>Ga0315291_10003778_pt1 | contig 19453 bp, 18 predicted proteins | sample YL17G12_20_MG_FD_203070 | JGI IMG/M metagenome (GOLD analysis project Ga0315291, IMG submission 203070) | Sediment microbial communities from Yellowstone Lake, YNP, Wyoming, USA - YL17G12_20 | ecosystem: Environmental > Aquatic > Freshwater > Lake > Sediment | place: USA: Wyoming | collected...
CTTGATTGGTTGACCTAGCTGAGATTCAGGCCGCCTACTACATGGTGGCAGCCACAGGAGTACTAGTAGCAGCCATATACTACGTGATGACCCTCAGAACCACGCAGAAAAACGTGAAAGCTACCCTCGAGACCAGGCAGGCACAACTCTACATGGCGATATACCAAGACTTAACCTCATCGGAGACCGTCAGGAAGAGCATAGATATACTCAACATGGAGTGGAGTGACTACGACGACTTCGAGAGGAAGTACGGCTCCGACTACAACATCGATAGCTACGTCACGAGGTACTCCTACCAGCAGAAGATGAGTAGCATAGGCTGGCTAGTTAAGTCCGGCCTCATAGATAGTGTTTGGCTCTTTGAGCTGTATGGCTGGTACATCATCTGGGTCTTTAGGAAGGTGGAGCCCATTATCAGGGAGCAGGAGAGGAGGTATAGTTCGGATATATTCATGTGGTACAGGTACCTCTACGAGGAGATGGTGAGGATCTCGGAGCAGAGGGGTAGACCGGTAAAGGTACCTGAAAAATTCGCTAAATATGTTCCAGATTGAGCTCCAATAGCCTTATCCTCTCTTTTTCATTAATTCTTACCCGGTGTTTAATGAATGGTTGATGTTAGTTTGCTTCAGTCGCTGTCCTACGCGGCGGCGGCAATAGGAGTATGCGTAGCTGCGTTCTACTACGTGATGATGCTGAGGAGTACGATCGATAATCGGAAGGCCCAGCTGCTGATGGAGTACAACAAGATCACGTCTTCAAAGGAGTGGCTGATGGACCTCCACGAATCGTTGAACTATGAGTGGAAGGACTACGAAGACTTCTGGGCGAAGTACGGCCACCCTAACCCGGAGGCGCATTCGAGGTGGATATCCATAGCCAACTCCATGGATTGCGCCTTGATGCTTCTCAGAAGGAACCTTGTGGACGAGGAGATGCTGAGATACTATCTAAGTAACGTGTCGATGGGGGTGTTCTGGGAGAAGTTTAGTCCAGCTATTAAGGAGATGAGAATTCACATGAATTCTCCAAAGATGTTTAGCCCAATTGAGTTTTATTACAATAAATGGATAAAATCGTAGAATGATGATCGATATACATACCGCCTTCCATAATTTTATCCTCAACTCCACCTGATACTGCTTAAAAAAGGGGAAGTCTGCGGGGGACACCTCCACCATGTGGGGGGTTCAAATCTCACCGGCTCCCACCCAACACAACCGACCCACCACTTCGACCTTCTGAAAAGCTTCGCATATTCAATATCACGTGCCCGAAAAGTGATAAGCCACGTACGTTGAAGATATTAGTCGAAAATTATCGGTCGTGCCCCTTTTGATGACTGACAAGAGGAGAATCAGCCTAATCAGCCTGAAACCAGATCCCGTGATCACTAAAATCGACGACGAGCTGGCCCTGGATGAACCATTATGCATCTTCGTGAACGGCGAGTATCATGCCACATTGATAGCGACTCCGACCCTTAAGGAAGAGTTGGCGGCGGGATACCTTTTCACGGAGGGGATCATCGACTCCGCGGAGGATATCAAGGCAACCAGCTTCAGGGGCGACGACGTTTTGATTGACTTGACCAGAGATGTCGACCTGAGGGAAGCCTCAGTCGGGGTCATGAACATGATAGTAACTGCCTGCGGATCAAAGGTCAGGGGCAAAAGCTCGTTCACGCTGCCTAAGGTCGAATCAGACCTCAAGGTTGAGGCGAGCAAGATCATCGAAATGTGTAAGGAGCTGAACAGGCGGAGCCTAGTCCACAGGACGACTGGGGGCACCCACGCGGCCATGCTCTGCTCTGAGGACGGTGAGGTTCAGGCCTTCGCCGAGGACGTGGGCAGGCACAACGCTGTGGACAAGGTGATAGGCTCGATGGTTCTCAGGAGACGAGAATTGAAGAGATGCATTCTGGTAAGCACTGGCAGGCTGTCCGGCGAGATGGTGCAGAAGGCCGGGCGCGGCGGGATACCTGTGGTCGCCTCCATGACTGTGCCGCTTGCCTCAGGGATACGCTTGGCTGAGGCGGCCGGTCTGACGCTGATCTCCCTCTGGATGGGCCGATTGAAGGTACACGTAAACCCCCAACGGGTTCAGCTATCCTAGGCTCGATCAGCATCTCTTATGGCAAGCCACACACGCGCTCAACCGCTAATATATTGACTGCATCAGATTGAATAGCTCCGAGAACCTTTTTGATTTAGCCCTCTTCGTCCTGAGGTCCAGTTTATCCTTGTCTACGTAGCTGATCGCCTTTGGTTCGCAGTACTTTACACACTCCGGGTCGCCGTTGCAGAGATCGCATTTGAAGGCGAGGTTTGTGACTGGGTCCATACTCACTCCGCCTATCGGGCAGGCCACAGTACACACCTTGCAGCCCACACACGTCTGTTCGGAGACGACCATGGCTCCCGTCTCCGTGTTCTTGGCTATGGCGTTGACAGGGCAGGCCTCCAAACAAAGGGGGGTGCTGCACTGCTGGCATATCATCGGGACGTAGTTGTGGAACTCGCCGCGCCTCTCGTACCTTATTACCCTTATCTTCGATCTTGTGGGGTTACTATTTCCCACGTTCTTCAGAGAGCAGGCGACCTCGCAGGATCGACATCCGATGCACTTCTCAATATCTACCTGAATGACCTTCTCCAAGCCTCACCCCTCCTTCTCCGATTTCTCTTTAGCCAGCTTCGACGTCTTCCTGAGCTGGTCGGAGACATCCTTCATGCCGAGCCGCTCGAGGGTGCTCGCCTTCTGTAGCCCTGTTTTGACGTCCCACCCCCTCAGGGTATAGTATTCGTCCTTCATCTTCTCGAACTTCTCCCTGTCAAGCTTCCTCCCCTTCTGGGGCCCATCCGGTATGGGGAACTTGAAGAAGTACTCGTGCAGTGTGTCCTTCTCCCTGGACCGCCCGTCCCTCACCGCTATGGATCTCTCCAGGTTGCATATGCGCTCGCCGGCCGTGAAGAGCCCCGCCTCGTCCATGGGTATCCCCGTCGCCGCCGTGAACCTCTCGGCCGCGAACTCGTAAGACATGTCCCCGATCTGGGATCCGGGTGCGCCCACCCTCGACGGGCGGATCATCGTCACGCAGTATCCGAGGGAGTCCGCGACGGCGGCCCCGTCCATCTCGTAGATGAGCGCGGCGGGCTTTCCCTCGTACTCCGTGGCGATGATCGCTTTCTCGGTGCCGAACATCTCCTTTGACCAGGCGAGGGCGGCCTCTCTCTCCTCCGGCGGCATACCCGTGTAATCATCCCTGGCCGGTTTGTCCCAGATGACGACGTGGTAGGTCGTCGCCCTCAAGCTGTTCCCCCTTTCGGAGATTGCCTCACCGAGCGCTGTTCCTGGCTCCGCACGGAACTCGAAGGTCCTCAACGTAAGGCCCTGGTTGTGCTTGAGGTACTCCATGGCGCTGGGCCCAAGCTTCTTCGCCAAGGCCATGGGCCCATCGGCGAGGGTATCCCCGAACCCCTCTCTGTAGGCGACCTTGCGAATCGTCTCGAAGAGGGCCTCCGAGCTTCCCTTCTCGAAGGCCACGCCGTCCAGGTCCGAGGCTGTGACCTTCCCGTCGCTGTAGAGGTGCATGAGCCAGGAGACTATCGTGGCTATCTCCTTGTTGTCCATCCCGAGGTCGGACATCATCCTGGTCGCCTTGAAGGACTCCTTAAGATCAGTCATCCACAACTTCCAGGGCCAATAAGTCGGGTAGCACCTCCAGATACACGCACCGATACCGGGTAGATCAAAGAGAGGCTGGCACGGGAAGGGGCAGCCGAAGCAGCCTATGTCCTTCACGTAGTAATCCCCGATGGAGCTCTCCTCGTAGGCCTTCTTGACGTTCGGCCTCTCTCTCCACTCGTGGCTCTCGTAGTCGCCTACGACCCCCGCATCCCCAACGAGGAAGCCCTGTAGGTAGGCGTCCATCCCCTTGTCTCTGGGGATTCCGACGTTCAGCGCTTTAGCCTTCTTAACTTTCTCCACAAGCTGTCTGTTCAGCTCAAGCACTCTCTCTGGGTCGTAGACTTCGACGGGGTTTGTGCCCCTCACGGCCACCGCCTTGAGCCTCTTATAGCCCATGGCGGCGCCCAGAGGCGTGCCGCTCCTGTAGTTGTGCTCGACCGTTGACTGTACGACGAGGTTCTCCCCCGCGGGCCCGACGCTCGCCACTTGGACGTCCTCGTCATCGATCTCCTCCCTGATCAACGTCTCGGTGTCGAAGGTGCCCTTGCCCCAGATGTCTTTGGCGTCCCTGATCTCCACTTCGTTGTTATAGACGTAGAGGTAGACGGGTTTTTCGGCCCTCCCTTTGATGACTATGTTGTCGTAACCTGCGAACTTAAGCTCGGGAGCCCAGAAACTACCCATGCCTACGTTCCCATAGGAGTGGGTTTCGGTCTTCGATGGGGAGACAGCCGTCACCTCCATCCTTGAGGCCCCTATCAGCCCTGTGGCTGCTAAGGCGCCGGCTCCGAAGATAAGCGGGGCGTCATCGTCGAATGGGCTCTGATTGACCTGGCTGTGCCTCCAGAAAAGCCAGGCGTTCCCCCCTCTACCCCCTAGGTACATTTTAGCCGCTTCATTCCAAGGCTCAGTCGATATTTTATCTTTGGAGAGGTCGACGTTAAGCGTCCTGCCCGCCCAACCATATACCAAATAGAATCGCCACCTAAGGCATAGGGCTTAGGGCTCATTACATTTTCGGATGATATGCCCATTTGGGAGGCTAAAACCAAGTTCGGGTTAAAAACTCATCGAGGTACATTTAAAATCGGTCAGCGAAACGTTAAGGAAGGAATTCTGCCGTGCCGCTCGAAGAGAAGCAGAGAGCCGTGCTGCTTCAGAGGCTGATTGAGGCTTTCGGAAAGGAGAGGGTGCTCACAGACTGTGAGGACCTCTACGTTTATTCTCATGTATCTAGATTCGGGACGCGTCGCCTTCAGCAGCCTTTAGCCGTCCTAAGGCTCCGCTCAGAGGCTGATGAGGCAGAGCTCCAGAAGATCGCTGACCTCCACGGAGTCACTGTTATCAAGGATCACCAAGTTGAAAGCGAGGAAACAACCCGGCACTCGAACGAACACGTACTGATAATCGATTCCGGGAAGTACCTTGTCGCCGAATCCCTACTCGAAAGGCTTTCTAAACTCGCTGAAACCAAAATGGAGAATAGTCGTAAGCTGAGGGGGGCACCTTCGTTTCCGCACAGGTTGGCCTCCTTGCTTCAGAATTGCAGCGGTTACAGGCTGGAGGAGCTCGAGGATTCTGATAGCGGGTTCTGCGTTTTGCAGCCATTCTTTGATGGGCTGGAGACGTACTCCTCCAAGGGGCGATTGATTCTATCTAGAGGCCTTTTCAGAGGCGAGCTAGGAGCAACCGGGAAACTCGTGGACTCGATGTATAGCTGCTCGTCTTGCGGCCAGTGCTACGATCAGTTAGCTCAGGAGGGACTCGAGGTGAACAACGCCATAGTCAGGGCCCGCCGAGAGATCGTGAAGATGGGGGCGGAGCCGGAGCAGTGCAAGCTCCTGAAGAGAAACATGGCCGAGAGCGGAAACCCCCTGGGTATACCTGCCGAGGACAGAACCTTATGGTTCGAGGACATCGCAAACGAATTTCCATTTAGAGCCGGAGACATGCTCTACTGGACGGGTTGCTCAACCGCTTACAGGCTCCCCAACGTAGTTGTCTCAACCACGAACATACTGAGGAGATCCGGCGTCAGCTTCGGGCTGCTCGGCGAAGACGAGGGGTGCTGTGGGCTTATCCTCTACCTCCTCGGGCTCTGGGATGAGGCCGAGAGGAACGCCTCCGCGAACGTGAAGAAGATGACCGGCCTCGGGGTGAAGCGGCTCGTCACCAGCTGCGCGGGATGCTACTTCGCCTTCACAAGAGTTTACGCCATGCTGGGCGTGACTATGCCTTTGGAGGTTTATCACACATCTCAGCTGATGGAGTCCCTCATCCGCGGAGGGCGGCTTCACCTGAAGGGTATGGATGGCAGCTACGTTTGGCACGATCCATGCGATCTCGGCAGGCACTGCGGCGTCTACGAGCCTCCGCGAAATGTGTTGAAATCCATCCCCCGGCTCAAGCTCATGGAGCCCTATCTGACCGGGAGCCACACCATCTGCTGCGGAGGCGGGGGAGGGCTATGGATGTACAATAAGGATCTCGCCGAGAAGGTGACGAACATGAAGCTCAGGGAGCAGCTTAACCCGCTGGAAGCCGACGGGATCGTCACGGGATGCCCGAACTGCATCCTGATCATGAAATATGCGGCATGGTCAGGGCGTGAACCCAACATTTTTGATCTATCAGAGATCGTGGACAGATGCGTAAGCAGTAATTGAAGTCAGTCGCCCGCGACTTAAGAAAGACCACAAGGTAGCCAGGGCACGATGCAGGCTGCCGTCCATGTTAAAAAAGGTAGGGGGGTATCGATTTTAGGATGAAAAAGTCTCCTAAAATAGGCGCCACGCTACGCCCAAGACGCCGGCCACAACAGGGCGGGGACCGGGCGGCGAGTACCAGTTGAAAGGCATACGCGGCGATATGTAGGCCTATGGGCATGGACCATGGCGTGCTAAAAAACGTAGGGGGTATCGTCTATTGGCCGAAAAAACCACCAATAGACAAGCCTATGAATACCACCACGCCGGCACCACTCCACACGGGAACGGTAAGGAGCGGGATGAGGGGGCAGAAGACGGGATTTTTTTCGCCAGATAACGACTGGCTTGTCATAATAAGAAGCGAGTAACCATACAGCGCTAAATTCAAAGCGCCATCACCGATAACTATGTGATGGTGGGCCGGGCCGGACTCGAACCGGCGACCTCCGCCGCGTAAGGGCGGCGTCCTAACCAGGCTGGACGACCGGCCCCTTCCATACAGGAAAACGGACGACGTTTAAAACTATTCATCCTGAGAAAGACTGTTATAATTATGCAATCTCACTTCGACGGCATGAATCTGAGGGTGTCCAGCCTCCTCAAGCCCCTCCTCGCCGCGACGACCATGGCCTGAGCCACCTCTGGAAGCTGGCTGCGGACGCTGCCTGCGGCCCTGTTCAGGAACTTGACCGTCGTCTCCTCGAGAGCCGCGGTCGCTTCTATCAGGTCGCCTTGGGAGGGGCTCTCCGGGAGGTCATCATTGATCTGGTATTCGGCTTCGTCGACGGGCTCCGGGAGGAAGCCGACGGAGTAGGCGTCCGTCACGGCCTCCCTGTAGGCCCTCTCGACAGCATCCCTCTGCCTCCTACCCTCCTCGGCATAATCAGCGAGGACCGCGTTGAGTTCCGTGGACCGTTCGCCTTCGGCGAGCCTATCATAGAGGCGTGTAAGGGATTCCTCAAGCTTCGCGTAGTGGCTGAGGATGGAGCTCATCGTCCCGAGCACTACATCCACCGCTCTATGACAACCTTCTTCTCGGTGAAGAACTCGACTGCGTCCCTGCCCTGGCCGTGGAGGTCGCCGAAGAACGAGTCCTTCATCCCGCTGAAGGGGAAGAACGCCATAGGGGCGGCGGTGCCGACGTTCACGCCGACGTTGCCGCAGGAGACCTCGTACCTGAACTTCTTGGCGTCCTTGCCGCTCGCGGTGAAGATGGAGGCGGCGTTGCCGTAGGCGCTCCCGTTCACCATCCCTATGGCCTCTTCGAGGTTCCCGGCGGCGAGTACGCTCATCACAGGGCCGAATATCTCCTCCCTGGCGATGGTCATCTCTGGGGTGACGCCCTCGAAGATTGAGGGGCCGAGGAAGCAGTTCTCGGGGTAGCTCCCGTGGACCTTGAACCTCCTGCCGTCCAGGGTGAGCCTAGCGCCCTCCTCTAGCCCCTTCTCCACGTAGCCGACGACCCTCTTCTTCCTCGCCTCGGACTGGAGGGGGCCCATCTGGGTCGCCTCGTCGAGGCCGTACCCTATCCTGATCTCCGAGGTCGCCTTCGTGACCGCCCTCATCATCCTCTCGTTGAATGCCTTGTCGTCGCCGACGAGGACGAGGTTCGCGCCGGCCAGGCAGCGCTGCCCGGTGTTCCCCCAGAAGCTCCCCATCAGGTTGGAGACGGTCCCGTCGATGGAAGCGTCAGGCATCACGACCTGGAAGTTCTTAGCCCCGCATTGTGCCTGGACCCTCTTGCCCCCGGCGCAGGCCTCCCTGTAGATGATGTCTCTGCCCACCGCGGTGGAGCCGACGAAGGAGACGCCCTTCACGGCTGGGTGCCTGAGGATGGTGTCCACGGCTTCAGCGTCCCCGTGTACCATGTTTATGACCCCTGGCGGGAAGCCCGCCTCCTCGACGAGCTCCACGAGCTTGGTCTGGCTCAGCGGCGTCCATGGGCTCGGCTTAATGACATACGTGTTCCCGGTGGCCACGGCGTACGGGAAGAACCAGAGGGGGACCATGAAGGGGAAGTTGAACGGCGCGATGCACGCGAAGACGCCGAGGGGCTGCCTGACGACGTACTCGTCGATGTCCCTGCTGATGTCCTCTAGGTTGTACCCCATCATCAGGCTCGGGATGCCCGCGGCGACCTCGACGTTCTCTATCCCCCGCCTTATCTCGCCCCTGGACTCGTCTATGATCTTCCCGTGCTCCTGTGTGCAGACCCTGCTGATCTCCTCGAAGTGCCCCTCAAGCAGATCCTTGAGCCTGAGCATGTATCGGGCCCTCGTCAGGGGCGGCGTCCTCCTCCAGCCGGGGAAGGCCCCCTGAGCCGCCTCTATCGCGGCCTTCGTGTCCTCCATGTTGGAGAAGGGCACCCTCGCTATGGTCTTCAGGGTCGCCGGGTTAACGACATCCCTGTAGGCGCCTGACGAGGGGTCGACCCACTCCCCGTTTACGTAGTTCTTCAGGGTTAGGACTCCCTTGATCGGCTCCTCAAGCAGCACCAATTTAGGCTGCCCCCTTCTCCACCTTCGTAAGCGAGCCCTCGAAGACCTCGAGCGCCCTGTCGAGCTCTTTTTCGGCGATGATCAGGGGCGGCTGGAACCTGACCGTGCAGGCCTTGACGCCGCCCGTGCCGACGAGGAGGCCGCCAAGCCTCGCGAGCTCCTTCACCCTGTTCGTCTCGGCGACCGCCGGCTCCTTCGTCTTCCTGTCCTTGACGAGCTCTATACCGACCATCAATCCCTTGCCGCGGACGTCGCCGATGAGGGGGTGGTTCTCCTTCATCTCGTCGAGCCGCTTCAGGAGGTACTTTCCCTTCCTCGCCGACTGCTCCAGTATCCTCTCCTCCCTGAAGGTCTCTATGTTGGCTAGGGCAGCGGCGCATGACACCGGGTTCCCACCGAATGTGGACAGATGGTCGCCTGGCTCAAGCGAATCCCCCACATCCGCCCTCGCGATGCAGGCGCTGAGCGGGAAGCCGGCCGCTATCCCCTTCCCCATCGTTATGATGTCGGGCGTCACGCCGTAGTGCTCTATCGCGAAGAACTTCCCTGTCCTCCCGAAGCCGCTCTGCACCTCGTCGGCGATGAGTAGGCTGCCGTGGGCGTCCAGTATCTTCTTCAGCTCCTTGAAGTACTCTGGCGGAGGAACTATGATGCCCCCCTCGCCCATGACGGGCTCCGCTATCAGTGCAGCGACGTTGTCCGACGTGTGATAGTTGATCACGTCTTCCAGCCTTCTGGCGCAGAGGACGCCGCAGCTCGGGTACTCCTTCTCGAATGGGCATCTGTAGCAGTAGGGTGCCGCGGTGAAGAAGACCGCTGAGAGGTATGGGCCCATGTCGTAGCGTTTCCTCCGTGACTGGCCGGTGATGCTCAGGGTCCCTATCGTCCTGCCGTGGAAGCTGCACTCGAGCGCCACTATCTCCTGCTTCCTCGTGAACTTCTTAGCCAGCTTCACAGCGGTCTCGTTCGCCTCCGCACCGGTGTTGCCGAAGAAGGTCTTAACGAGCCCCTTCGGAGAGACCTCGGCGAGCTTGACGGCGAGCTCCGTCACCACTGGGTTATGGTAGACGTATGAGCCAAAGTGGATCAGGGTCTCCGCCTGCCTCTTGACTGCCTCGACGACCCTCGGCGGGCAGTGGCCGGCGTTCACAACCGCTATGCCAGCGTAGCAGTCGATGTACTCCCTCCCATCGGCGTCCCTGAGGGTCGCCCCCTTCCCCCCGACAATGACAATCGGCTCGAGCTTCGCGAAGCTCAGTATCCTGTACTTCTCGTCCTTCGACAAAACGTCACTAGACATGACGAATCATGACATATTGACCGCTCAGCCTATAAAACGTTAGGCGGGGGTGCATGTGTGGACAATATTAGAACTTGGGACCCACGGCCTCGACCATCTCCCTGTGTAGGTGGCGTAGCCTATCGACGGCTGGGTGGTCCGCCCCGAGCTCCTCGGCGAAGTGGTTTATCGTCACCTGTATGTCGACCTCGTGGTCGCCCTCGACGAGCTTGTCCGCGTAGGTCACGATCTTCTCCTCCAGGGTCTCTGGGATGTAGTCCCCGTCAGGGATTCCGATCTTCCTTGCCTCGTCCCTCGACAGCCCGGCCCCAACATGCCTCTCCACTATCCTCGCGACCTCCTCGGGCAAGCCTAGTTTCCTCGCGATCCTGCCACCCACGGCGCCGTGCTTGGTACCGTGGGTCTTGGAGCGGCCGAGGTCGTGGAGAATCGCGCCCGCCTCGACGAGGGGCAGATCGACCCGGTATCCCTTCCTCTTGAACGCCTCCGCCAGCCTCAAGGCTACCTTGGTGACGTTGAGGCAGTGCTCCACCACCCCGTTGGAGCATCCCGAAGCCCTCAAAATCTTTATGGCCTCGTCTCTGGATGGCGGATTCAGACCTTGAGGTCCCCCTTTATCTCGGATATCTTCTTCTCGAGGAACTCGATTATCGGCCTGTTGTCGACCCTGTGCAGCGGCTCGTCGCAGTGGGGACACCTGAAGACGGTCTCCATCGCGACCTCGAAGGTCGTCTTCGGGCAGGTCGAGTTCCCGCAGTGGTAGAACTCGTGGCTCAGCTCGTACTCGAGCCTCGTCTCGAGCTTCTTCAGTATCTTGTGCTTCATCCCTTGGATGTAGGCTTCGACGAGTTCCGGCTGGAGGCGCCACTGGAAGATGAACCAGCCGGTCTCCTTGTCCCTGAACCTCCTGCTTGTTACGAGGCTGTGGTTGTAGAACCGGTATAGGAGCCTCCTGACGTCGTTTATCTGGATGTTCGTCTTGGTCGAGATGTCCTCTACTGTTATGTCCTCGTTCTCCTTCAGGATCTTGATTATCTCTATCCCCTGTTCTCCGCCGAGGACTTTGGCTATGTTATAGAGGGTGTCGTCGCTGACGCTGATCAATGCCTGCTCTGACCTTCTCTAATTAACATTAGTGTGGCTCTGCTGTTTAAATGTTAAAGGTCTGATGCCGCGCCCTCGACGCGCTTTCCGTGAGCCATGGGAACTACCTTGAGGCGTGCGCCCGGGGATGCCAGCAAAAGCTCCCTCCCCTCGTAGAGTTCATGGAGGAAGACGGCGAGAGCACTCACCTCGGAGTGGGGCTGCCCCGTGACGGCGACGTTCCAGTCAGCGAGCCCGTAGACCTCGCCTGGCACCTTTGAGCCTCCGACGACGACGAGCTTCTCAGACAGGTCACCCCTGATCTGCTCCAGACAGTCGAGGATGGGGAGCCCGTACATCGTGAGGTGCACAACCTTCCCCTGCCACTCCCTCACGACCATGCGCCAGCTCGACGCGTGCTCGACGGTGAAACCGCCGCCCCAGTCTACACAGACCTTCCTCACTGACTCCTCTAGGCCCGGGTCGTGAACGCCCGTATATATCGCGCGCCTGGCGCCCAGCGCCCTGGCGGCGAGGAGGAGGTGGGTCGAGACCCTGACATCCCTCGAGGGGCGGTGGCCGAGCCTCAGGATCGTCACAGACGGCTCCAGCGGTGTAGAAGCGTCCATTCTGGGTTAACCTGCCCTTCCGGTGAGTAAAAGGTTTCCAGCCTCAAGGAGTGAAGTGTACCGTTTTTAAGCCGAACAGGCAATACCTCATGGGACCGAGATGTCTGAAGCTCAGGCCGAGGAGGTCCCATCCCTACCCCTCGCGACGAGGAGGAAGGCCCTCGGGATACTGATACCGCTCATCAACATGCCCCTCTTCGCGTTGAACCTCTACGAGACGATCGTGATGGCCTTCGCGGGGACGCCGCTGAACTCCCTGGACTTCCTCAACAGCGTCGTCTTCACAATCATATGCCTCGGCTTAGGCTTCCTCCTCCCTTGGTGGACGCCCGTCTACCAGAGCAGATACAGCCTCGACGGCTCCGGCCTCAGGATAAGCCGATTCCTCAAGAAAACCCTCGTAATCCCCTATAGGAGGATAGAGCGGGCGGAGGTCTACATCCGCGAGGAGGGCAAGATCTCTGAGGAGGCCGACAAGTACGCGAAGGACTCCGCCGCCAACCTCAGGAAGACCGGCTTCAAGTTCAACGACTACACGAACGCGGAGTCCAACATCGTCCTCCTCATCTCGGGGAACAAGATCTACATGATGTCGCCGGAGAAGCCGAAGAGCTTTGTAAAGAGCCTGAAGAAGAGGGCGCCCAAGCTGACCGTGAAGCTCGTGGAGCTCAACGAGAGGGGCAAGTCCGTGCAGGAGCTCGCCTGAGCCCCCCCCGCAGCCCTTTTCTAGCCCGTGGACAATCTTCAGCTCATGAAGCTCTCCGAGCCGATGAGGAGGATACTGTCCGAGACAGTCGTCAAGGAGCATGCCGATGACTACACAGTCGTCAGCATAAAACTCGACGAGGAGGCGAAGGCCAGGAGTCTACTGAGAGACCTACAGCCGTTCTCCTCAGTCACATACGATAATAACGAGGTCTCGGTCGTCCTGGGGTCCTCAGACTGGGAGAGACTGAAGGGGAAGTTCAGCGGCTTCGAAGAGGCGGGGCCCTACAGGCTTCTCACCTTCGATATTGTCCTCGACCTCTCCATCGTTGGGTTCCTCTCCGTCGTCTCAGCAGTGCTCGCTGAGGAGGGCGTCTCCATATACGCCCTGTCCACCTACCTCAGGGACCACATACTGGTCAGGAAGGAGGACTCTCCGAGGGCCGTCGCGGCGCTGCGGAAGCTCATCGAAGAATGCCGGCGTCCCCGCACCTGAGCCGAATCTCTCCTACAACTATCTTGGTAGCAACCTTAATACGAGTAGAATATGCTGTGTCAGGGATCGTGATGGCGGGCAAGTTCAGCTCGAAAAGTCTGGCGTTTATCGCATTGATGGCTGCCCTCGGCAACGTCCTCTCGTTCCTCTCGATGCAGCTGGCGCCGATAGCCCCCTCCATACCCGTGGGGCAGGGCTCGGTCTCCCTCGCCTTCGACCTCTCCCACCTGACCACCTTCGTCGCCGCCATCTTCGGCGGCCCCATCGTCGGCGGCTTCACCGGCCTGATCGGGGGATTCGTCGCCGCCTTCGAGTTCGGCTTCTCGAAGGGGAATGTCATCACGGGGATAGGGTTGCCCATAGGGAAGGCTCTGACGGGTGTCACAGCTGGGCTGCTCTTCTCCAGGATCGGCATCTTCAGCAGGAGGTACGCGCCCATCATCGGCACGGCCTTGTCGTATATCCCTGAGGCGATCTTCACCGTCTTCCTCTTCGTCTACGTGCTCCCACCCTTCCTGGGGATGCCCGTCTTCGTCGCTCAGGCCGTCGTGATCCAGATCATCGTCAAGGCTTACGTCGAGATGGTGGTGATGGGCCTCATACTCGTCGGCTTCATGAGCAACACAGGCTTCGTAGCCTCCTGCAGGGCGATGTTCCCAGGCTCCGCCCGCCTGAGAGATGAAGCCCAGAAGCCTGAGAGTTCAGGCTGATAGGACCTCTAGGACAGGAGCTCGAAATTAAGGACTCCGATGTGATTCGGGTTAATTCTTTAGCCTGGCCCCGCACCAGTGGCAGGTACTTATAACCTCAGACACGATTACCGGGTTCTCGCACGTCGGGCAACGCCATTTTCTGTCCTGCCCGGAGAGCCACTCCTCGAGCCTCACCGCCCCCATATCCCTGAGGTTCTCCCGCACGTCGACGCCTGTCTTCAGGTTGTCCTTGGCAAACTCCTCGAACGTCTCGCAGGCGTCGTACTCTTGGCACTCGCTGCAGTATGTGTGTCCCCGTGAGTCGAGGCACTTCACCATCTTGCAGTTCTTCCCCCACCTCGTCTCCTTGCACCACACGTAGCCGCCTACCGCTTGGCAGCCATCGCACCTGATGTCCTCGGGGAGGCAGCCGTACAGCTTCGCGAACTCTTCCCTGAGCCTCTCAGAGTCCTTGTAGGCTCTGTGGATGGAGCAGTAGCCGCAGTAGAGCCCACATCTGCCTGCTAAACTCTTATCGATCACCTTGACGTTGCCTCAAACAGAAATCTGTGGTCAGATTATATCATTTTAGCTGTCAGGTGACGGTGGCTCGATGAGTGGTTAAAAGGTTTAAGGCTGGACTGTTCGGGCATCGTGGATGATGGGTTGGTGCCGGGGAAGAGATTCGAACCCGTGTGCTCTATTTCAGATTCACTTTTTACACGTAAAGATGAAAAGGTGATAAATTTATGGCAGTTATGAAATTAAATATTATTTAGTTTTATAAATTCTGTTTGTATCTAGCTAATTTGGTTCTCTTTCTGTTCTGATTCTCTTGAAATGAATTTTGTATTGGTTGATCCTTCCACTTTTTCGTGCAATCTATATACTCCACTGATTTCTAATAGCCCTTTCCATTCATCTGGCATCATCGGTCCGCCTATGGTGTCCTTTTTACCAGTAATTATCCATAAAATATCATAACCGTTCTCATTCAAAGATCTTAGACCATTTCTGTTTAATAGTAATGCTCCAGGTCCAACATTCCTTACTGAAGGGTCAAATGCAATCAATTTGTGTTCATTATCAAAGAACTGCCCCTCAACTCCGTTCCAACGTAAGCTGAAAAATTCGGCAAGCCATTTAGCTGGCAGGTAAATTTCTATAGTTTTGTCTATTGAACAATCATAGCTTCCATATTCCCATAAGTACTGTTCAGCAGTAACTAGGACTTCTTTAGGAATAATGAGATCATCCCCCCGAGTCCACCCTTCATACTCATAATATGGGGTACAGTGATGTTCATACGCGGGAGAACAGAAAAACTCTCCCAAAAAGACTCGATGTAAGTCACGAGATTTAGGCATCCAATTGCTGATGAAGTTCTGTTTCTTAACCCACTCAAATAATTCATTCAAATCTGATGTTTTAACAATGTAGCTCTTTATCATATACCATATGTCTCGCCTCGGAATCTCAAAGCGTTCTTCTTCTGGGGGTGTTGGTTGTTCCCATCGATAAAAAGCTTCCAAAACTAACCACTTCGAGCCATCGTTTGGATTTGTAACTTCAATGAGAGGTACAATTTTCGGGAGATCCTCAGAACTTTTCAACCATGCAAGGTCATCTGGTTCCGAATCCCAAGCATTGTATGAAGAAGGAAACCACCAAGTATTTGTATTTGGTTGCCAAGCTTCCTGTTCTATTTTCTTTAACGCGAAGGAAGGATCAATGTCTCTAACGAACATTTGCCATGGTCCATTATATTTATCAGGTCGATACGATTGGCGTTCATCTCTAAATTCAAAATTATCTGAAATCCGAGCGAGGAATTCGTGATATGCGATCCACTGGTATTTCTTTCCTATTCTTTCTGGTTTGTATGCGCTTCTCCCATAATTGGAGTATCTAGCTACATCCCTATCAAATCTACCGAAACGCTTTACAGTCCAACCCAAATCAAGAACTTTCTGAAATATCCAACGCTGAGCAATAGATAAATCAAAGAGATATTCATCTTTTTGAGGATCGTTAAGATAAGGTATAATAATATTTTCAAATATCTTAAGTTTTTTCTTATCCAGTGTTTTTCGAAGAGATTGTTCAGATTTTTCAATATCAGTATCAAGTTCTTCATCTATTTCACTTTTAAAAATCTCTATTATTTTGGATAGATCACTAAATTCGCGAATATCAACGTTCATTCTGGTCGTGAGATATTGCTTCCAAGCCCTTTCCTGTCTACTAGTAAGGGATTGGGCAAAGTTTTCGTATATCTCTTTTCTGGATGTTTTTCTTGGCTCATTTAGACGATGAGATGACCATTCGAAGAAGTTGGAGTTGGTTCCAATGATATAACGAGCAAAATCTCCAAAACCCATTACCGAACTATATAGATTGATACGCGCCCTTTCTTCATCCGGCATACCTTCCTTCCACTCACCATATTTTTTCAATTCTCCTTCTGTGGGAATCTCGAATGATGGCCACTCACTTTTATAAGGTGGTCTAATTTTTTTAACATCAATGTTTAATTCAATTCCATTATAGATGGCTAATTCAATAACTCCTCTGGCATAATCACGAAGAAGTATGTCAGGGCGTGGTTCGCCTTTATCGAATATCCATTCATAGACGTTTTTAGCAAGCTCACCTATAGATTCATTATCAGTGCTATGCATTGTGCAACCATAAGCAACCGCAAAGAGACGTTCAAGAACATAGGGGTCGTTAACATGTATAAATTCTTGAATAATCCGTCTTAAAACATGAACACGATCCGTTAAAAGAGAGACCAATGCTTTTGTTGCTCTGTCTCGTAAAAAGCGATTAGATGTCGTTAGGAACCAAGATAATGCAACTCCGCAAAGACATATCGACTCATCACTTATGTGGCTCTTATCTTCGGAAGACCACGCCCAATCAATAAGGCGGTCAACAGCTCCATGTTCTCCATATTGATTATGAAGAAAGATTGACCACCTTGCATCTCGTTCAGCAAGTTCAAACCTCACTAAATGTTTGTGGAGAAAATCGGCATTATAAGGGTGATCAGGGTTTGAAGCCACGGTTAGTAAGGCATTTAAAAACTGGGTGTTCGTGTCTTCGTTCCTGATAATATGTTCATTTATATAATTTCGAGTTTCGTCGGTGATAGCTTTTGAGTCTCTCCAGATTAAGCTCTCGATAAATGCTTCGCAGACTAACTGATAATCTGCACACCAAGGAGCAATAGCACCAAATTCTCGCATGATACGCTCAGGAAGTTGAATGGAAAATGCCTCTATAATACCCCGGTTTCTCCGACAGGTCTGTTCATCTCGAATGAGGAAACCCAGCGGTTGATCTGGCAGAAAAGAGTGTGAAGGGTCTTCATTATTAAGATGTTTATCTAGAAGGTGTTTCGCAACTCGATTATCTGTAAATCGTTCATATGAAAAATGAATGCCTTCACACCATTTGTCTTCACTGATCCGAAATCTATCTTCAGCAAGAAGTCCTTCTGAAATTAAATGTTTAAAAAGAGACCTCTCATAACCATCGCGAGGTAAAAAGACGTTCACTGCGGCTTGAGTTTCTTCTCTTGGTAACCATGTATTTGCTTTATCTGCCATCATTTCAGTAAGTTTTTCCACTACCCTTTGGACAACATGGGATTTAGGGTCAATGTCAAGATACTCAGGCCCTGATAATTTTTCATCTAAAGATTCAATAAAGAAATTGAAAATTGCAGTAATTCCTCGAATCCCAGCAGGAATTCTACTAAGGCCATGATTTTTCAATCCTTGACAGAACAATCTTAGAAACAAGGGGTTTTGGAACTCTGGCCTTAGGAAGGGTATACTTGGACGTTCGATTCCAAAATGGTCAAAAAATGTTCGAGTAGCCTCATATTCATGTTCAGCGAAACCATAATGTATTTCACGAATTAGTCTATCCGGGATTAGACTGTTAGGAACCACTACATCTTGGTAGGAAGACCTCACACTAATTGCGATGCCAATCCATGGATAACGTGATAAAGTTGTCAGCATTCCAGCGAGATGTTTATTCCAAAGATATTTTCCTTCACCTTCATTCAAAGCGTCAATAAAAATAAGGGCTCTTGATCCTTGTGCTTGAGCCGAAGCTTCTAACGCCCCTAAAAATTCTTCTTTAGTGCACGATAGACCTAATAAAGTAGTAATTTGTGACCAAGGCTCTTCTTTAGTAAATTGCCCACCTAATAATAACACAGTTGACAGACCAAAACCAACTCTTTGCTTGGCAACATCACAAAAGAGGTGTGTTTTCCCAGTACCTGCGTTACCTACTAACAAAAGATCCGGCACATTGGATAAACAAGATTCACTACTTTTAGTAAAATCTTGAAGGTCACTAAGATCCCTTATCAATTCATACAAATGATGGAGTTCGTATCTAATATCATTAAAAGGATTGTAAGGCTTTTGCTCTTTTTGGAATTTTTTTTCTTCTAACGTTTGTATACAATTCCTTGTGAACATTATAGACTCAGTGGCTAGTTCAACTATAGAATGCCAATTAATAGGATTAGCATCAGATTTTTCAATATCTTTGATACACAATAAAAGTGGATTTATTTTTTCTCGAAGATAATTAAATTCATCTTTAATTAATAATTCGGTTCTGCTTGACAAAGCATTAGTATATTCTCTCTTTATTTTTCCATACAGAACCTTTACCCTAGTATAGAAAGCTGAAGTGCGTCCCAGACCATCAAACAAACGGGCAACTGGGAGTTCGACATTTAATTCGGGCGTATAGCGTGGGCCGACGTTTGAAATTGCTTCTTCTATACGGTCTTCAAACCATCGTCGGCTGAACAATTCCTCGTTGAACCAAAAGAAGTATCGGCCACGATGTTCCTCTAGACTAAGGTGTTTCCATATCTCATGCGCGCCCCAATAATTGAAATCAACAGACATGCCTTTCTCTTTCGCCCATTCCTGCCATTTTTCTACATGTCCGATCCATTTATCCATAAACCACTGCTGATCATTACGAGGATCCTGCCTGTCGATAGGGAGACAAATTGTGTATAAAGTAAGTTGAGGATGTTTTTCAAGAGCTATTTTTACGGATTCATCCAGTTGGCTCCATTGATTTTTTTTTGGTGTAGAGAGGAAAAATTTAGCTTGCCATCCCCACTCGTCAGAGTTAGGCAACTGCCAGAAACACTCTACCCCAGCATCAGGAGGAGCCTTGCGGATAAAAACGGAGCCCTGTGGCGTTAGCTCATATCCAGCAAGCTGACAGCAGAGTTCTTCAAATGCTTCGTCCTGCGAGCCGTTCCAAGTTCTAATATTTTGAAAGGTAATGGACATTCTTACTATCTCATATTTATTTTTTTAAGACGCTAAATAGGTTTTCTGATAACGATAGTGGGCTAAAAAAACCTCCGAGGCGATCTCACTTTACTAAAAAATATGATCAACCCATCAACCACAAACTTCATCCTGAGCTTGAGCGACCGGAAAAAACCACTATAAATGGCAGCAATATGGCGCCGGGGAAGGGATTCGAACCCTTGGGCTCACGAGGAGCACCAGTTTTCAAGACTGGCGCCGTAGTCCGCTTGGCTACCCCGGCTTCACAGAGACTCTGCGGCGCGTGTGTAAATCTTTATCG
>Ga0315291_10003779_pt1 | contig 19450 bp, 12 predicted proteins | sample YL17G12_20_MG_FD_203070 | JGI IMG/M metagenome (GOLD analysis project Ga0315291, IMG submission 203070) | Sediment microbial communities from Yellowstone Lake, YNP, Wyoming, USA - YL17G12_20 | ecosystem: Environmental > Aquatic > Freshwater > Lake > Sediment | place: USA: Wyoming | collected...
TGGGCGCCCTGTGCAAACAGCTCCTTTCAGAATTCGGCATGGCGGTTTTTTCACATGTGGTTCAGATAGGTCCTGTAATCTCATCGGTGGCGGAACTCTCCTTTCACGAAATTCAGGAGCGTGCGGAGGCGTCAGAGGTGCGTTGCGCCGATTCCGCCGCGGCTGGAGAGATGAAGCGCATCATTACAGAGGCGGCTGAAAACGGGGATACGCTGGGCGGCGTGGTGGAGGTCATCGCAATGGGCGTTCCTGTCGGTCTTGGCGATGTCATGAACGCTGATGACAGACTGGATGGCGCCCTTGCTCAGGCTATAATGAGCATACCCGCCGTGAAGGGTGTGGAGATTGGGATGGGATTTCGTGCGGCAGGTGCGCCGGGTTCCGCCGTGCATGATGAGATATATTTTTCACGCGATGAACGTAAATTTCCCACCGGTCATGGGCCTTCAGGCGGGTTTTACAGGAAGACCAATAATGCGGGTGGCATTGAGGGTGGAATGACCAATGGAGAGCCTGTAATTCTCCATGCCGCCTTCAAACCCATCCCGACCATGATGAAGCCGAAAATGTCCGTTGACCTTGTGACAAAGGAACCCTTTGAGGCGGCAAAGGAACGTTCTGATGTCTGTATTGTGCCTGCCGGCGGGGTGGTGGTGGAGGCGACCGTTGCATTTGTCCTTGCGCAGGCATTTCTCGCCAAATTTGGCGGCGATAGTCTTACGGAAATCCAGAGTAACTATAAATGTTATCTGAATGCCATGAACCAATATTGACACTGAATCCCTGATGACATGGACGGAGCGGAATTCATCCCTGATGACCTGCGAAATCGGCGATGGGTGAGGGAGCCGTGACTTATGAAAAAGCCGAACATAATCCTGACGGGTTTCATGGGCACAGGCAAGACGGTCGTTGGAAAGGCGGTTGCCGCCGCTCTGGGAATGAGGTATATTGACACCGACCTTATGGTGGAGGCTGAGGCAAAAAAGTCTATCCCTGTCATCTTTGAAACGGAGGGAGAACAAGCCTTCCGCAGATATGAGACTGAGGCGATACGCCGGGTCACTCATCTCAAGGGATATGTCGTTTCCACCGGCGGGGGAGCGCCCATGCTTGAGGAAAATTTGACCAATATGAAACGTGCAGGAATGGTGGTGTGCCTTCTGGCATCCCCGGAGGTAATCCTCGACAGGACAAGTCATACAGACTACCGACCTCTCCTCAGAACACCCGACCCCATGAAAAAAATCCTTGCGCTCCTGAAGATACGAGAACCGCAATACAAGAAGGCTGACCATGTGATTGATACGACAAAACTCACGGTGGATGAGGTGGCACAAAAGGTCATTACCCTCTGGAAAAAACAGGAATAGTGGAAAATTCCGGATTTCGATGATGTGGCATAACAGGGGTCTTTTTCAATCATGAGGAAAATATATATATCAGGTCTTTTTCTTATTCTGGTTCTATCTACATTGCCATTTGCCTGCATATTTGTCAGGACGAATATTCATACAAATCAGAAGATGGGGGAGACTGGCGTGAAGAAATTCAAGCTGGAAAATGGAATGACCGTTCTTATTGTGGAAAATCCCGACAGCAAGGTGGTAACGCTTGATGTCTGGGTGAACACCGGTTCGGCAATGGAGCCGAAGGAAATCAATGGCGTCTCCCACTTCCTTGAGCATATGCTTTTCAAGGGGACGGCGACGCGAGTTGCAGGGGAGGTTGACCGCGAAATTGAGAACGTCGGCGGGGTCTGGAATGCCGCCACATCTGTGGAATTCACACATTACTACCTCACCATTGCAACGCAATTTGTTGATACGGCAATCAATACATTATCCGATGTTATTGCAAATGCCTCCATTGACGCGAAGGAGGTGGAAAGGGAGCGGCAGGTAATTCTGGAGGAATATCACCGTCAGCAGGATGACCCTGACCAATTTCTCATGACAGAGGTCTTCTGGAACAGTTTTGAAAAATCGCCGACGCGTTGGCCCGTCCTGGGTGTCCCGGATACCATAAATTCCATATCACGTGAGAAACTATATCATTATTATACAGGACGTTATGCGCCATCCAACATGGCGCTGGTGGTTGTCGGAGGTGTCAAGGCAAAGGATATCCTGCCGATGATTCAGGAAAAGTTCGGGGGTCTCCAGCGACCCTTGAGTGTAGCGAATGTTTCGGAAGAAAAGACCGTTCGCCGGAAGGGATATATCGCCGAGTACAAAAAGCCCGTGAAGGAGGCATATCTTGTTCTCACCTTTGCCGCCCCCGACCTTTCCACGCCGTATGAGATTTATGCCGCCGATTTGCTCTCCTATATCCTCGGTGAGGGACGTTCCTCGCGCCTTTATGAGCGCGTGAAGGAAAAGAAAAACCTTGTGAGCAATATTGCCTCCAGCTTCCCCACCCACCGCAATGATGGGATATTTGTCATCTTTGCCACCTTTGATTATGCAAAGAAGGAGCAGGTCATAAAGGCAATCCTTGAGGAGGTGCAAAATCTCTGCAATGAGCGTGTGGGCAACGATGAGCTGGAAAAGGCAAAACGAATGCTCACCAATCATTTCATCTTCAGTCAGGAGACTACGAGCGGGCGCTCCTCAGAAATCGGCTTTTATTATACCCTGACGGGGGACACAAAATTTGAGGAGGAATATCTTGGGAAGATAAAGTCCGTGACGGCGGAGGATATTCGGAAGGCGGCAGACTCTTATCTGGTTCCCGCAGGCGCCAATATCTTTATTGTGAGACCCGAATGATGGGCGAGAGACCAGTCACACGGGAGATGATTGCCGATGCCTTGCGGGAGGTGGGTATCCGTGCGGGCGATTCCCTTGCAGTGCACAGCTCCCTTAAAAGCCTTGGTTTTGTTGAGGGCGGCGCCGAAGCCGCCATCTGCGCCTTACAGGAAGTCCTGACACCCGAAGGAACGCTCATGATGCCTACGCACACCTATTCTCTCCCCATGTGGGGTAAGGAGCCTTATAATAAGACAAAGTCGCCCTCTCTTGTGGGGAAAATCACGGATGTCTTCTGGCGGATGCCGGACGTTCTCCGTAGTGACCATCCAAGCCATTCTGTTGCGGCATGGGGCAAAAGGGCGGAAGTATTTACAAAAGACACGCTTCTATATCCACCCATTGGATTGAATAGCGCCTGGTATCGTTTTTATAATGCCGGGGGACGCATCCTGATGCTGGGCACCAATCAGGGAACAAACACCACTCTGCACCTCTGTGAAGTCCTTGCCGATGTCCCTTACCTGAACGTGGCATTTACACAAGGGCGTGATTATGAAGTTGCCCATCGCATAAATGAAAGAGGAGAGGTTGAGGAGTTTATCATACGTCAGGTGCCGGGATGTTCGAGGGGCTTTATCAGGTGTGAGCCATACCTGCGGGAAAAAGGCGTTCTCAGGGATGTCCTGGTGCTCAATTCAAAGAGTCAGTTACTGGGCGTCCCACAACTTGTTGATGTGATGGTGGAGAAATTGAAAGTAGAGCCATATTTCATTCTCTGCGATATACCTGATTGCGGAATTTGCACAAAGAGAAAGTCGGAGATCCGCCGAAGTTCTAACGTAGGCGGGATGGCAAAAAGCCGGTGACATGAAAGATGATGCGACAGGTTCATATCGTGAAATACTTTCCATTGCCCTGCCATTGGTGGTGTCCACAAGTTCCTACACCCTGATGCACTTCACAGACCGTATGTTTCTGAGCTGGTATTCTAACGACGCCTTTGCAGCCGCCCTCCCGTCCGGCGTCACCAATTTTGCGCTCCTTTGTTTGTTTCTTGGACCGACCTCCTATGTTTCCATATTTGTGGCGCAGTATTTCGGGGCTCAGGAATACCGCCGCATCGGAGCAATTGTCTGGCAGGGGATTTATTTCGCGCTGATTGCGGGAGCCCTGTTGATGGGCATTATCCCCTTTTCACTACACCTCTTCCGCCTGATAAACCACCCCGGCAACCTGCCCATCCTTGAGGCTTCCTATTTTGAAATCCTGTGCTATGGATTTATCTTTAATCTCCTCTCATCCGTCCTGTCTGGATTTTTCATCGGGCTGGGTCGCACGAGGATTGTGATGATTGTAAATATCTTTTCCGCCGGACTGAACATCATTCTGGATTATGCCTGGATATTCGGGAAGTGGGGATTTCCCCGATGGGGCATCCAGGGCGCCGCCTGGGCGACAGTCCTTTCCGTTGTTACCGCAACATTGATTTTAATCTTCCTTTATCTGTCGCACGAAAACCGTAAGCTTTACGATACAATTGCGGGATACCGGTTAAATAAGAATCTCCTTCTCAGACTCTTGCGATACGGACTTCCCAACGGGGTGCAATTCTTTCTGGATATTGCCGCCTTTACAATATTTGTGCTTTTAGTGGGACGTCTTGGGAAGGTGGAACTGGCGGCAACAAACATCGCATTCAACATCAACACAATCGCCTTCATGCCGATGCTTGGCTTCGGAACGGCAGTCACCATCCTTGTGGGGCAATATCTGGGGAGGAATAAACCGGAGATTGCGGCGCGGAGTGTCCGCCGCGTCTTCGTCATCACCATTGCATACATGAGCCTGATTGCATTCACTTATATATTCTTCCCCGGGGTTTATGTCGTGCTGTATGGTTCAAAGGAGAATGCCGCACTTCTTGTGGACATTCGCCGTATGAGCAAAATCCTTCTCCAATTCGTCGCATTTTACAGCTTTTTTGATTCATTCAATATCATATTTTGCTCCGCCATACGGGGTGCAGGTGATACACGGTTCATCATGTGGGTTTCCGTCCTCGGTTCCATTTTTATTGTCATCATCCCGAGTTATATCACGTGTGTCGTGTATAAGGGGAGCATCTTTCTTGCATGGTCATTTTTCACATTTTATGTGGTCTTTGTGGGTGTGATTTTTCTTTTACGCTATCGGGGCGGGAAATGGAAGGCGATGCGGGTGATAGAGATGCCGCCTGCGCCGCTCCTCATGGCGCCGGGGGATATTGCCGAGTCAGAGATTTTGCTGTAATGAGAAATACTAAAAATCTCTAAAAATATGGGATGCACCATCCGCCTGAGGCGGATGTGGTGTTACATTCATTCTGTTATGGATTTTTAAATATATCTTTCGCCATATCGTTGAGAGAGTCTTTAAATCGTTCAAAGAATCCCCTGTCATCTGTTGTGGCATGTTTTTTTTCAATCTCCGCAAACTCTTGGAGGATTTCTTTTTGTCTGGCAGCAAGTCTGGTGGGCGTTTTGATGATGACCCGGACATGCTGGTCGCCGCAGGCAACCTCGTTGCGCGGCATCCCCTTGCCCTTCAGGCGCAAAACTTCATGCGTCTGTGTTCCGGAGGGGATTTTAAGCATGGCGGGACCGTGTAGGGTCGGCACATCTATTTCGCTCCCCAGAGCTGCCTGGATAAAGGAGATGGGCACCTCGCAATAAATGTCATCATCCTTGCGTTTAAAGAAATCGTGTTCATCAACGGAAATGTAGAGCAAAAGGTCGCCCCTGGGACCGCCCTGGGGCCCGACCTCCCCTTCGCCGCGGAGGACCAGTTCCATCCCTGAGTCCACACCCTTTGGAATTTTGAGCTTGATGGAAACCTTTTTATCAACACGTCCATCGCCATCGCAGGTCGGGCAGGGTTTATCAACGATTTTACCCGCCCCGTGACAGCGGTCACAGGTTGTTGAAAGGCTGAAGAATCCCTCAATGACCCTGACCTGACCTGTCCCACGACAGCGCGGACAGTTATTGACTTTTGCGCCCTCTGCCAGACCTGACCCCTTGCATTTGTCGCATATTTCAAGGCGCTTGAGGGTGATTTCCGCCTCCTTGCCCTTAAATGCCTCCTCAAGGGTGAGGCTGTATTGGATACGGATGTTGCGGCCTTTATTGACTTGGCGGCGTTCGCGTTGTGCGCCGAAGCCGGCGCCGAAGAAGGTGCCCAGAAGGTCGCCAAAGATGTCCTCAAAATCTCCGAAGTGCGAGAAGTTCTCCCAGGAAAAACCCCCGGGTGAGAAGGCACTGCTGACTGCCTCATGACCATAGCGGTCATACCGGGCGCGTTTTTCCGGGTCGGATAAAACCTCGTATGCCTCGGATGCCTCTTTAAATTTCTCTTCGGCGTTCTTATCGCCCGGATTGCGGTCGGGGTGATATTGGAGGGCAAGGCGCCGGTAAGCCTTCTTTATGGACGCCTCGCCAGCGTCCGCTGAAACGCCAAGAACTTCGTAATAATCTCTTTTGGTCATATTGGAAAAAAACGCGAACAAAAAAGCATGAAGAACTGTCAGTGAAAAAAACTTGTATGATTATGCGGACTTGCTCACCGTATGCAAGGGTAAAAATCTCAGGATAATAATTCCCCGGAGTGATGAATAAATCATCTGTTCATTGGCAGTGTTGTGGAAATAGTGTTCCTGTTTATTCTTCTCTGGTGGGGATTACAATATTTGCTGAAGGCTTCCGAGCACGACATCCAGTTATGGTAAATTAAAGAGGAGAATAATTGGGGTCTTCTATAAAGTATAAATATTGCCTGTCTGGAAATGCTTTATTTTGTTGATTCATATTACCACATAGAATATGAATATCAGAGAGAAATATGGCAAAATCTTATTTTTTTCTTTGGAGGATGACATGAATTTACTTTATGAAATCTTGCGGATAACATTATCACCAGTGGCAGTAACTGCATTATTGATATTCTGGGGGCGAAAAACTATCGATATTCGAATATCAAAAAATCTGGAGTTGTTTAAAAAAAATCTCGAACAAATCTTATTTGAACACAAAACCCATTATTCATTATTCCATGAAAAGCAGGCTGAAGTAATCGGGATACTTTATGGAAAAATTGTTCGAACCGCATCTCAAATCCACCGACTTGTAGACATATTCCAATTTTCTGATGGTAAACCATTATCACAAAAGAAAAATGAAGTAAAGGAAATCGGTAATGATATGCTGGTTTATTATTATGAACATCGTATCTATCTTGATGAAGATACATGTAGAATAATTGATAATATCATTAAAACCTCCATTTCAGTTTATTTGAGATTTGATTCATCGCAAACTGAGGAGAAATATAAGCCTGATCCCACAGGTGAGTGGATAAAGGCATCCAAGGAATTTGACAATGTAATTCCCGAGTTAAAGAATAAATTGGAAGAAGATTTAAAGAAGGTTCTTAGGGGCGAAAAGATTTCTTAAGAATGGTTGAGTTAATAGGTTTCAGATTTTACCCTTAATAGCTTTTTTGAGTGTTTCATAAATACTGCGTGAGTTTTTGAGATACAAGGGAAAAGACATAAACGAAATTAATCCTTATATGAGACCCACCAAACATGGGAAAAGAGAGACTGATGAATAAAATATATGTTCCACCAATCAAATGCCAGGGAATCAAAACGAAACTGGTTCCTTTGATTATAGCAAATGCAAATTTTTCAAAGGATAGCATCTGGTATGAACCATTTATGGGCTCGGGCGTGGTGGGATTTAACATGCGTCCCAAGAGGGCTTTTTTCGCAGACATAAATCCGCATCTCATCACCTTTTATAAGGCGATTCAGTCTTCTGAAATCACGCCTGATATGGCACGAGATTTTTTACAATTGGAAGGCGCTCAATTATTATCAGATGGAGAGAAGCATTATTATTTTGTAAGAGATCGGTTTAATCGGAAATTCAAGCCGCTGGATTTTCTTTTTCTTTCACGAACATGTTTCAACGGCATGATTCGTTTTAATTCAAAGGGTAAATTCAACGTTCCTTTTTGCCGAAAACCGGAGCGCTTTTCACCAGCTTATATTACAAAAATCGTAAATCAAATCAACTATGTCTTGCAGGCTTCACAATACAACGAATGGAAATTTGAATGTTCGCCATTTTGGGAGACGATTGAAAAAGCCATTGAGGGAGATATGATTTATTGCGACCCTCCCTATCTTGGACGGCATGTTGATTATTTTGACTCATGGAATGAGGATAATGAACAAAGGCTTTATTCCTGTTTATCGCGGACAAAAGCCAAATTCATTTTATCCACATGGCACAGCAACAAATATCGGAGCAACCCGGCATTGGAAAATATTTGGTCTGAATTTCAGGTAATCACAAAAGAACACTTTTATCATGTGGGAGCAAAAGAGGATAATCGTAACGCTATGCTTGAGGCTCTTGTAATGAATTTCAAACCGATTATACAGGAATTAAAACTGGCGAAACGATCTGAAAGATTTCTTCAATTATCTATATTATAACCCTCTCCCTGAAACCATACAGCCTATAGTTGTTATCGGGTCATACTACATTAAATCGTTAAAATTAGAACAAAGTTACTTCAAAGCCCATAAGTCCGCCGCGGCGGATTAGTGGCGAATGTTCGGTATTTTCAGAGCATTAAATTCAGCGTTCTCGGTGTGAAATTATCCAAGGATTTTGGTTAAATATGGATGCTGAGGCCGTAAATGGACTCGCATGCCTCCGCTATACCTTCGGAATAGGTGGGATGCGCATGGATGACGTCCATGAGGTCATCAGCCTTTAGATTTTGCCGGATGGCAACGGCAAATTCGTGAATCATCTCCGGCGCGCCTTCGCCCAGAAGATGCGCCCCGATGATGCGTCCGGTCTTTTTTTCCACAATCACACGGATAAGCCCCTCCGCCTCGTCCGAGGCAATGGCTTTGCCAAGCGCCCTGTAAGGAAATTCCCCCGCTGCCGCCTCTATCCCCCGCTTTTCCGCCTCTTTTTCAGAAAGTCCAACGGTCGCGGCGGGTGGGTCGGTGAAGATACATGAGGGCACAATATTCTCCCTCAGAAGCGGATGTTCATGCCCTGTTGCGTCCTCAGCGACGATGATGCCCTGATAGGACGCCACATGCGCCAGTTGCCAGAGCCCGGTCATATCCCCGATGGCATAGATGCCGGGGATATTTGTCCGCATTTTTTCATCTGTGGCGACACCCGGTCCCTGACTGGAGAGGACAATCCCCGCCTCTTCAAGACCCAGACCGCCGGTCAGGGGTTTTCTGCCGATGGAGATGAGCGCCTTATCCGCCGATACGCTCTCGCCTTTGTCAAATACCGCAAGAACGCTGTTTTTAACCCTGTCATTGGCAATACTTTTGAGGGGGGCATTTGTCATGAGTGCGATGCCCGTCTTTTTCATCAGGGATTCAAGGCGGCTGATGATGACAGCATCGAGTGTTGTTAATGCAAGGATGGATGGGAGGGCTTCAATAAGGGTTATTTTCACCCCGAAGGCGGCAAAAAGCATGGCAAATTCACAGCCGATGACACCACCGCCCACAATAATGAGCGAGCCGGGCAGACTCTTCCATGACAGGGCATCATCGCTGGTCACAATCCGATTGTGGTCGATGGGGAAGGATGGGATGGATGAGGTTTCCGCCCCTGCGGCAAGGATGATTTTATCCGCCTGAATGACTTCTGTTTTGTCAGGGATTTCAACGCCAATCTTCCGGGCATTCAGGAGGCGCGCAGTGCCCCGCACCAGATGGACACTGTTTTTTTTTAGGAGGAGCTCAATTCCGCGCCGGAGCTGGGCGACGACTGTGTCCTTGCGCCGCACCACGGTCTGCCAGTCAAAAGTGACATTGCCGGCGGAGAATCCCCACCGGCTGACTGTTTGCAGGATATGGTAGCGTTTTGCGGCGCTTATGAGGGCTTTAGACGGGATACATCCACGATTCAGGCATGTGCCGCCAACGGAATCTTTTTCAATAAGTGTGACACTGGCGCCGCGTCTTGCCGCCCTGATTGCGGCGACATATCCGCCCGGTCCCGCCCCTATGATAGCAATCTGGCAATGTTCCGTCACTTCTTGGGGGAATCCTTCTCCTGCCCGTAGCGTTTCATATATTTTTCAACGCGTCCGGCGCTGTCCACCAGTTTCTGCTTGCCAGTGAAGAAGGGATGGCAGGCGGAGCAGATTTCAATCTTCTGTTCGGGTTTGGTAGAGCGGGTCTTGATGACATTTCCGCAGGCGCAGGTGATTGTTGCCTCAACGTATTTTGGATGGATGTCAGATTTCATTTTTTTGTTCCTTATTTTTTCAGCATTGAAATAAAACGGGAACTAAACCTGCCGTTACTCATTCATTGTGTCAAGAAATTCTGTATTGGTTTCTCTTTTTTTGAGGCGTTCCAGCAGGAATTCCATCGACTCCACGGTGCCCAGTTCATTCAGGACTTTACGCAGGAGCCAGAGGCGGCTCAGGACCTTTTCGCTCAGGAGGAGCTCCTCCTTGCGGGTGCCGGAACGCGCAATGTCAATGGCGGGGAAAATACGGCGGTCAACGAGTTTGCGAACCAGGTTCACCTCCATATTCCCCGTTCCTTTAAACTCTTCAAAGATGACGTCATCCATGCGACTGCCCGTGTCAATGAGGGCGGTGGCGATGATGGTCAGGCTGCCCCCTTCCTCGATGTTGCGGGCGGCGCCGAAGAAGCGCTTGGGGCGCGGCAGGGCATTGGAGTCAATGCCTCCGGAGAGAATCTTTCCGCTGGCTGGCGCAATCGTGTTGTAGGCGCGGGCAAGTCGTGTGATTGAGTCGAGGAGAATCACCACATCCCTCCCGTGTTCCGTCAGGCGTTTTGCCTTCTCAATGACCATTTCAGCGACCTGGACGTGGCGGTCGGCGGGTTCGTCAAAGGTTGAGGAGATGACCTCGCCTTTAACGGAACGCTGCATGTCGGTCACCTCCTCGGGACGCTCATCAATCAGGAGAACAATCAGGTAGATTTCGTGGTGATTGGTGGTGATTGCATTGGCGATATCCTGGAGAATCATGGTTTTACCGGTGCGGGGCGGAGCCACGATGAGTCCGCGCTGTCCCTTGCCAATGGGAGTCAGCAGGTCCATGACGCGGGTTGTGAGTTTATTGGAAACGGTTTCCAGGTTGATGCGTTCCATTGGATAAAGGGGTGTGAGGTTGTCGAAGAGGGTTTTATTTTTTGCCTCTTCAATGGTACACTGGTTAATCGCCTCGACCTTTAGAAGTGCGAAGTAGCGCTCGCCCTCCTTGGGCGGGCGGATTAGACCGGAAACAGTGTCGCCCTTGCGCAGGTTGAAGCGGCGAATCTGCGAGGGCGAGACATATATGTCATCGGGTCCGGGGAGGTAATTGAATCTGGGGCTTCGCAGGAATCCGAAGCCGTCCTGAAGGATTTCCAGCACCCCTTCCCCGTAAAGGTTGCCCTGCTTTTCAGCGTTTTTCTGCAAAATCCTGAAGATGAGGTCCTGCTTCCGATAGTTGGCATATCCTTCAATCTCCATCTTGCGCCCGATTTCGCAGAGTCTTGAAATGGAATATGACTTGAGGATACTGAGGTCAGCCGGGATGGTATCACCGTTCCCGAGGTCAATGATGGAGGGCTGGTGGATGGTTAAATCCTCAGTGACATCAGCCTGGAGGTCATTTCGGGCGATATGGTTTTGAGAAGCTGCGCTGGTACGGTAGCCGCCGCCGCGTCTTTGCGGGCGCTGTGGATATGGTGGTGCGGGCGGTTCGGGACGTTCATAATATGGCTGTCTTGGCTCGGGCTTTTCAGTGGAAGGCGGGGTGGCAAAGCGGGGTTCGATTTTCTGTTCCGGCGACGTTGGGGCTTGTGTTGTTGCGGGAGAAGATTCCATTTCCTGCGCTGGCGACGATTCAGGAGCCGTCTCAGCCGTCAATGTGGGTGCGCCGGCATAGGGTTCGGCTGACGGCTCTTTAGAGTTGGATATTTTTTCGGTGGAGGGTTTTGCCACCGTCGGTGATTCCTCCGGGAGGGCGGTTGCAACAGGTTCCGGCATTTTCGCAGTGGTGACATAAGCCTCAATCAGCTCCGCTTTGGGATGGATGCGGGAAACGAGACGAGGCGCCGTTCTTTTTGCGCGCGGGAGCATCTCTGTCACCACATTTTTCCCTTCCGCCGCGGCGGGTTCCGGCCGACGTGGCGCCAGAGGTTGTGATTGCAGTTCCGCCTTTTTAGATTTTGATTCCGCCTCAGAGGCGACAGCCGGTGCGGTGTATTTCGGTGGACGTCCACGGCGGCGAGGTATGGATTTGGATTCTTCAGGAGCGGTTTTTTTCTCCACGGGAGTCTCTGTTGATTTTTTCTTTCCTGGCATTTTTTATACCTTCTTTTCTAAAAGAGTTTTCAAGACGGCATCAACCCTCTTTTGTGTCTCTTTGGTGGTGCCGCTGTTGTCTATGATAAAATCGGCTCTGCGTGCCTTTTCTTCCTGGGGCATCTGGCTTTTCAGGCGCTCTGTGATTTCCTCGCGTGTCATTTTGTGCCCTATCATCAGGCGTCTGAGGCGCACCTCCTCGGAAATTGTGACTACAAGTATTTTATCCACATAGCGGTCAAGACCTTTTTCCAGAAGGAGCGGCGCAGATAAAACTACAAGTGGTTCATTCTTATATTTTTCAAGGAGTGCGAGTTCCCTCTCCCTCACAAGGGGATGAACAATCTTCTCAAGGCGTTTCAGGTCATCGGGATTTGAAAAGACCCTGAGCGCCAGTTTTTTTCTATCCAGTCCTCCATCAGCCCTTCGGTAGTCGTTGCCAAATGTCTTCAGCACCACCTCCATGCCGGGGCTGCCCGGAGCGGTGACCTCGCGGGCAATCTCATCAGCATCAATAACGGGGATGCGGCATGATTTTAAATACTCTGTGACGGTTGTTTTTCCGCTCCCGAATGAACCTGTCAGACCTGCTATCATGGTTGTAAGACGATTAAAAGATTAGTGGTTGAACCGGCAATATGATGACACATTAATGCAATGTTTCAACCACACAACGACACCCTTTCAGCATTCTGCCCAGTTAGAACCGGTCTTAACTCCCACCTTCACGGGGACATTGAGGGGAAGGGCGCCTTCCATCTCCTCCTTGACAAGTGAGGTCAAGCCTTCAACTTCATCTTCCGGTGTTTCAAAGACGAGTTCATCATGGACCTGAATCAAGAGCCTTCCCCTTAATTTTTCCTTAGCGAGTCTTTTGTGAAGAAAGACCATGGCACGTTTTATCATATCGGCGGATGTTCCCTGGAGTGGGGTATTGACGGCAATCCGTTCAGCCGCCGCGCGAATGATCTTGTTCGGACTCTTAAGGTCAGGTATGTAGCGCCTCCTGCCGAGCAGTGTTGTCACATATCCCTTTTCGGTGGCGTCATGTATCGTCCGGTCAATCCATTTTTTGCTCCCGCCATAGATTTTAAAATACTCATCAATGAAGCGCTGGGCATCTCCATGGGAGATTTCTATCTCATTAGACAGGCGGTGAGCCGTCATGCCATAGATGACGCCGAAATTGATAACTTTGGCGGTATCCCGCATCTCATCCGTCACCATTTCCTCCGGCATGCCGAATATTCTCGCCGCTGTGATTTTGTGGATATCCTCTCCCTCACGAAACGCCTTGACGAGGGCATCATCGCCGGAGAGGTGCGCAAGTATGCGGAGCTCAATCTGCGAATAGTCGGCGGAGAGGAAGAGCCATCCCTTTTCGCCGGGGATGAAGCCTTCCCGGATGGCGCGCCCTTGAGGCGTCCGCACAGGGATATTCTGCAGGTTCGGGTCGCGGCTTGAAAGCCGCCCCGTCGCCGTGCCGGTCTGGATAAATGTTGTATGTACACGACCCGTTTCGGGGTTGACCTGTTGCGGGAGTGTATCAATATAGGTGGAAAGGAGCTTTTCATGGCTTCTGTATTCAAGAAGTTTTTTCGGGAGGGGATGTTCTCTGGCGAGACCCTCAAGGACAGTCACATCGGTGGAGAAGCCGCTCTTTCCCTTTTTTGCGGGGGTGAGTCTCAGCTCCTCAAACAGGACAACGGCGACCTGCTTGGGTGAATTCAGATTAAACGGATGTCCCGCCAGTTCATAACACTCATTCTCAAACCCCTGTAAGATCCTTTTTGTCTCCTGGGAGAGATTCTTGAAATGGGGGATATCGATGGCGATGCCCGTCCACTCCATTTGTGCAAGGATGGGAACCAGCGCCATCTCAAGTTCTGTGAAGAGGTCATAAAGCCCCGCCTCTTTCAACTTTGGATTGAAATGACCGACAAGTTGCAGGGTGGCATCGGCATCCCTGCATGCATAATCACATGCATCCCTGACGGGCACCTCAGCCATGGTGATGCTCTGTTTTCCCGAACCGAGCAGGTCGGTGATGGGACGCATGGGGAGACCGATTTCTTCCGGGGCTATGTTTTTGAGTCCGTGGCTCTCTCTTTCAGGGTCAAGGAGCCATGAGGCAAGCATGGTGTCAAAGGAGACGTTCGCCATGTCCAGCCCGACCCTGTGTAATACTTTTATATCATATTTCATATTCTGCCCACATTTTTTCACATCTTTTGACAGCAGGACGGGCGACAGTGTGTTTTTCAAATCCTCCAGCGACATCTGTTCCCCGCCAGCCGCCTCAGGTGTGTGAGAGAGGGGGATATAATTCGCCTCCCCGGGCTTTAAGGAGAGTGAAATCCCCACAAGGCGGCATCTCATGGCGTCCGTGGATGTGGTTTCAGTGTCAATAGCAAGAATTCCCTCATCAAATGCGCGCCTCAGATATGGGACAAGTTCCTCACTTCTTCGTATGATTTGATAAGAGGTCGGGGAGCGCTCTTGTGATGATTTAGTGCCTGTATCCTGTTTCAATGAGGCGAGCAGGGACTTGAATTCCAGCTCTTGAAAGAGGGATTCCAGTTCCGGTGTCAGTTTATTTTCATAACGAAATGATTCAAAATCGGTCTCGAGTTCAAGGTCTTTTTTGACTGTGGCAAGTTTTTGTGAAAGGCGTGCAGTATCGGCGCCGGTTCTAATCTTTTCCCGCAATTTTTCATTCTTGATGGTGTCCGCTTTCCGGATGAGATTTTCAAGCGATTGATATTCATTGAGTAATTTCCTTGCTGTCACTTTACCAATGCCGGTTATCCCGGGGATGTTATCCGAGGAATCCCCCATCAGGGCGAGAAGGTCCACAATCCGTTCCGGCGGGACTCCCATTTTTTCCTTCACCTGGTTTGTGTCATAATCCTCAATATCCTTTTTGCCAAAGCGGATAACATGGGTTTTATCGGAGACAATCTGAAAGAGGTCCTTATCCGCAGTGATAATCCTCGTTTCCCACCCATGTTCTTCAGCCTGCCGGACAAGGGTGGCAATAATGTCATCCGCCTCAAAGCCATCCCTGGCGATACGTCGGATATTGAGGGCGTCCAGCATTTTCTCCACGTATGGCACCTGCACCTGGAGGTCTTCAGGCATGACAGGTCGGTTTGCCTTGTATTCAGGATAGAGCTCCTTGCGAAATGTCGGGGCTTTTGAGTCAAAAGTCACACAGATATAATGAGGTTGTGCCTCGCGAATAACCCTGAAGAGCATCTGGACAAAACCGAATATGGCGTTTGTGGGGATGCCGCTCTTTGTGGAAAGCCCCCTTATTGCATAGTATGCCTTGTAAAGGATGGAGTGTCCATCAATGATGAACAGAGGGTGCGTCATGGGATTATCCCGGGATAAAACTAAAATTGTGGCATGCCTTTTTGTATTTCCAATGATGAGTTCTCAAGCAACAAACATATAAGAAATCAGTATTAAAAAGACAATCTCGGAAAGCCTCCGGATTGGAGAAAGATTTATCTACGGATGATTTATTCTCTTATCACTTGATTGCTGAATTTATGTTAATAAACCGCTCTGGGCAGAAATATACTCGTAAAACGCATTTCTCAGGGTGATAAACCGGAAGAGAAAGCGCATTAACCTTTTCGTGAACGACCCTGAAAGACTCTCCCGATGTTTCGGCTGAACTATCCCACAATTCTGCAGGTCAGGAAGATAAGGAGAGTCGTTTTGTCAATATGGCGCAGATTGCGCCCGAAGAGAAGATTCCCGATAAACGGTATATTGTGAATGATTGGTATTCCTGAGCGGTAATTACCGGAACGCTCATTTGTCCAGCCACCGATGACAATTGTGTCTCCATCCTTCACCTGAACCGACGTCTCAATCTGCTTTGTCAGACGGGAGAGTGTGTATTGGACATTGGAGGTCGTGGGGCCTCCTGTTGTTGTTGTGGTGGTTTGGGTAACAGTGCCACCGGTGAGGGAATCGAGGTCCTGAATCCTTGTGGAGTTCGGAATCCTGAATCGGATATAACCTGTCGGGGAGACAAACAAATCCTGAATCTCGATATAAATGGGGTCATAGCGCTGGACGCCAACACCACCTACATAATTGCCCGATGCATCAACGGCGGGAATCCCACCAAGTTCTCTTGTTATCCTGAAGGAGGCTGTTTCATTTTCTGAGGCAACAATCTGGGGACCGGAAATGACATTCACAACGCCTTCCGCCTCAAGGAGACGCAATTGCCAGTTGATGGGTGAATTTCCACCGGTGATGAGCGATAATACGGTTGTCCCCTTTAAGAGATGTTGAAAATAAGGGCTTTCCGCCGCGGGTTCATACTGGCTGAGAAGTGCATTCTGAAGCTCATCCAAGTCATTGGCGAACCTCATGTTTAACACACTGTTGTCAAAGTCAACCCCTTGCGTCAGGTCGGCAATTCCCAGCTGGGAGCTGAATTGTTTAGCGCGGGACTCCATGACCTCCACAAACTTGGCTTCAATGGAGACTTGTTTTTTGCGGACATCGAGAACTTTAATCCATTCCTCGACCTTGGCAAGATGGGTGGGGTCTTTATATTCTACATAGATTCCGTGGTTGTCGGTTGTTCCCTTGACGGGTTTTTCTCCCAGTTCTGTAATCTGAGGCGTTGGCGCGGGTGTGGCATATAATGGACCTGTCACCTGGGTTATGGGTTGGATGTAGTTCAACTTTATGCGGGCGCTGCCTTCCCCCGGTGTTGAGGATGCCGTCGCATCTTCAATAACAATTTCATAATCCCCCACCGTTTCAGAATCGTATAGATCTAAGGTGACGTCGCGGGATTCTCCGGGCGTGCGTACCTTGAGCTCAACGCTTTGGTCATACCTGTTATTTGCATCATTCTCATTTACCCTCATGAGTCTTACTGTGATGTCCCTGAATGTGAAGTCATTGCCGGTGCTTAAGGTTTTTGATATGGAGATGCCCCCAGTCGTTGTCGGTCCTCCGGCTTCAGCCCCGGCGGTGATTCCTAAGAAGGAATTAATATCATTAACAATGTCAGATGCAGATGCAAAATTCAGTGGTATGATTTTGTATTTTGCTTTCTGCTCCAGCTGGGGCAGTGAATTGATGAAATCAGATACGGCGCGGACATTGTCGGGATAATCCACGACCGTCAGTAACATGCTTGGACTGTCATACCAGAGGCGGCGTCCCTCGGCTTCAGCCTTGGAACGGGTGCTCTTGGAATAGAGCATGACACTTACCACCTGCACCACCCATTCGCCAAATTGACGGATATATTCGGGGGTCTGTTTGAGAGCCTCCTTTGGCACAAGTGGCCATGTTTGAATCAGTAGCTTGTCACTGCGAAGCTTTTCAATAAATCCCTTATCCTGTAAAATCTCCTCAACCCTCCTGATATTCTGCGCCGTGTCCTTGACTATCAGGTCGCGATCATCGAGAAGAATTTTCCGCTCCGGCGCATACGAGGCGCGTGTCTCAGCCTGAAGGATTGCCTCAAGGAGAGACTTTACCTTGGTACCCTCGCCCTCTCTTAAGCGATAGGTGCGATATTCGAGTGCAGGGGGCGCCTGGGTCTTGAGGTCTTTCAGGAATGCCTCCAGTTTCTGGATGTTAGCGGAGGAATCTATACTGACAAGGATTCCCTCACGCTCATCAAGTGTAAGGTCAATGCCCTTCATTTTGGGCGTGCCGTCCTTGCCCCAGAGAAGTACCTTCAGGTCGCCGCTCTCAAGGAGAGACTTTACTTTTGCCGCCTCTTCGCTGGTAAGACTGAAGATTTTGGTCTGAAGGTCAGGGGTAATGGTGACTACGTCAGAACCCGGCTTGCGACTCCATTTGAGCCCGATGGGTGGCAACAGGTTGTCAAGGACTTCATTAAGCGGTGTGTCCACAAATTTGGCATCCACCGTTGCCTCCACGCCACTGGTTACGTAAAAATTGATGCCGCTAATGACAGATAGGCTATCTAAGAAGCTGATTAACGGGGTGTGGGGGACAGTGGTGGAGACACTGATGAGTGTCTTTATCTTTGCCTGGGCATCAGCCTCTTTCTTATCAAAGGACTCCTTTTCCGCCTTGCTCTTCAGGAAGGCATCATATTCCTTTCGGGTTTCATCCAGATAGGTTTTGGTTTTCAGATGTTCAGGATTGACCTTCGAGGCTTCCTGCCACCTCGCAACAGCAGTTTCGATATCTTTGCGCTCATATGCTTTAAGCCCCTCGTTAAAAAGACGCTGGGCTTCGGACTCGGATTTGGTTTTGGCTTCCTCCTGGGCGAGGCGTGTGGCTTCCGCCTCCCTCCTGGCAATCTCCTGCAGACCGGACTTGGCATCATTGTTATTTACATCCATTGTCAGGGCGGATTCAAATTTCGCTCGTGCCTCGGAGAGTTTATTTTTTTCGAGGAGACTCTTGCCCTCTGCGGCAATGGTTATCGCATTACTCTTTCTCGCCGACTCCTTTGCCTGTGCGATTTTATCGAGCATTTTTTTGGATTCGGCATTGGCAGGGTCAAGGCGCAATATTTCCTGATATTTCACAGTGGCATCATCATATTGCGCACCCTGATAGAGGGAATTACCTTCATCCAGCAATTTATTGATTTTATCCTTCAGGGCTTTTGCCTCTTTTCCCTTTTCCTTCTGGCGTGCGCTCTCTTCTTCTTTGGCTTTTTTCTCATCTAAGGCAGTTTTCTTTATTTGAGCGGCTTCGGCGAAAAGGGGTTCAATATTGAGCGCCTCTTCAGCCTTTGAGATGGCTCCGTCATAATTGCCCCTTTCAAGGAGTTTTTTGGCATCTGCGGTTATGGATTTAGCCTTCTCCAGTTTTTCCGCTTCCAGCTTATTGATGCGTTCGGTTTCCGCTTTTCGTTTTTCCTCCTCGGACTTGGCGCGCTGTTCAGCTTCCGTTTTTTGTTTTTCCAGTTCTTGCGCCTTCAGTTTCGCCTGGGCTTCCTGTTTTTTCTTTTCCTCATCTTTAGCGCGCTGTTCAGCTTCCTTATTTTGTTTTTCCAATTCCTCAGCCTTCAGTTTCGCCTGGGCTTCCTGTTTTTTCTTTTCCTCGTCTTTAGCGCGCTGTTCGGCTTCCTTATTTTGTTTTTCCAGTTCTTGCGCCTTCAGTTTCGCCTGGGCTTCCTGTTTTTTCTTTACCTCATCTTTAGCGCGCTGTTCAGCTTCCGTTTTTTGTTTTTCCAATTCCTCAGCCTTCAGTTTCGCCTGGGCTTCCTGTTTTTTCTTTTCCTCATCTTTAGCGAGCTGTAACGGTACA
>Ga0315291_10003780_pt1 | contig 19447 bp, 16 predicted proteins | sample YL17G12_20_MG_FD_203070 | JGI IMG/M metagenome (GOLD analysis project Ga0315291, IMG submission 203070) | Sediment microbial communities from Yellowstone Lake, YNP, Wyoming, USA - YL17G12_20 | ecosystem: Environmental > Aquatic > Freshwater > Lake > Sediment | place: USA: Wyoming | collected...
CCTTGTCAGCCTCCAGGATCCTTTTTTCCATGATCCCTTCCGGGAACATTTGGGGAGCCAGGAGGCCTCTCGTCTTCGGGTCGTCCGTATACGGCTCAAAGAAGTAAGCGGTCGCCGAACCGAGCGAGCCGTCCACGAACCCCTTGAGGCCTCCGATCTTCAAGTAATCGTTGCCGAAGGGTGTTTTCAGCTTCAACCGGGCGTAGATGTCGACCTCGTTGATGGGGATATAGACATAAAGCCGGGCCGTCATCTTGCCGTCCCTGATGAGCTGCTGGTAGACTTCGAAACTCGAGGCGTCGGCCATCTCGTGGACGGAGGTCACTCCGTGCTCAGCCGCGTTCTTCAGAGCGGCCTCGGCCGCTTTCAGCTTCTCCCTCCACGAGGGCTCAGGGATATGCCGGTAGACAAGATCCGCGGCCGCGTCTTTGAGAATGCCGGTGGGCACCCCCGTCTTCGGATCCTTGACGATCTCCCCGCCGGGAGGCACTGGAGTGGACTTCGTGATCCCGGAGATCCTGAGCGCCGCGCTGTTGGCCAGGACCATGTGGCCGTCATACCGGTTGACGCAGACCGGATTATCGGGCGATACGGAGTCGATCCATTCCCGGCCCGGAAGCTCTACCGGCGTGAACAGCTCGTGGTCCCAGTCGCCGTTCTGCACCCACTCGCCCTTTTCGAGATCCTTGACCTTGGCCGCGACTTTGGCGGCGAATTCTTCCCGCGTCCGGACGTCCCGGAGCTGAATGCTGGACAGGGAGAACCCGCCGTTGAGGAAATGCGTGTGGCTGTCTATGAACCCGGGCAGGACGAACCCGCCCGCGAGATCGATCGTCCGGGTCTCTTTGCCGGCCAGCCCCATGACCTCGGCCGCAGCGCCGACCTTGAGGATCCTTCCGTCGCGGACGGCGACGGCCTCGGCCCGGGGCCGGGCGGGGTCGAGCGTGTGGACCGTGCCGTTGATGAGGATGAGGTCCGCCATGTCTTTGCCTCCCTTGGAACAGGAACTCGAAAAGAAAATGATGGCCGCCATCGCGACGATCGACAGGAAAGCCTTCATTCGCTCCTCCGTATTCCGCATTATTTATCCCCTATTATACAGAATTATATGGAAAAATATCGTCCGGAAATCAAGCCGCCCCGGATTTTTACGGCGACGCGTTTCTTTTCGTGTGATTGAATCAATAAGGGCCAAATTCTTACCGGGCGGCACTGGATGCCGCCCGTAAGCCCCCGTAGCGGAGGGGGGACCCGAGTCCTATAAAGGCTATCTCGGTGACGCGCCCAAGACTCTGTTCATATTTCTTTCCACCCCCTACCCCCTCCGATAATCGGAGGGGGGCTCTGAAATCGTCCGCGTCGCCGACAGAGGTGCGACGGGGGGAGCCGACGGGACTGGTTCCCCGGGGGCCGGGGGCCAAGGGCGGCTCCAGGCCGCTCGCACTTCCCCTCGCCGGAGCAAAGAAGCGTGCCGACGAATTCCCCGACCGGCCTCCGGACAACACCTGATCACATAAAAAGAGGTGCTTGCCATTTGAGGGCCGGAGTGGTTTCGATCGGCGATTTCAGGTAAAATGTCGATTTTGGAACGAACCTTGACGATGACCGATCTCTGCATCTCGGCACCCGGACGAATCTGCCTCTTCGGAGAGCACCAGGATTATCTCGGTCTGGACGTCATCGCGGCGGCTATCGACCTGAGGATCACCATTTGCGGCCGGAAGCGGGCCGACTTGAGGTTCGTCATCGACCTGCCCGACCTTGGCACCGCCGAGGAGATCGTTTTGGAAGGCGAGCTGGCCTACGCCAACAAACGGGATTACCTCCGGAGCGTCCTCAATGTCCTGCGGAGGAAGGGGGCTGCCATCCCCTCTGGCTGGGACATCATCGTCCGGGGGACGATCCCCATCAACGCCGGGACATCGAGCTCTTCGGCCCTGGTCGTTGCCTGGAACAGGTTCCTCCTCCAGGCCGAGGGCGACCCGAGGGCCGAAAGTCCCCGGGAGATCGCCGAGCTGGGCTTCTTGACGGAGGTCGCCGAGTTTCGGGAGCCGGGCGGCAAGATGGACCACTACGCGGCCGCGTTCGGCGGAGTCATCTGGCTCGTCTTCGATGATCCCTTGAGAGTGACGAGGCTCGGTCCCTCCTTAAAAGAGTTCGTTCTGGGCAACTCCCTTGAAAAAAAGGACACCACCGGGACCTTGGGCTCGGTCAAGGACCGGGTCCTCCTGGGCGCCGGCAAGATCAGAAAGGCCTTCCCCGCCTTCAGCCTCAAGGGACCGTTGACCCTCGAAGCAGCCCGGGAGATCGACAAACTGGGGCCTCTCGTCCGAAAGCCCCTCAAGGGGGCCTTTGTCAACCGGGACCTGACCAAGGAGGGTGTGAAGCTCTTCACGGGGGACTTCGACGACGAGGAGTTCGGAAGGCTCCTCACCCGCCAGCAGGACGTCCTCCGGGACGACCTGGGGATCTCGACCCCCAAAATCGACAGGATGATCGACGCGGCCCTGGCGGCCGGCGCCCTGGGCGCCAAGATCAACGGTTCGGGAGGCGGCGGCTGCATGTTCGCCTATGCGCCCGCCTGCGCCGGCCCGGTGGCCGAGGCCATTGAAAAAGCCGGTGGCCGGGCGTATATTATCCGGATCGATGATGGAGCTCGGGTCGAGCCCTGAAACCCCGAAGGAAAGAATTCTCGTTGAAATAAAAAGCAGGACATCGGAGGTCACATGATCGACGCGACACAGATCCGAAGAGGCATGATCATCGCCATGAACGGGCAGCTTTTCAGGGTCATGGAGATGCAGCTCATCACGCCGGGACGATGGAAGGCCATGGTCCAGACCAAGCTCCGCAACATCAAAGAAGGCTCCCAGATAGAATACAGGTTCCGGTCCGAGGAACGGGTCGACCAGGCTTACCTGGAAGAGGTCGAGATGGAATTCCTCTATCAGCAGGCGGGGGAATACTTTTTCATGAACCTGGAGACCTACGAGACGATCAGGCTCGAGGCCGAGGCCATCGGAGACGGCGTCGGCTACCTCATGCCCAACATCGTCATCAAGGTCGAGATGTATGATGGCAAGCCGGTCGGCGTCACCCTCCCCAACTCCGTCGACATGAAAGTCGTCATGACCGAGCCCAGCCTTCGGGGCGCGACCGTCTCCGCGGTCAACAAACCCGCCACCATGGAAACCGGGATCGTCATCTCCGTCCCCCAGTTCATCAAGGAGGGGGACGTCATCCGCGTGGACACGCGGGAGAACAAGTACGTCGAGCGGGTCAAGTCCAAGTAGATGATGTGGGTGGTTCTCTTCCATTTGGTGGGTTGGGTCAATAGCTTGGACAGGGCGTCCCTCGATGGCCGTGATGTCAAGAGGAGGGCATAGGGAAGGGCTTTGCTCCCGGCTCCGATAAAGAATCGCCTGAGACTCGCGTCCTTCTCGGCTCCTCAGGCCCAAGACTCCAGGCTAATCTAATGAGCCGAAGGAAACCCATCCTCGGAGCCTTGGGCCGTCGGAGGCCAGCGGCTTCCCTCGTCGCGGACACTCGTCTCAGGCTGATCTCCGCATGGTCGCTACAGCCCTTCCCCATGCCCTCCCATCACGGCCCTCCAAGGCCGTCTCGGCCTCACCCCATCTTACTGTTCAGCGACCCGCAACAAACGTAAGAGAACCAATAATACGAACGCAATAAAAAAAGTCAGTTTGTATGAACGGCACTGAATGCCGTCCTCAAGCCCCCGTAGCGGAGGGGGGACCCGTCGGCTTTTTCGACGGGGGGAACCGACGGGACTGGTTCCCCGGGGGCCGGGGGAGTGAGGGCGGCTTCAGGCCGCTTAAAGTCAGATGTCAAACTATTTAATGCGTTCGTATTAAGTTGATTGGGCTTCCCAATTCATCCGGCCGGGGACATCAGTACGTCTGTTTATAAACCCCGATGTTGCCGTAGCTGTCCTTCACCCGTATCGTGATCATGTTCTCGGCACCGGCGGGAAGCTTCATGGTGAACTTGAAGTTCTCGGACCGCGAATCGCAGATCCCATCCACGGGGAACACGACATGCCACTCGTCCGGGCGGACCAGATACTTGACCTCTTCGATGTTGGAGTAGAAATCTTCCGCCTGGAAGGTCAGGTCCAGACCGGCCCCGGTCCTGCCGGTCGAGAATGACTTGATGACCGGTAGGGAATTGTCGATGACGAGGGGGGAACTCGTCCTCTCGCCCTTCAACTCCGTTCCCTGGGGATTGGAGGGCGTATCCGAAGCCGCGACCTTGAGGAAATAGGTCCCGTCCGGGAAGGAGAGCGTGTCGAAGGCGAAGATCGCGTCCTCCCACTTCGGCTGGAGGACGCGCCATTCCGCCTCTCCTTCCATCCTGATGGAAACGACGTAAGACAGAGCGTCCCCGTTCTCGTCAGAGGCCTCCCAGACGAGGGTCTGGAATCCCTTGCGCTCGACCTTCTTGGAGGAGAGGAGGTTCGGGGAAGGGTCTTTCTTCGGGGCTTGGTCGGGCGGATTGCCGCCGATCCCCCAGATCACATCGTCCTCTTCCGGAAGCTTGATAAGGACTTCGTTCGGCTTGAGCAACACGAGCCTGGAGACCGACGGAGCGATGTTGGTCTGGAGATAGAATACCTCCGTCTTCTGAAGCGAAGGGGAGGATTTTCCCGAGGCCGTCCTAAAGAGGGCCTTGAACTGCAGGAACCGGGCCTTCGGGCTCAGGACCTGCTCCCCCGGCTTCTGGCAGGGCGGCGACCAATCGCTCCACGTTTGGTTCGGCTCACCGGAGTTGCCGCTCCGGGTCAGGACTTGAAGGGTCGTCCCCGTTCCGAGTTCGGCCGTCCATTCGATCTTCCCCCAACTGGAAATGGTCTTCGTGTCCAAGATAGGACTCAGATACTCCCCGGAGAACCGCTGCTCCGGAGAGAGGACGCCCAGGTAACAAGGGTTATTGGCCACGATGTAGGTTTTCGATTCGAAGGGAACGAGCAGATAGGCCTGCTCGGAGCTCTCCTGAAGGACGAGCGACGTCATCTCCTCCCGGTTGACGGAGTAGATCCGGCCTTTGCCGCCCGTCCCGAAAAGGACGGATTTTCCAACCTCAATCCAGGCCACGGAATAGATCATCTCGTCGCCCGAGCTCCAGAGCATCCTGGCCACTCCGTCCGGAGCGATCCTGTAAAGGGCGCTCGGCTCCCTCGTCCCGGAGGACGGGGAAGAAGTGGAGTCGGCCCCTGACCCGGAGGAAGCGCTGACTGTGAGGACGACATCCGCGTCGGCCTTGGCTTCGGGGGCCGCGGATTCATCCTTCCGCGTCTTGGTGGGCGTCCCGGAGGCGCAAGCATAGATGTTCCCATCCTTGTCCAGAACAACGCTCCTGACCTCCTCATAGGGAGACTCGAAGAGGACGGAGGCCCGGCCCTCCCGGGACAGCCGGTACACGATCCCGCCGCCGCCGCCTGCGATGACGTCGCCTTGGAGGCCTTTCGTCAGACACAGGATGTGGTTCTCCTCGGTCTTCAGCACTTGACGGCCCTCTCCCTGGACGTTGACCTCATAGATCCCCCCGCTCTCCCCGACCGCGGCCAGCAAGGCTCCCGAGTCGGTGAACATCAGGTCCCAGACATATTTTTCGGCGGGGTTGAAGAACTCCTCGCCTTTCCCCTTGTCCTTGATCCTGTAGATCTTCCCGTTGGGGGACGTCCCGGCGAAGAGGACCCCCTTGGAATCCCGGACAAGGCAGGTCACGTCCATCTCCTGGGTCTGGAAGTAGAGATCGGCCTTACCGTCCTTGCCGATCTGGTAGATCTTCCCCCCATGCCCCGTCCCCAGGAAAAGGGACCCGTCGGCGAGCGGGAGGAGAGACAGGTAGAACTCCTCGGTCGGGCCGACGATCCTGTCTTCCCTGGGGGCCAGGGAAAGGGCGCCATCGAACGACAGGGACACGCCGTCGAACTTGCCCCGTAAAAAATCCTCTTTGCTCCTGAGGGTCCACTTCTGAGGGACCACGGCCTCGAGGGACAGGCAGAGCACGACGCTCAAAAGGACACCAGGGACGGCGAGCTTTTTCATTCCCATTGTCTCCTATTTTCGGATTTTGATGGGGATCACGGCGCCTCCCCGGAACACATAAGGGATGGGCATCTGGTATTCGCTCAGCGTGGACCGGGTGAGCTCCGTCGCGGAGGAAGCCGAAGCCCTGGGCGATGAGAACATGGACTTAAGCGTCGGCGGCAGGTTCGGCATCTCTTCACCCTTCAGGAACAGGCCTGGTTTCGCAGCCAGGATCTTGAAGTAGATTCGGTTGTTCTTTCTAAGGTTGCCCAGCATTCGGATGAGCTGGTTCAGGTTTCGCGGTATGAATTCCTGCGTCCGGTACTGGCTGCGTTCGATCTGCTGCATGCCGGCCGCGTCTCCGACGAAGAGGGTGAACTCCGAGCCGCCGGGAAGGTTCGGCGTCTGGATGGAGACCTCCTCGACCAGGCTCTCTTCTTTCAACGTCCGGTAGTAGACCTTGACCTGGATGCGTTCGCCGGGAGAGGCCTCATATTTGTCGAGGAGGACCTTTTCCAGGCTGCAGAGCCTGGCCTCTTCGAGGGCGCGGATGTTGAGGTCGACTCGATAGATCCCGACGTCCTTGAATTCGTTGTTGGTCAGGAAGTAGACGACGGCGGCGACGATGCCGGAAAGGCTCGTCCCGGAGTTGTTATAGTTCCCGGAGAAGAGGTCCTCGAGATGGACGCTCAATCCCTTGTCCAGGTAGATGTCGCCGTCGAATTCCAGCGAAAGGTTCCCATAGGACCTTTCCTCGCTGGTGACGATCGAGGAGATGGCCATATTCATCAGGGCCGGGCTGAGGACCTTGTCGTTGACGATCCTGAACTTGAACTCCTTCTTGGCGAAAGGCCCGCCCTCAAGCCTCACGTTGACGGGAATGAGCTTGGGTGCCTTCCCCAGCTCGCCATAGGCGCCGGCCGTCCGGTCCTGGGAGATCCGGCCGACCATCGGCCCCGTAGCGGCGAGCTTGAAGGAGGTTTGCAAACCGGGAACGATGGTCATGACGCTAACCCTGGTCATGGCGAAATCCACGGCCCCCAGGTTATAGAAGGGATGCCCGAAAGCCAGGACATTGCCGCCGTCGACATAAGTGACCGTGCCGACGGCCGTCATATCCAGGTCCCCTCCCATAAGCTGGACGCCCACGGCGTCGCCCTCCTGAAGGGGAAGGCCGGAGAGCGCCGATTTCTCCGTGGACTGGCCGGACGAACCCGCCCTCACCGGCTGGAGGCCGAGCCCGGCGAAAAAAGGCTTGGCGTTCTCAAAGGCCGAGGACGTGAAGCCGCTGAAGAAGACCGGAACGCTCATGGGGACGGCGGAGGAAGAAGCGGACATCGCCGCAAGCTTCGGCGAAAAGGCCGACCGGTACAAACCGAGGAGGTCCTCCACGGTCAGGTCCCTCTGGACGGGGACGGGGACCGCATCGCCCGGCCCCCGGCCGGCGGGCGCGTGCTGGACCGCGAGCATTTCCTCGATGGGGGTGATCCCGGCGATGGGCTCCTTGGAAAACGGGAAGCTGAAGGCAACGGCCCCGATGAGCTTGCCGTCGATGTAGACGGGGCTCCCGCTCATGCCTTCGATGACGCCTGTTGTCTCCAGGCCCCTCCCCCGGAGCCTGGCCAGGATCAGGTTCCTCTTGGGCTGGAAATTCTCCAGGACGCCGAGGATCTCGGCGTCGAATTCCTCGATCCTGTCCGCCTCGAAGACGGTTTTCCCCCGGCCTTTCATCCCGGCCTTGACTTGGACGAGAGGCATGATGATGGAAGCGGCTTCGGCCGCGGCGGCGAGTATCCCCGCCAGGAGGACGCCGCAGATGAACCCACGAATCGTTTTTTTAACGAAAAGAACACTCACGGAATCTTCCCCATTCCGCCGCGACCTTCGGGCCCGGCGGGTCCCATCAGATAATGCCCAGCATCTTGCCGCATTTCCGGAACGCATTCAGGACGGCATCCAACTCCTCTTCGGTGTGGCCGGCCGAGTAGCTCGTCCGGATCAGGGCCTGCCCTAGAGGGACCGCGGGATAGATGACCGGGGTCGTGAAGATCGCCTCGTCGCGGAGGAGCTTCCAAAGCATGAAGCCCTTCTCGTCGTCGCCGATCATGATCGGGATGATGGGAGTTTGGGACGCGCCCGTGTTGTAGCCCATGGCCTGGAACTCCGTCCTCATCTTCGTCGTGACCTGCCACAGCCTTTCGCGCCTCTCCGGCTCGTTCTCGATGATGTCCAGGGTGGCGAGGACGGTGGCCACGGAGGCGGGCGTCGCGGCGGCGCTGAAGATCAGCGAACGGGCCGCGTGCTTGATGAAGGCCACGACCTTGGCGTCCCCCGCGACGAATCCGCCGAGGGAGGCGAAGGACTTGCTGAAGGTGCCCATGACGAGGTCGACGTCGGCCTCGACACCGAAGTGTTCGGCCGTGCCGCGGCCGTTCCTGCCCATGACCCCGATGCCGTGGGCGTCATCGACCATGACCCGGGACCCATATTTCCCGGCCAACCTGACGACGGACCGGAGATCGGACAGGTCGCCCTCCATGCTGAACACGCCGTCCACGACAATGATCTTGCCCGTATCCTCGCCGAGGCCGGAGAGGATCCGCTCCAGGTCGGCCATGTCATTGTGCTTAAACTTGTGGACGGTCGCGAACGAAAGCCGGCAGGCGTCGATGATGCTGGCATGGTCCATCCTGTCGGTGATGATGGCGTCGCCCTTGCCGGCGATCGTAGAGATGATCCCCAGGTTGGTCTGGAAGCCCGTGCTGAAGGTGAGGGCGGCCTCTTTCTTCATGAACTTCGCCAGCCGGACCTCCAGCTCCTCGTGGAGGTCGATCGTCCCCGTCAGGAACCTGGAGCCGCACGTCGCGACGCCGTAGCGGTCGATGGCGTCCTTGGCGGCCTGCATGACCTTGGGGTGGTCGATCAGGCCGAGGTAGTTGTTGGAGCCGACCATGATCATGCCGCGTCCCTTGACCTTGATCCTGTTGCCCTTGGCCTCCTGGATGGGAGTGAAATAGGGATACAGGTCCGCGGCCTGGGCCTCTTCGGCGCGGGTGAAGCTCATGCATTTATCGAAGACATCCATGTTCTCTCCTCCTTTTTCTTCATTCGGCCGTCCGTTGACCCCCGGGCCAGGATTTCATACAATTCAGGATATGAACGTCCTGGTGACCGGAGGAACGGGCTTCATCGGAAGCCATCTCATCGATTCCCTGCCGGGCCGGGGCGGCGTCGAGATCTTCGTCCTCGTCCGCGATCCTGGGCGGCTGAGGGGATTGTCCGGAAAGCCCGGCCTCCGCATCCTCAAAGGGGACCTTTTCTCCATCCCGCCTTTACCGTCTTCGCTCGACGTCGTTTTTCATCTGGCCGGTTTGACCAAAGCCGTGAAATCGAAGGATTATTATACTGTAAATCGGAATGGGACGGCAAGCCTTTTCCATAACCTCCTCGACCGGGGCCTCCGGCCGAGGGTAATCCATCTTAGCAGCCTGGCCGCGGGCGGGCCGTCCTCACCGGCCCGGGCGGTCAGAGAGGACGATCCGCCCAGGCCGGTCTCTCCTTACGGGGAGAGCAAGCTCCAGGCCGAGGAAGCGGCCCTGAGCTTCCGGAACGATCTTCCCGTCACGGTCCTTCGCGCCGCCGCCGTCTACGGCCCCGGGGACGAGGATTTTCTCGTCTACTTCAAATATGTGAAGATGGGAATCCTCCCCCTTTTCGGCCCCGATAAGAAATATCTCAGCCTCTGCTGCGTTCATGACCTGGTCCGGGCCATGGACATCAGTTCACGATCAAAAGCGGCCGTCGGGGAGGTCTTCAACATCGCCGACGGAACGCCTTACTCTTGGGAGGACATCGGCCGGTCGGCGGCCGAAGCCATGGGGAAAAAGGTCTTCCCCGTCCGGGTCCCCAAATGGGCCGCTTGTCTGGCCGCCTCGGGTTCGGAGATCGTCTCTAGGCTCACCGGAAAGCCCACCCCTCTCAACAGGAGCAAGTACCGCGATATGAAGCAGGCCGGCTGGGTGGCCGATGTCCGCAAGGCCAAGGAGCTCCTCGGATTTGAGACCGCCCGTCCGCTCGGCGAGGCCATCCGCGAAACGATCCAATGGTACGAACGGAACCAGTTTTTATAGACGCTATTTTTTCTTGAAGACCGTCGTCCTGGTCGAAAAGGCGACGGAGAACTTGGAGGTCGTTTTGTAGCACCAGCCCTCTTGGGGCGACCTGGCGAAATACTTGATCCTTCCACCAAGGATGTGCCCGCCCGGTTTGGCGTCCATGCTGACCGTGAACGGGACCTCCATGGGCTTGGAAAGGTCGATGGAGCTCCCGGTTTTTTCCTCGATCAGGCCGATATTGAGGTCCGAGGCCGTGAAAAAATTCTTCGGAAAGACGATCTCCGGCACGGGGGCGAACTCGATGATGAAAAAAGGCTGGGCGCTTAGGAACACACCTTCCTGGATCCGAAGCTTGAGGATGATCCTCCCCTCTTCGCCGCGCGAGAGCCTCTTGGGCTGGACCGAACCGTCGATCTTCAGGAGGTCGTCGGCCTGTCCGCCCGACCCCAGGCACGTCGCGAAAACCAGCAAAGCGGCCAGCCCCGCGGCCAGATGGCGTTTTCCGTTCTTGTCCATCACGCGGGAATATTACTCCCCTCCGTCCCCTCGAGTCAAGAAAACGGCCGTTCCAAGAATATTCCTTTACTTTTTCCAGACATTTTCATTATAATGCTCTTCTTTCCATGAACAGACGAACGGTCATCACGGGGATCGGGCATTTCACGCCGCCCCGCGTCGTCACGAATTCCGACCTCGAAAAGCTCATGGACACGTCGGACGAATGGATCCGGCAAAGGAGCGGGATCCTCGAACGCCACCACGTGGACCCGGGAGTGGGCAGCGCGGAACTGGCTTATGAAGCCGCGGTGCGGGCCATCTCCGACGCGAAGATCGAGCCCGGGGATATCGATTTCATCATCGCCGCGACGCTTTCGCCCGACCATTATTTCCCCGGCAACGGGGTCATCGTTCAGGCCAAGCTCGGCCTCGAAACGGTCGGCGCCCTGGATGTCCGGGACCAATGCAGCGGATTCATCTATGCCCTTTCCGTCGGGGACCAGTACATCCGGGCCGGCACTTACAAAAAGATCCTCCTCGTCGCCTCCGAAGTCCAGTCCACCAACCTCGATTATTCCGACGACGGCCGGGACATGTCGGTCCTGTTCGGCGACGGCGGCGGCGCCGTCATCCTTGAGCCCAATGAGAGCGGTGACGGGCGGGGCATCCTGTCGACCCACCTGTTCTCGGACGGCCGCTTCGTCTCCGACCTTTGGATGGAAAGGCCGAGCTGCAAGGACAAGCCCACATTCCGGGAAAGTTTCATCACCGAGAAGAGGTTCTTTGCCCACATGGACGGTAAGAACGTCTTCAAGAACGCCTGCCAGCGCATGCCTGAGGCCGTCATGGCCGGCCTCGTACACAACGGCCTCGCCGTCGCCGACATCGATTTTCTCATCCCCCACCAAGCCAACGACCGCATCTCCCAGATGGTGGCCAGGGGGCTGAATATCCCTGTTGAAAAAGTCATCCGCAACATCGAACGCTACGGAAACACGACGTCGGCGTCCATCCCCATCGCCCTGGACGAAGCCGTCAAGGACGGCCGCATCCGCAAGGGCCATCTCGTCGCCCTGACCGCCTTCGGGTCGGGCTATACCTGGGCTTCGGCCTTCATTCGGTGGTAGGATTGAGACGGAAAACGATTGCTAACGATTCCATTTTTATGTTAGGATTTCTGTTTAACCGCGCATGATGAGGAGGAGCATATGAAGAAAGTTGTTATATCTCTGCTGGTCTTTGTATTGGCCGTGATCGGCCTGGGTCAGCTTTACGCCCAGTCCCCGGAAGACGCCAAGCTCCAGAAGATGATCGATGCCTACTTCGACGGCATGTGGAGATTCTATCCCACCGCCGCCACCCTGGCGGGCTATACCAAATACAACGACAAACTCGAGGACCTCGGCGGCGGCGCCATCGAAAAACGCCACGACGCCTTGGACGCCTTTAACCAGGAGCTGGTGGCCAAGGTGGACCGGTCCAAGCTCTCGCCCGAGAGCCAGTCCATCCACGCCATGATGGTGGACGCCCTTGATTTGGAATTCGTCAAATTCGAGAACCTCCTCCCCTGGGAGTACAACCCTCTCTTCTACAATGACATCTTCCTCAACAGCGTCCGCGGCCTGCTCGTGAAGGACTCCGCCCCCTTGGACGCCAGGGTCAAGAGCGCCACGGAGCGCGCCAAGCTCCTGCCCGCGCTCATTAAAAAGGCCAAGGAGAACCTGAAGACGCCGGCCCAGATCTACACGGAAACGGCGATCAAACAGATCCCCGCAATCATCGATTTCTACAAGACGGAAGTCCCCAACCTGACCGCCGCCGCGGCCGCCAGGAACGGTTTCCAGGCCGAGATCGGCAAGGTCATCGCGGCCTTGGAAGATTATCAGGTCTTCCTCAAGAACGAACTCCTGCCCAAGTCCACGGGCAACTTCCGGCTTGGGGCCGACACCCACCTAAGGGTTCTGCGCATGCTCTCCCAAGGCAACATTCCCATGGAAGAGCTCGTCGCCAGGGCCAACGCCGACGTCAAGAACATCCGCCGCGAGATGTTCCTCGTCTGCATCCCCTTCTACAAGGTCATGTATCCCAACATCAATCTGGAGCAGCTGACCACCCAGCGGGGTGAGGAAGAGGTCCGGAACATCGTCATCAAAGGAGTGCTGGACAAGATCAAGGGAGAGCACGTGGATAAAGACGAGTTCGTCAACAGGATCGCCGCAACCGCGGCCAACATCAAGGGATTCCTCGCCCAAAGCAAGCTCTTTGAAGTCCCCGCGACGGACCTCAAGGTCGAGGCCATGCCTCCGGCTTCCGCCGGGATCGTCTGGATACGCCTGGTGGCCCCCGGGGTTTATGAATCCGACGGGACCTACACCCTCCAGGTCATGCCCGTCCCCGCCGATTGGACTAACGAGCAGGCAAAAGTTTTCATGGAGGAACACAATAATTACTACCTCGATTTCCTGACCGTCCAAAAGGTGTTCCCCGGCCCGTTCGTGCCCGTTTTCTTCACCAGGAAGGACCCCTCTATCGTGAAAAGGTTGTACGCCAACCAGGCCCTGCTCAGGGGCTGGCCGGTCTATACGGAAGAGATGTTCATCAACGCCGGCTACCGCAATTATGACCTCCGACTGCGCCTCAACCAGCTCAAGCTCCAGCTTAAGACCGTCATCGACTTCCAGCTCGAGCTCAATATCCACCAGGGCGGAATGGCCAAAGAACAGGCGATCAACTACATGGTCCGAACCGGTTTCCAGTCCGAGATCGAAGCCGAGAAGAGATGGAACCAGATCCTCCTCAGCCCGACGGATTCGGCCCTCCCCTACATCGGCTATCAGGAGATCCAGGACTTCGAGAAGGATTACAAGAAGCTCAAGGGCGACGCCTTCACCCAGAAGGAATTCCTCCAGAAGCTCATCGGATTCGGGGCCCTCCCGCTGAGAGAGCTCAAGACCAGATTGGCCCAGTAAGATCCCGGAGCGGGTAAGACGGGACGGGCGGCCGACGTCCGTCATGCCTTTCCCGACTTTTTTTCGCCTTTTCGCGCCATATCCGTTTCAATGCCATGAAGACGATGGACGACAAAAGGCCCCAAGGTCCAAAGCCGGAAGGACCGGTCTGGATCGACTCCCATGCCCACCTGGACATGGAGGATTTCGACCCCGACCGCGATGAGGTCATCCGGAGGGCCTTTGCGGCCGGTGTGATGGCCGTTCTCTGCCCGGCAGATCTCACGTCGGACAAAAGCCTCCGGGCGACGTTGAACATCGTGGCCGGACACCCTTCGTTCCTGGCCGCCGCCGGGGTCCATCCGCACCAGGCGAAACTGTTCTCGGAGGACCACGCCCGAAAACTCAGGGACCTTGGCACAGGGCGAACGATCGCCGCCCTGGGCGAAATCGGCCTGGATTTCCACTATGACTTCTCCACTCCCGAAGAACAAAAACGGGCCTTCCGGGATCAGCTCCGCCTAGCCGATGAGCTCCGCCTTCCCATCATCATCCACAGTCGGCTGGCCGGCGCGGAAGTAGCGACCGCGGTCAGGAAACAAGGCTGCCGGAGCGGAGGGATCCTTCACTGTTACACGGAGGATTGGGATACGGCCAGAACGATGATCGACCTGGGTTTTTATATTTCGTTCTCCGGGATCCTGACGTTCCCCAAGGCCGGGAGCCTCCGGGAGGTCGCGGTCAAGGTCCCCTTGGACAGACTGCTCATCGAGACCGACTCCCCCTATCTGGCCCCGGTTCCCTTTCGGGACCGAAAGAGGAACGAACCGGCCTTCGTCGTGGAAACGGCACGCGTCCTCGCGGACCTGAAGCGTGTCTCCCTCGAAAAGCTTGCCGAGGCCACAACCGGGAACTTTTTCTCGCTCTTTCCGGGGACATGAATTGAAAAGCCCGGCGTTCAATGCTAAGATACATCCGCCATGGGACAGGATCACTTCTTTGACATCGTTTCCAAGATCGATCTCCAGGAGGTCGCGAACGCCGTCAACGTCGCCCTCAAGGAGATCCGGAACCGCTTTGATTTCAAGAACAGCCGGGTCGACATTCTCCTGGAAAAGGACAAGTTGACCCTCGTCGCCGACGACGACTTCAAGATCAAGAACCTGAGGCTGGTCCTCGAAGAGAAGCTGGTCAAAAGGAGGGTCTCGCTCAAGGCCCTCAGCTACGGAAAGGTCGAGGACGCCGCCAGCAGGACCGTCCGCCAGGTGGTCACCTTCCAGGCCGGAATCCCCATCGAAAAGGCCCGGGAGATCGTCAAGCTCGTCAAGGGGGAGAAGTTCAAAGCCCAAGTGGCGATCCAGGGCGACGAGGTCCGTGTCTCATCAGCCAAGATCGACACCCTCCAGGAGGTCATTGCCTTCCTCCGGTCCAAGGACCTCGGGATTCACATGCAGTTCACGAACTACCGATGACGCCGCTCGACAGGACGACGCCCGGCCGCACTCCCGAACGGCTCGCATCCCCTCTCGAGGCGATCTTCGGAGGGATCCGGGGGGAATTAGACCAGGTGGACCGGAACCTCAAAGCCTGGACCGAATCTCCTAATCCCCTCGTCAAGGAAGTGAGCCGATACCTCTTCCGCGAAAAAGGGAAACGGCTGAGACCGGCACTCCTTCTTCTCAGCTCAAAGCTCTCGGGATATTCGGGGTTGGAGGACACCCTTTTGGCCGCGGTTATCGAGCTTATCCATACGGCGAGCCTCGTTCATGACGACATCATCGACAATGCCCCGACGCGGAGGGGACGGGAATCGGTCCATGCCAAGTGGGGCCCCAACGTCACGGTCCTCCTAGGCGACTACCTCTATATCAAGTCCATAGGGCTGTCCCTTCGCGCCGGCGACGGCCGGATCGTCCAGATCCTGGCCGACCTGTCCGCCCGGATGATCGAGGGTGAACTCCTCGAGTATTTTTACAGCGGGAACCCGGCCCTCACAGAGCCCCAGTATATGGACATCATCGACATGAAAACGGCTTCACTGTTCGCGGCGGCCTGCCAGATCGGCGCTGTTTTGGGACGGGCGCCCGCCGAGGAGGAATCCCGCCTGAAGGACGCCGGCAGGAACCTCGGGATAGCTTTCCAGATCATCGACGACCTCCTCGATTTCACCGGCGACGCGAGGACGATGGGAAAATCCGTCCTGTTGGACCTTGCCGAAGGCCGCGTCACGCTCCCGCTCATCCATGCCCTGGACCATGACGGCCGTGACGCCGGCAGGCTGGCCGGCCTGGTCCGCAGCAGGAACCTCGACGCGGCGGCCGGGCGTGAGGTCGTCAATCTCCTGAAAGAGAGCGGTTCCCTGGATTACGCTTTCGAAAAGGCCCGCGAGCATTCGGAGAGAACCCATAGCCTTTTGGGTCTTTTCCCAGATTCCCCCAGCCGCGAAGCGTTACGGACGCTTTCCCGATTCATCCTGGACCGGGAAAAATAACCGGGCGCCGTTTAAGGACGTGAAGAGATGATCGAGATCGAGGTCAAGATCAGGATCGGGGACCCCTTGGAGATGAAGCGAAGGCTCATCGCCCAGGGCTCTGTGGTCACGATGGAGCGGTTCCTCGAGAAGAACGCGTTCTACGATTTTCGCGCCGGAAGCCTTCTCGCCAAGAAGGAAGCTCTCCGGCTGAGAACCATCGGGAAACGGTCCTGGTTAGCCTTCAAGGGCCCGGTCCAAGGGTCCAGGTCGTTCAAAGTCCGCGAGGAGTTCGAATCGGAGGTCCGGAACGCGCCGCAGTTCCGGAAGATCCTGAAAGCGCTCGGCTTTCAACCCATTTTTCAGTACAGGAAGCGGAGGGCCCATCTTCGGAAGGGACGCCTCAAGATCTGCCTGGACGAGACATCCGTCGGAAACTTCATCGAGCTCGAAGGCAGGAGGAACGAGATCATCAAGTTCGCCAAGGCCCTGGGGCACACAAGGGCGGACTTCATCACGCGGGATTACGTTCAGATGATCCGTTCAGCCGAGCGGGACCGGAAAAGGAGTTGACCGGGGACCGGCCTCACTCGTCCTTCTCTCTCTCGCCTTCCCTTTCGTCTTCGGTCTCGTCGCCGCTCTCTTCTTCGACCTCTTCATCCACCTCGACCTCGGGCCCTTCATCGGCGGCGAGCTCGGCTTTGACGGCGAGTCCTTCATCCGCCTCGGGCCCTTCATCATGCAGGCCTTCGCCGACGAAGACACGGTCTTCCTGTTCCTGGAATTCCTCTTTTTGGGTGGGCAGGATCTCGTATTCGACGACCCCCGACCGGACCTCGACCTGGGCGATACGGATGGGGTTCTTGGACTTGGTTTTGATCTTGGGCTTGGCGCCCTTGAGCAGCTGTTTGGCTCTCTTCGAAGCGAGAATGACGAACCGGAATTTACTGTCAATATTACCGAATCTGTTCAACGGACACTCTCTCCTTGAATCCATATTTCCAAAATGAGTGGTTTAGCATATCAGAAACGCGCAAAAAATACAAGCCGCCGGGTCCCCGGGCAGCCGGGACCGGTTTCGGGCCATTTTTCCCTTTCTCGCGGCATCCCGTTTGTGCTAATCTATGCCTTCTCACGGGACCATGGACAAGACCATCTGGGCGGTCGGAGGAGGCAAGGGCGGAACGGGGAAAAGTTTCGTCGCTTCGAGCCTCGGTCTCTCGCTGGCCGGGCTGGGACATGATGTCGTCCTGGTGGACGCCGACCTCGGGGCCCCCAACCTCCACACCTTTTTCGGCCTGAATGACACCCACCCGAACATGGGGGACTTCCTCGCCGGACGGTTCCCCTCCCTCAATGACGCCGTCCTTCGAACGCCGTACGAGCGCCTCGGCCTCGTCCGCGGCCCCGAGAATACCTTCTTCATCGCCAATATCAACCACTACAAGAAGCTCAAACTCATGAGGCACCTTAAAACCCTTGAGGCCCGGCACGTCGTCCTCGACCTCAGCCCCGGCAGCTCCTTCAACTCGCTGGACTTTTTCATTTCGGCCGAGCGGCCCATCCTTGTTTTGACACCAGAGCCAACGGCGATCGAGAACGGTTATTACTTTTTGAAGTCCTGCATCCTCCGGATCCTGAAGCTCTACATGGAACATTACAGGATCCAAGATTTGCTCCGGAGGCTCCTGGAGCAGATCGAGAAGAACGCCCATTCCCTCTACGCTTTCTTCCAGATGCTCATCGACGAGGACAGGAACTACGCCCACGTCCTCTACCGGGCCTTGAAGACCTTCAAGCCGCTCCTCATCCTGAACATGGCCAGGAACGAAAGGGACGATCTCCTTGGAAAATCCATCGCCCAGGTGACCCGGAGGCACCTGCTCCTGGATTTGAGGTTCCTGGGCACGGTCCCCTATGACGCGCGGATCCACGGTTGCCTGATCGACCGAACGCCTTTCCTTGCCGCCCACCCGGCGTCGGACGTGGCGGCTTCCTTCAGGCGCATCGCGGAGGACCTGGCCGCTTCCGGGGGGACTTCAAGTCGTTTGGACGAAAGCCGAAAGCCCGATGCCCTATAAAAAGATCGAAGACACGAACCTCTACGAAGTCCTCGGGCTCGACAGGGACGCCCGTCCAAAAGATGTCGCCGACGCCTACAGGACCGCGATGTCGGCCTACCGGCCCGGCGCCCTGGCTTCCTACGGCCTGGTCACGGAGGATGAACGACGCTTCATGCTGGAGAGGATCGAGGACGCCTATCGGACCCTGAATGACCCTGCAGCGCGAAGACGATATGATGAGGAAAAGCTTCCGAACGGCCTGCCCTCGCCGCCAAAGGCCCTCTTTCGCAAAACGGTCAGCCGGATGGAGATCCAGGACGCCGAGACGGGGACCGGGTTTCTCTCCCGGCTCCGCGACATCTTCCGACGCAAGAACAGAGAGAACGCCGGGCCTAAGACCCGCCGGGATCCGGCGGCGGACGGCCAGGAGCCTTTGCGCCGGAAAAAAGGTTGAAGGAATGGCCGCGGGGGACGCTCTTTGGACGCTCCTGTCCTCGGGTCGGCACGCCCGATTGACCCGGGAAGAGCTTTCCGCTTATCGGGACCGCTCTCTGCGCCGGATCGTTCGCCACGCTTATAAGAACGTCCCTTATTACCGGGACCTTTTCGACCGGACCGGAGTTGCGGCCGCGGACATCCGGACGGCCGGAGACCTGGCCCTGATCCCGGTGACCGAGAAACGGGACCTCAAGGCGGAACTTCCGGAACGGATCACGGCCCGCGGTCTCGATCCGGACAAACTCACGGTCCGGAAGACGACCGGCTCCACGGGCGAACTCTTCACCGTCCTGAAATCAAGATCGGACGAATTCCTCTTCCACGTCTTCCGCCTGCGTGTCATGCAGGACTTCGGCCTGAAGCCCTCGGATCGCATGGCCCTGATCAGCACGCGGACGTCCAAGGACTTCCCGGCTTCGTGGCGGGCGATCCAGAGGATGGGCGTTTACTGCCAAGACCGGATTCACGTGGCCGAACCGCCGGACCGGATCGCGCGCGTCCTTCTTGACCGGAAGCCCGACGTCGTCACGGGAGACTCGGCGGTCCTGGACCGGGTCGCCATGGAGATTGCGGGCATCCGCGGCCGATACAGACCACGTTTTGTAGTCACAGGATCGGAGATGCTTACGCCGTTCATGAAACGCCGGATCGGCGAAGGATTCGGCGCGACCGTCCGCGACACCTACTGCAGCGAGGAGGTGAGCGTCATCGCCTGGGAATGCGGCGAGACCGGCCTCTACCACGTGCGGGAGGACAGCGTGATCGTGGAGGTCATGAAGGACGGCGTCCCGGTGAAGGAAGG
>Ga0315291_10003782_pt1 | contig 19444 bp, 28 predicted proteins | sample YL17G12_20_MG_FD_203070 | JGI IMG/M metagenome (GOLD analysis project Ga0315291, IMG submission 203070) | Sediment microbial communities from Yellowstone Lake, YNP, Wyoming, USA - YL17G12_20 | ecosystem: Environmental > Aquatic > Freshwater > Lake > Sediment | place: USA: Wyoming | collected...
ATATGAGGAAAACTTTGCTTTTCGTAGTAGTAGTTGGTTTGCTTTTAGCAAGCACTGGTTTTGTATTTGCGTCTGGAAATAGGGATGTAACATCCTGTCCTGTTCCAACATCAACGGAGAGACATTCCCCAACTAAAACTAATGTTCCTCCAACGGAGACATTGGTACCTCCAACAGAGACACCAATACCTCCAACGGAAACGCCAGTACCACCTACAATAACACCAGTACCCCCAACGGATACTCCTGTTCCTCCAACGGAAACATCAATTCCACCAACAGCAACGGGAACAAATCGTCCACCTGTGGTACATGATACACCAACTCCAACGGCACATAGGTATATTCTTACCATACCAACCCCAACTCCAACAGCAGAAGCATGTAATTGTTGTGATACAAAGAATTTGGAGCGGATAGCAACTTCTTTGGAACAAATAGTAGCCATACTAAATAGAGCTTTTCCAACAAAGTAACCCTTGACAAAAGGAGAAAACATGTGTAAAATAATGATGTTTACTTGGGAGTATGACGAAGTTAGTAGGTGTAGTGTAAGAAAATATAATCTACTTACTTCAGGATTGACATGGCAGGAAGCAAAGGAAATTCGCTCCCATGACCATAGATATATGATAGTCGTAACAAAGTAATTAGTAGGTGTGAAGAACAGCTAACTAGAACTAAGCGGACGGTATATCCAGTCCTGTTCCATTAGTGATATAGTAGCATTGTATACGGACTTCTTCGTTAGTATGGGTCACACCTTTATTCTCTTGTAGCTCAACTGGTCAGAGCGGCACTCTTATAAGGTGTATGTTGGTGGTTCGACTCCACTCAGGAGAACTTGTACAGTATAAGCCCAAGGGTTAATCTATAGTAAGGGAAGAGGAAGCATCACCCAATAAGCAAACTCCTGTACATCTGGGATCGTAGCTCAACGGACTGAGCTACTGCCTTCTAAGCAGTCGGTTATGGGTTCGAATCCCATCGGTCCCTCCTATAGCAAGGATTGAGTTCCAATGAGGGATGTGGGCTACGGCAACGACACACCGCTATAATATTGACGACTAGCTCAAATGGCGGAGCAGGGGACTCTGAATCCCAAGGCTCAAGGTTCGACTCCTTGGTCGTCAGCCTTACGGAATCATGGCATAATGGTATTGCAGTGGTTTGCTAAACCATCCATCTGAATAAGGTGTCTAGGTTCAAATCCTAGTGGTTCCGCCTTGAAATTGGTACTTGACAACCATATAGATTAGGTGTATAATAGGAGATATAACATGATGCCTTATGGTGTGAAGCGAAATTGGAATGACACCGACTATGCTAAATGTTGGCGAGGTTCCAAGAGTATGCGTAAGACCGTGAAAATTCTTCACCGCAAGGAAAGAAGAATCGTTCGTCAGAATCTTATAACTATAGCGAAAGGACGTGAGGATGAAAACTAAAAGGTTGCTAGTTTGGATTGCTTTACTTGTTGCTTTGATGGGATGTGGACCTTCCGAGTTTATAAGAACCACAGACAGTACATCAGAAACTAGATCAGATGTTGTCCTGGTAGCAGAAACAAAAGTAAATTTTCTGTACAAGTACACTGATGGTTGGATCACCTGTTTTTTTCTTGAGGGAAAGAATAGTGGTATTGCAAGTCCTCTATGGTGTAAGTAAAACGGGTGTTTAGTTTAGTGGCAGAATCTTCGTCTAAGTAGTACAATATATAGAAAGGAGCAAGTATGATAGGATTAGATTGGGTACTTAGTGGATTGACAATAGTAATGAATATACTATTGGGAAAGAAAATCAAATGGGGATGGATTCTTATGATGGTTGTTAGTGTCTTGTGGATAGTCTATGCACTAACTTTGAATCCTCCGCAGTATGGACTACTTCCAGCAGTTGTGGCTAACTTGGCTATATCAATTCCAAGTGCGATAAAGTGGTTCAAAGAAGATAAGAAAGCAATGGGTGTTTAGGCTAGTGGTAAACTCTCCGTCTCCAAAACGGATTTCAGAGGTTCGAATCCTCTAACTCCCGCCTTAGTGATGGGTAGGTGTCCGAGCGGCCAGGATGTGGTCTGCAAAACTACTCAGGTGAGTTCAACTCTCACCCTACCCTCAGTAAGTATGGATCTGTATATCAACGGTGAGATGGCTTTCCCTACAAGAAAGAGGTTGGTGGTCCGAATCCACTCAGATCCACTATGGGTTTATAACACAACGGACAAGTGTAGCAGACTCTTAATCTGTTAATTCGGGTTCGAATCCCGATAATCCCACTAGAAAATCCTTGGTGACTGAAACACTCCTGACTTCGGGAGCAAGGTAGCCTCAGAACAGCCATACTACTTGAGGCGTAACACGGCATAGAGATTATAACGTACCGAGATAAGGGTCTCACTGGCTAGTAGAATGTACCAGTGATAGCGGGTTCGGTGATTAAACCCCCATGAAGCTACACCGATACAGGTAAAATCCTGTAGAAGCATTGACGAGACCTTGCTAGTCTCCGAGCTTCTTGACGGAATATTACTGGATTTATGTCCTATAGTTTGCAAGGTTGGTATCTTGCCCAAGAATTTTCTTATCTACCTGTAGTATAGAAGGTCTGTACATATATCTGAAGAATATAGGGTACTGGTTCGATCCCAGTCGGGTAGGCTGTACCAAATAAATACAAGGAAAGGAATTGCTAATGGAGATGTCAAGAGTTTGGGCTATGCCCAACCATAATACATTTGAAATCAAACCAATAAGAGAATTTGTGCTAAAGTACCTCTCACAATCAAAATTTAGCATAGACCCTTTTGCTAGAGACAGCAAGTTAGCAACAATTACTAATGACCTAAATCCTGATACGGATACTGGGTATCATCTATTAGCAAAGGATTTTCTTTCTGTGATGAAGGAGAGACAAATAAAACCAGACCTGGTTATAATGGATCCTCCCTACAGTATAGGTCAGATCAAGCAGTGCTATGAAAGTTTTGGTGCCGACTTTGGACAGCATGAGGCTCAGTTTACCCCAAGTTGGGTAGAAGAACGAGACATAATCAAAGAGATATTAACAAATGGTGGTGTGGTATTGTCTTTTGGTTGGAATAGTAACTGTATGGGAAAGACAAGAGGGTTTGAAATAGTAGAAATAATGTTAGTAGCTCACGGTGGACCTCATAATGATACCATATGTGTAGCCGAAAGAAAAAATGCCGCTTAAACATATACGGTGATGCGCCTCCCTTGTAAAGAGGAAAACCGGATTCGAGTTCCGGAGGTGGCTCTAGGAGACAATATGAAATTAAAGTGTCCTGCTTGTAATTCATGTTTTGATTATGTATGGCATAGTAATCAAAGATTCTTTTGGTGTGAATTCTGCCAACATATGTATGATTTAGTAGATAATAAGTACAAAAGAATAATTGGAATGAAGGAAACTGAGGAAGGACTAAAGGTGTATTATGATGAATCTGAGTCGAGGGTATGAATTTGATGATATTCTACTTGTTCCACAACCGTCCTCTGTAACTAGCAGGGAGACGGTTGATTTGTCTACAACCATTGGAAACTTACTAATGTCTACTCCGATTATAGCCTCTCCTATGAGTGGGATTGTTGGAGTAGAATTAATTAAGGAATTAGGCAGACTTGGTGGAATAGGAATACTCCACAGATTTTACCAAAACCCTGGAAAAAGGCAGGTAGACCTACAACTTCTGGAAAGAAACGCAACCAACTTCGGGGTAGCCGTAGGTTTGGGAGATACTTTTTATCTAACTGCCTTAGAGTATGGTGCTTCTATTATCTGTGTGGATGTGGCTAACGGATACTTGGATTCCGTACTTGACTTTACCAATGAAATAGCCACCTATATACGGAATCATAATTATAACTGTATAGTTATGTCGGGGAACGTGGCTACCTTTGAGGGAGCTAAACGATTGCACGATAATGGAGCCAAGCTAATACGAGTTGGAATAGGGTCTGGACAACTATGCACTACCAGAACTAATACGGGGGTTGGAGTTCCTCAGGCTACCGCCATTCAGGATTGTAGTTACTACATGAATGACCTTGATATTCTGGAGATGGGAAGAAGAGAAAGAGCAAATCCCAAAACAGAGTGGAATGTAGTAGCTGATGGTGGAATAAAAAATTCTGGTGATGCTGTAAAAGCACTTGCCTGTGGAGCGGACTTGATTATGCTAGGTTCTTTGTTCGCCAGTTGTTTTGAATCGGATAATAATGGTAAAATTCAGGGAATGGCTTCAAGAGAATTTCAGGAACAATTCTATGGAGAAGTAAAGAAATCTGTAGAAGGTATACAAAAGAACGCAGAGAAAACTCAGGTACTGTATCAGTTCCTAGAGGAGTTTATCTGGAATATGAAGTCAGGATTTACTTACCTGAATAGCATGGACATAAACCAATTACACGAAGGAATGGAATTTGTGGAGTCATAGCCATGAAAATAAAAGGATTACTTGAATACGTTATTTGGGTAATAAAGTCATATGGTACCTACACTGAGGATTACTGGGGAGAGTGGGAGACTTGGGAATATTGGGGTCTATCCTACTCAAATCATATTGCCGCAGGAAGCGTACTACAATTTTTCAATAAAATACTTTGGAGTAGATACTAATGCTTGATAAGGGATTTTTTAGACTAGCAAGGAACACAAGCCTTCATTCTGATTGTAGGGTGAAGGTTGGTGCTGTGGTCTCTAGGAAGTCCCCCGTCTCAACCGGCTTTAATATTATCAAGACACACCCACGCTATTCAAACCCCGATACTATGAACACCATAAGCGTACATGCGGAGATGCAGGCCATTCTAGGTACTTGGCTAGACGTAAGAGGATGTGATATTTATGTATATAGGGAGTTGGATAGTGGTATTCCCGCCCTTGCCAGACCATGTAATATGTGTTATAATGTGCTTAAGAATAGAGGTATCAAGAAGATTTACTACACCATAGATACCTCACCATATTGGAAAATGGAGAGATTGTGAAACTAGAAAAAGCAAGTAAACGAGATAACAAAATAAGTAAGAGAACCAACGGTCATCAGGAAGATGGTCGTAGCGTGTTTACTATCAAGAAGATACAGCGTGAACGTGCTATGGCTATAGAAAGAGAACGCAAGAGAAAAGAAGAGCTTCTTGATGGAGAAGAATCATAACAGTATGCCCTAGAAAGGAGTAATTATGGAATACATGCAGTGCGAGTACTGTAGCACAGATAGGGTGTGGGGATAATGGAAACCTTGCTGGAGAAGGTAATAGGTCTTGATTATACAATAGCTGGGAACGGAGATAGGTGGAAGTTCACTGAAGAACATTCGTCTCTTGTTCTAGATCTTCAAGAACAAAGATGGTTCTGGAATAGTAAGGATCTTCGTGGAAACCCACTAGACTATTTGATTGTGGTAAAGGGTATGCCAGAGAAACAGGCATTAACCATGATTAATGACCTAACCTATATCAGCGGTACTAACTTGGCATTTCCAGGGAAAAACGAAGCTGTCGTTCAGAACGAAAAACTTGTAGATGTATTTTGGAATAATGGTTTGAAGGATAGAGATTATTGGTACAGGAGAGGTCTTACCGATAAGACAATAGATACCTATAAACTTGGAAAATATGATGGATTTTGGACTTTACCTGTCTATATGGAAGGTAAGTTCATGAACTTTCAGTGCAGGACTGATATACCAGAAAAAAAGATAAGACCTTGGTATAGAGGAGTAGGACCTCTCCTATTTAATTCCTCAATCCTGCCTTTTGTATCCTCCGTATTTATTACAGAAGGTCCGGTAGATGCAATTCTTCTAAATCAATGCGGATTTCCAGCACTGAGTCATACGGGGGGAGCAAGTGGATGGGACAACACTTGGTTCCCTCTTTTCAAGAGACAGAAGGAAATTTTTTATGTAGCTGATAATGATTTAGCGGGGTATAGTGCAGTAAAAAAGATAGCAAAGAGTTTGGGTGAGTATCGAGTAAAGATAGTTTCTTTCATAGACTACCCCCTAAGATACGACCCAGTAAAGTTCTTTCTTGATGGAGGAACAGTAGAAAAGTTTAGAGAACTGGTATCAAAAGCCAGTCTCAGTTTCAAGGCAAAGGAGCTATGTGAACAAATTAAATATAGATACCCCGAAGAGACATTGTAAATACTGCCCCTATTGTGGGAGCATGAAAATAAGAGACACTCGACTACACTACCCACTAAAGGAACACAAGTTTTGTACCGTGTGCAGAACCTACTTTGAATTGCAGGAAGATTGGTATAATGATTTTCCAGAGAATAACGAGGATTTTAGGGAAGGAAGGTAGAAATGATAAAGGAGAGTAAAAAGGAGGATAAACAAAGGTATTGGTACTTCATTTCCCTTAGGGAGTGCGTTTTGTGTGGACGTTCTCATGAACATCGTGAGAGGAGACCATACCCAAAACCAAATGACTACTGGGAAAGACATGAGCGTGAGGAATATGCTTGTAGTAACCATTTTTAATACGGAAAGTGAGGATAAATGAATATAGCATTTGATTTGGATGGAGTTCTATATGATTGGCATACCGCTGTTTATAATTATCTGAAGAATACCAATAAGAATTTCACAGCTTCTTTTAGAGAACTATGGACAGCTCCCTATGCAAACATTACTGAAAAAGATTGGGAATATTTTGCAAACCTTCCCACTCTATATGCAGTTATGATACCCAAGAAAACAATTCTAGCCATGCTAAATACATTGAATGATGCGGGACATACCCTGTACTACATTACCAATAGAACTGATGACCTGGAAAGAGTCACCAGAAAATATCTTGATGATTACAAATTTCCCCAAGCATTTAATCTAATCCACACCGATGATAAGGGAATGGTAGTTAGAACACTAGAGATAGATGTCATTGTGGAGGATAAGACAGAGAATTTAGAGAGTCTGGCAGGTCTCTGTAGAACCATAGGAATAGAAAGAATATGGAATGAAGCAGATAGACCCTATCTTGAATCTTTGGGTGTGTTATTCATTCCCTCAGCAGAGTGTGTTGGCGAGATTTTATGATATGTTTCCACTGTGGAAAAGAGATAGGAGATGAACGCAAAGAACTGGTAGGACTGGATAAGCCGTACATAAATCTATATTTTCATACACCCGATTGTTATGAGCTGGCTAACATTCCTGATTTGAACACATATCTAGCACTAAATGTAAAGAAGGTTTATAATTATATAGAAAAAGATGGGAAAAAAGGAAAAAAATAGACGATTATGGATGAAGAAGAAGAGAAGAAACCGAATGTTTGGTACGAGCATGGGATACGTCATGTAGTACCTGACAAGAGAAAATTGAAGAACCTGAAACAGAATAAGGGCTTGACAGATGAAGAGTTTGACGATATGTATGCCAAGAAATATCTTAGCATAGAGAAGTCGAATGAATTCGAAAAGAAAATTAATGAAAAACTTCAGGAGTTCGAGAAGGAATATGACCTAACGGACATGAAAGTAAACGATAGGACTTCCTTGAGAGCACTGGTTCAAGCGGTGATTGCTCTTGAAGATTATGAACAGCTCTCATTCCAACTCAGAACTAGAGAAGAGGGAATAGATGCTGATAACATCTATGTCTTTGATAGAGTAAACAAAGTAATGTCTGACCTTAGGGAGGATATAAATAAACTCCAGACAGAACTTAAAATATCAAGGAAGAGTAGGAAATCAGATGCAGATTCTTCTTTCATAGATTATCTTGAATCCGTAAAGGCAAGAGCAAAGAAATTCTACGAAGCTAAAATGCACTATATGTACTGCCCTAAGTGCAAGACTCTTCTAGGAACAATCTGGACTCTATATCCAGAAGAACCAAAGAACAAGATACGTCTGGTATGTAATCGAGAGATAGATGATAATATGAAATGTGATGGTGAAATTGTAATAGGAACAAAGGAACTCCTAGAAAATAAAGGTCATAGTGAACCTAATCTAGTGCCGATAAGGATGGAATAAATGAAACTACTTATTTTTGGTGGTGGAGGAATGATAGGACAGGCTATTGCTAAGAAGCATTTAGCCGAAGGGGATACAGTTTATATTTATGATATGCGTTTGAATCCATACATTGACTACACCAACATGGTAGGAGAGGATGTTACGGGGAAAGATGGTGGTTTGGATTTTGATATTCTATCTCACCAGGCCGCCCTGGTAGGGGTAGGTCAGTCGCAATATGATATCCAGAGATATGTGGATAACAATGTAGGGGTAACATCAGCCATCTTACAGGCCACCCTTCACGCCAAAAAAATGGACGGGAAGATTATTTTTGCTGGTTCTATGGGACCTTACGGAGAAGGGCACGGAAAGGGACCTATAAGAGAAACTCAGAAGCAACATCCCAAATCAATCTATGCGGTGACAAAACAAACCCAGGAAAATCTTATCAAAGTGTTTTCTGAAACATACGGAGTACCTGCCATATCCCTTAGATATTTCTCTGTGTATTCTACTACCCAAACCCCCCTCAACCCACATACAGGAGTTCTATCTATAATCGCTAACAAGATATTGAATAGTGATAAGGTAGAACTTTTAGGTAATGGAGACCAGTACAGGGACTTGATAGAAGTATCTGATGTAGCCGATGCCCACTTCCTAGCTTCAAGACTTGAGTGGAAAGGATTTGATGCTATCAATGTAGGTACAGGAATACCCACAAAGATGGCTGATGTAGCTACTAAAATGGTGGAACTACTCAATCCATTTATGCCTATAGAGTTTGATGGAAAGTATAGAAAGGGAGACATAACCGGAATCTATGCTGACACCAGAAAGATGAACACGAAGCTAGGTTGGAATCCAAAAGTAAAGATAGAGGATGGCATACGTCAATACTGTGAATATATTAATGCTAATAGAGATAAATATACCCTCCACACAGACTCTACCTCAGTGGAAAATCTTATACTTGAATTAAAGGGTCTAATAAAATGAAATATTACTTGAACATAGTGGGAGGTCTCGGGGACATCTTCTGTATGCTTCAAGATAAAGGAAGCACATTATGTGATGCCAGAGAATTACTGGTAAGAGATCCTGAGGCTGAGATAGTTCTAAATGTCTATTCTGATAATCCAGGGACAAGTGAATTATTCAAATATTCTGTATTCAGCGAGGTAAACACATTCAAGCACTCGGAGTTTCCACCCTTACCAGATACTAACATACCACACTTTCCTACATTATTTCCGGAGGATAGACCTACAGGATTGAGTTTAGTACGCCTAGATACTGGTCATCAGGAGGATAGACTTGCACTTTCTTTTATACACGGTACTAATAAGATTTGCATCTTTCATCCATTTACATCTACACCAACTAAACTCATGCCACCCTCCATAGACAAGCAGAAGTTCGTAGATGTGATGATAGACAAATATGGATACAAAGTTATCATGCCATTCCAAACCACAACGGTATACTTTGGATTACCAAAAAGTTTTGACACGGCTGAGGAATTTGACTACTCAAGAAAAGGGCTGATAAAACTCAGTGACTATCTTGACAATATAACCAGAGTTGCTTTCTATCTTACCGTATGCTACGCAAGGAAGATCATAGCCGTTGATTCAGCTTATATAATGTTGAGAAATTGGGTGCTTATGCCAGACCAGCAAAATACTTTAGCATTATTGTGGGAAGGTGCTGAGGAAAGATTCAAGCAAGGTCATTACTTCTATAAGGGATTAGACACCCCTCCGAACATGTATATAACCTATAATAAGATAGCCGATGTAGAGAAGCTATTAGATAAATTTATGGAGATGTAATGCGAGATAGTAAATGCCACCACGACAGACGTATGCCATTAGTGTGTAAGTATAGATGGAAAGGAATGGCTAAAATGAAATACAGGAAACACGGAAGAAGGATGAAATTCAAACTGGAGATAAAATGACAGACCATAATTATATGAAATATTACACAATAAAACAAGGTGATTTAATACTTGACATAGGTGCAACCGATGGAGACTTTGCAAAAGAAATATTTGCCGATCTCGAGAAAAATAATGCGGCTATTGTTTGTGTAGAGCCGAGTGATTGGGCATTTAATTTACTTCGTAAATGGGCAAAAGGAAAAAAATATGTAAAACCATTGAAAGGAGTTGTATCTAATGTTTCTGGTGAAGAAACTGTTATGCTTACTGATTCTGCTGTTCTAAATTATATGACCAAATCAGAACAACATTGGGAGCATAGGGATATAGAGACAGTTAAGGTAACAAGTTATACAATTCCAGATATATTTAGGGATTATGGAAAGATAAGTTTAGTAAAGTGCGATATAGAGGGTGCTGAGAAATTTGCTTTTGATACACTCACCAACACATCTCTTGTGGATAATTTTGCCATAGCCTCCTATCATGTAGTAGATGGAGAACAAACTTGGATTTATTTGAAGAAGTTTTTTGAGGGTTTGGGATACTATACTATGCACGAACACAGGGGCGGGTATGATTGGACAGATATGCTATATGTAAGTATAAATCCTATAGAATGGAAAGGACCATAATATGTTAGGACAAGCAATATCTTTAGATGGATACAAGTACAATGTGATAATTCTAGCTGGTGGGGAGGGATCCAGGATGGGAGGACAATCTGAGTATATTCCCAAAGCTCTTAGTCAGATAGGAAATAAGAGAGCCATAGACTATCTTATTGAGCGTTATATTCCTGTAGCTCATAAGTTTATCATAGGTATATGCAAACACGCAGACCTACTGCAAAGTTACATTGAGGGCAGGTTCAAACCTATTCCCATAGAATTTAGTAGGGAGGACACACTTCATAATAACGCTATATCTCTTATGTTTTGTTTAGACCATGCTGATATCAGGTATGGAACTATAGTCCTTTTCTGTGATTTACTTACTATTGGAAATCCAGTCATAGAGCCAGACTCTGTTCTAGTGGCTACCAAGGACACTCATGGAGTCATAGGAACATTCCGGCACTATGTAGTGAATATAAATGGGGAAGATGTACTCGATACCGGACAGGATGGATTTCCTTTGGGTGTGGATTGTGATAAAAGAGGTATCTTGGGTTACTTTGTTTTTCAGCAAACAAAATTACTGAAGAGCATAGTTTACTCACAAAGATTTCCAAGTGACCTGACATATGATTTCTTATTTGATTACATGGGTAAAACTCATGTAAAGTTCATACCCGCCACCACCGTATATGAATTTGGTAATAGTAATGACCTTGAAGAGGTCAGAAAGAAGTGGGAAGATGCTTAATATAAATACGGACGGAAGAAAGACCATTTTTATGGATGTAGACGGAACTCTAGTAGAACATAACTATGATCCAGAGAATGACCCGGAAGTTCTGCTAGAAAAGACTATCCAGTATCTGCATAGGCACTCGGATTGTTGTATAGTACTGGTAACGGCTAGGCGAGAAGAACATTTGAGGCCTCTTGTAAGGATGTTGGACTTACTTGGGATAAAGATTTTTGGATATATGTGTGGTATTCCTACGGGGCAACGTATCCTGATAAACGATTATAGGGGAGATCACATGATAGAGCCTACAGCCGTAGCTTTGAATGTTCCCAGTGGAGAGGGTGTGAATGATACAGCAAATTGCGAGTTTCATAAACAATGGTGTAGCTAAACTTGTGGGGGTAACGGGAAGAGCTGGGTGTGGAAAATCAACTCTTTCCACGGGACTTGGATTTCCTACCTACCACATAGATTCTGCCTTTATAGGAGACTCCACCTTTCGTAAAGAATTAATGGAAAGCAAAAGAAAAAGGTCTGTAGAATCTCTACAAGACATGGCTAACCAGTATAATTGGTGGAATTGGGATCTTGTAGAAGAGGGAGTAAAGGTCCTAAAGAAGTACAGCAAGCCAGCATTAGTAGAGGGAGCAATCCTAGGACCTCCAGCAATCATAAATATGCTGGATGCAATACTACTTATAGAGATACCTGATGACCTTAGGGAAGCTAGAATAGTTGCAAGAGATGTATGGAAAAGGTCTGATCAAGAAATCAAGGATAGGCTTTTTCTAACTAATGCTTATGAATCCAAATACTATGAATGGTTACTATTATTTTATGGTAGTAAGATTTACAGGATAGACGAGGAGTATAACTTTATATAATGAATACTATTATTAGATGTCATGTAAAGAACCAGGAAAGATTGGGAGGACTCCAACGAGAGCTACAAAGTTGGATAGATAAAAAGATGTTCAACTTAGGAGACCTTTATGTAGTAGATGATAATTCTCCGATGCAGGAAGAAGTAAGGGCTATGTGCATACTGGCGGGAGTAACAGAATTTATTCCTGCAAAAGGAAAGCCGGATACCAAGAATGGACTATACTATTCTTTACTGGCTAATAGAGACTGGTCTATCAACGAGTCACTTTTTTGTGTTGATGATGCCGTTTTTGGTAGTGGAATTGCGGATAGACTACTAAAATATACAAAGGAAGAGAAGGTTCATATTCCAAATAGAGGATTAGTGGGACTCTTTGCTTGTTATGAGGACGACACCAGAACTAAGAATAAGGTAGAAAATACTGACCTATGGCAAATTCCAACCAACATATTGTATGCTCTTGTAGCCCATGTATTTTCTATAAACCTGAGAGACATCCTAATCTGGTATTGGGAAAAGGTTCTTGATGGTAAGATAGAGTACCCCGCTATGTGTGATGATATGTGGGTAAAGATGGTATGTAGGAAATACGAATTAAATTGTTATAATACTATGAAAGACTATGCTCAACATGAGGGAGGAAATAATAGAACCTTTGGTGAGTCTACTTCTAATAGTCAATATCAAACTAAAATGTTTGTAGGAGAATAAAATGTTTTATCTGCAGAATCCTGAGGTGCATACACATAAATGCCAATCATAGAGAAGATAACCCAGGAGGACCTCATACTCTATGAAATTTTTAAGAACCCCGCTTTGTTCGGGGAATTTGTGCTTAACATAGATAGTCAGATTGGGGACGAGGAGTTCATACTAACAAATTATCAGAGAGAGTTCATGTTGGATTTCTCAGAGTACGTCTCTTTCTGCTGTGCTAGGGCAGTGGGGAAAACCGTAGCAATATCCCTCCTTATACTTTGGGCATTGATTTTCAATATCTTTCCTAATGATTATATAATCTATACTGTTCCAAACAAGGTTCACCTTGAGCCAGTATTCACTACCCTTTCGAGATTACTACGTTCTAATTCGATTCTAAAATTATTCATAGACCCAAAGGGAGGAATAAACAACTCCGATTTTTCACTAAAGTTGCTGAATAACACAAAGCTAATGTGTCGTATTGCAGGTCAGTCTGGTACAGGTGCAAATGTTATCGGTCTACACAGTCCTTATGTTCTCCTGGATGAGGCTGGTTATTACCCAGTTGCTACATTCAATGAACTTCAACCCGTTATTAATACCTGGGAAAGAGGATATAAGTTACTTGTATCTGGAGTTCCTACCGGAGTAAGAGAGAATAATGTTTTATACCATTGTGATAGGGAGAATAATAACTATACAAAACATAGAGTATCCGCCTTTCAAAACCCAAGATTTGCAGAAAAGGATAGGCTAAGAGCCATAGACCAATATGGTGCTGAAGATGCTGACGAGTACATTCACTCAGTTCTTGGACAACACGGTAAGCCAATTTTCTCCCTATTTGATAGAAGTACCTTTCAGATTCAACCCTATCCTATTTATAAGATAGTCATAGATGGAATTAGAGAATCAGAAAACATTATGGATATGATGGCTAAGATAGCCATGATACCTCCCATAAAGGATGAAAGAACCGACAGGATATTTGGCATAGACTTGGGATATACCGAACCTACCGCCATATTTATTATGACGTTGGATGATATTGGAAGATTGAAATTTCATGCCAAGATACAATTATCAAAGGTATCTTACCCACTTCAGGAAAGAATCATAGACCTATTAGATTCCAGATTTAATCCATCTATTATAGGAATGGATAAGGGAAGTGCAGGTATAGCCGTAATCCAAGACCTGCTAGAACTAAAGGAATATGTACATAAGGATTACAAAAAGAAAATAGTTCCGATTGATTTCTCTGCCTCAATGATACTTGGTCTTAACACGGAAGGAGAGGAAATAAAATCGAAAACAAAGCCATTTACAGTATCTGTATTACAGGACTATACAAATAATGGTAGAATAGTTTACACATCTACCGATATGGAGATGATAGTGGAGTTGGAAAGAATGACATACACTAAAACTGTAAATGGAGAGATAGCATATAGAACCCTTGCGACCAAGGGAGGTAAGAAGGGAGACGACCACTTTACATCAGCCCTGTTGTGTGCGGCCACTTCTTATTATTTAATGAACGAGTTTTCTTTCTCCAGAAGGGAGAAGAAAAAATTATTCAAACCCTCATGGGTATAGAAGAGGAATTAAAACATGACAAAAGCAAAAGTAATGGGGTTTCAAAAAGAGACCCTCAACGAAGAAGAGGCTGGTAAGAAGCTCAGACAATCCAGGGCTGAGTTTGTTTATGCGGAAAATCCAGCAAAGATAGTCAATCCTTGGAACGTGAAGCCCCTAAATGCTCCTATTGTAGACCAGCCAAAGTTTATCACATTGGTAAACCAGTGCAGATTCTACTACAAAAAGGATGCTCTTACCTCTACCACAATCAATAAACTTGTGGAGATAGGAATCAATGACCTTGAATTTTCTAAGAATGGTCTTAGTGATAATGAATTCAGGGTATTTACGGGACTAAGACAGCAGTTACTTGACTTTGCCGAAGAGATGGCACTAGAATTCCTATTATCAGGTCTTATTGTTCCAGAATTCAAGTATATGGTAAAGCCAAAAGAAGATGTACAGAGGTTGGGAGTAAAGAAATACACCTCTTTGACCCTTCCAGACAGTCTTTGGTTGAGGGATCCGACTACAATTGAAATAAAAAAGACTATATTATCCAATAAACCCTCATATTATGTTATAATACCAGATGATCTTAGTTACTTTATTCTACATAAAGGTAAGTATCCCGATGGAACAGAAGATCCTAAACTATGGGCATGGTTACAGGCAGCATATCCTAAGTTTGTGGCGGATATAGAGGCGGGTAAGACCAAGGTGTTACTTGATAACCCCTATATTGTAAGAAGAAAGGTCATCCAAGATTCACCCTATCCAGTTCCATACCTTTCAGCCGCTATAGACATACTAGACCACAAAAGAAATCTTAGAAAAGCTGACTACTCCATTGTTACAAAGGTAATTAGTTCTATTCTACATGTAAAGGTAGGTAGTGACGAGTTCCCCCTAACAGAGGGAGAAGAAGATTTACAACGTCTAAAGGATGTTAAGGACCAACTAAAGTGGAGAACTACTTCCTATAACACAGTAGAAAACATCTTCCAGTTCTTCACAGATCACACCGTAGAGATGAAGTGGGTATTCCCTGATGTAGAGCTTCTTCTAAGTGATGCAAAGTATAAGGAAGTAAATCAAGAACTTATCTTTGCACTAGGTTTTCCTAGGACACTAATTGCAGGTGAGTCGGAAAGAAGCAATGCTTCAGACCCTCAGTATGCGGCAATTGCTCCTGTAAAGACAATGGAAAACTTCAGAGGTAAGATACTTGATATTTTACAGCAGGTAGTTTATGATATTTCTACCAAGAACAATTTTGCAGCAGTTCCTGGTATTTCATTCAAACCAATAAATCTATACGATTTCAAGATCTACCTAGATGCTATGCAGATGCTATTGGACACTGGTTCACTAAGCAGAACCTCACTTGCAAAGATATTTGGTTACTCATTCAATGATGAATTGGAATTGAGGACCGAGGAACAACAAGCACTAGAAGATTCTGGTGTACCAGAATTCCAGCCTACCCCAAATAGTAGACAGCCAGATATCGGTACTCCAACTACTAAACCACCAAAGAAGCCAGCACCCGCTAAAAAACCGGCTTCGGGACAATAAACTATGACAAAAAACGGTATAATAAGCACTAAACTCACAAATGTAGTATTATTGAACTTAGATGAGGATACTGAATTCTCAGAAATAAAGGAAGCATTTTCAGCTACGATATCCAATAATCAAACTATTTCTTGGGCTAAGTTCATCCTAACAGATGATCAGCCTAATGAGAATAAGATGAGGATACCACAAGAAGAATTCAGTAATCTAATCAAGACTGGTACTTATATGCCGTTCAAGATGGCATATGAGAAACCAAAAGATGGACACGAAGAATCATATCCATTAGGCGTTATAGCACAATTGAAACAATCTGGGAATCAAATAGTTGCTTTAGCTGCCCTTTGGCGTAGAGAGCGAGAGCAGGACATAGATTATCTAAAGACCTGTATCGCTGAGAAAATACCTGTAAATGTCTCTTGGGAAATCTTACATGAGGACTCAAAGATTGACGAAGCTGGCATAGAAGACCTTATCGGAACGTCTCTGCGAGGGGTTACTATAGTCGGCAGACCCGCTTACGCTGGAAGAACTCCAGTATTGCAGGTAGCATCAAAAGACAAACAGGATTCTAACTCGGAGGAAAACACAGTGGAAGAGCTTGAAAAACTACAGCTTAGAGTCTCTGAACTAGAGGCAACTTTGGCAACTAAGGATACAGAACTAATCGCAAAGGATACTTTGATTACTGAAAAGGAAACAGAGTTAGCTTCTTTGCGTGAATTCAAAACCTCAATCGAACAGAAAGAGGCCGCAACAGCCAGGTTCCTGGAAGTAAAGGAACTCTTTAGCAAGTCAGGTATTGAAAAACCCGACACTTATTTTGAAGAGAATAAGGAAAAATTATTGGGCATGGAAAAGAGTGATCTTGAGTTCATGCTCCAGGAATTGGTGGCCTTTTCTTCAACCCAAAAGAACGCATCCAAGAAAGATGCAGAGGGGAATGAAATTCCCGACCTTACTGGGGACGCACCAAAAGAACTAACAATTAAGGATCTTGCTGACGAATTACGCAAGGGTTCCTAATCGGAGGAATAAATAATGGAGATCAATAGATTTGATAAAGTTCAGGGTGTTGTAACTACTGAAGATATTGTCGAAGGACGTTTTGTAGTTTTAGGACAGCACTCTGAGACTCATGACTTCGGAAGTAGGGAAGATTTGCTTGGGGCAAAAAAGCCACATACTACTGAAGATGGAAAGAGAGCTAAGTATATAATTACTTGGCCTGTAAGCAACGGTCAAACCCCAATTTACCAGCCACTACCTTCCTATGACTTCTCATTGAGACAGGGATTTGGTGACGATGCCAACGTACCTTTCGATGCGAAAGTGTACTTGACCTACCCAGGTTATACTGACGGGGCAACAATCCCATCAGGAAGTCTAGCATTAGCTTTCACCGAAGGTGTGTTCACACTTCCTTCAGGAAGCTTTATCTATGGTGCTGACATTATCAAAAAGGGTGCTGCACTTGTTGTATGCACCGAGGACGATGATGGTGGTGCTTCATACGCTGGTAAACTAAAGTATGCTGCTGCATTGGCAGTAGGTGTGATTGGATTTACTGAGAGTTTCGATGCCAGTACATTCAAACTAACCGTAAGAGTTGAATAAACTTTTTTGGAGGTATTAAAAACATGGATGAAAAAATAAGGGAGAGTATTGCTTCTTTAATGAAAGATAGAGGACAGAGAGAGAAGCTTGCTCAATTACTTGTAGAATATATACAGCCTCATCACTTAACTGTGGACTTCATCAGTTTGCTCTTGAATTCAAGGGCTATGAATGTTGGTGATGTCCTAGTAAAGAAAGTACGCAAGGGAATTAAAGTTCGTACCCTAGTACCTGGTTCCATTCACCTAAAGAATGAAATCACCGTAACAGAGAGATTGAACTGGATTCTTGATGGTGCTGATGTAGGTATCAATGCTAACCAATGGGAACTAGATTCAGGTGAACTAGGAACCGTTCAGAGCATGAGAACAGAGATGGAAGCAAAGCTTCGTGACTACTACCTAGGAAAGGTCTTTACATTGCTATCAAGCGTGTGGACTGTAGGTAATACTCCTGATAACTATGTAGCAGGTGGATCAACCATTACCAATACCGTACTTGAGGCTGCTATAGATCAGGTTAACGCAACTGGTGGTGGAGTAAAGGCTGTTATCGGCTCAAGAGCCGCAATGACCCCAATTACTAAGTTCGCAGCTTTCTGGTCAGATGGTACAAATGTTGGTTATGTTCCTGAAAGGATCGAAACCATCATGCAGACCGGTATGCTAGGAAACTACTACGGTGCTAAACTAATTTCACTAGACCAAGAATATGATTCTCTTGACACCTATAATAAACTAATTCCTGAGGATATCATTCTCGTTATTGGTCAGAAGGTGGGAGAATTCATTACTTACGGTCCAGTAATGACCAAAGAGTGGACAGATATGAAGCCAACCCCTCCATATTGGAACCTAGAATTATACCAACAGTTTGGTCTAATTGTAGACAACGCTCAAGGAATTTATGTAATTCACCTAAGCTAACCGTCCTGAATAGGAATAACTAGGGGGAGGCTAAACCCTCCCCCTATTCATAAACGATACAAGGAACAAAAAGGAGAGATTATGAGTGAGACAGATGTAAATTTATATTCCGCTATGCAATCAGGAAAGCCATATAAGACATACAAAAAGGTAGTTCTAGGCCGTGTGTATGTCTCAGCAATAGATCCTTTTACTGAACAACCTACGGGTATTTTGCTATACGGAGATCCCCGAAGGGGAGACGAATCCTGCTTTATTGATATGTGGAGTGAGCGGGATGATTTGTTTTTCAGGAAGCAGAATAAGGTTCATTTCGATTCTGGTTTCATTGTAGAAGTTATACGAGAAGTAAAAGAAGTAGTAGAACTTCCATTTGAACAGTTTAGTGATGGACAGTTAAAAGAAGTTATTAATATGAAGTACCTTGCTCTACAGGCTAAGTTGAATAAGACATCTTCAGAAGCAGTTCTATACAGAATGATAGATCTAGCACAGGAGATGGAAAAATCAACCAAGATCATTGGAGCAATTGAAGCGAGACTTTCTGAAGTTAATACGATTAAAGTTACGGAGAATAAAGACGATGGATCCAAAACCTAAAGTAGAAATCGAAGAAGAAACAAAAGTAATGGAGGAAAATAAAGAAGAACCAAAAGAAGTAAAACATTACATTCTTGAGGTTCAAGACTCTATTATGGATAGTAATACAGTTATAGGAGAATAATATTATGGGCAAAGTAGCTCCAGACGCAATGATAGATGCTGCACTAGCTTATGTGCAAGCATGTGATAAAGAATTTGTTTGTTCAGCAGAACCTACAGACTACAGCAATGCCGCAACTGTAGTAGATT
>Ga0315291_10003785_pt1 | contig 19425 bp, 16 predicted proteins | sample YL17G12_20_MG_FD_203070 | JGI IMG/M metagenome (GOLD analysis project Ga0315291, IMG submission 203070) | Sediment microbial communities from Yellowstone Lake, YNP, Wyoming, USA - YL17G12_20 | ecosystem: Environmental > Aquatic > Freshwater > Lake > Sediment | place: USA: Wyoming | collected...
GCCGTCCGGAACGTAGTGGCGGTGGGCGCGCGGCCGGACCGCATCGCCATCCTCGACAACTTCTGCTGGGGCAACTGCGAGAAACCCGACAAGTTGGGGGCGCTGGTCCTTGCCGCCAAGGCCTGCCACGACGTGGCCATGGCCTACGGCACGCCGTTCGTCAGCGGCAAGGACAGCCTGAACAACGAGTACGCCGTGCCCGGCGGCAAGACGATTTCTGTTCCGGCCACCCTGCTCATCAGCGCCATGGGCATCGTCGATGACATCCGCCGGTGCGTCACGATGGACTTCAAGGAACCCGGCAACCCCGTGTACCTGGTGGGCCTGACGCGGGATGAACTGGGCGGGTCGCATTGGTACGCCCTGCGGGGCGAAATTGGCTGCACTGTGCCGCAGGCCGACCTGGCGACCGCGCCCCGCATCTTCGCCGCCGTGCACGCGGCCATCACGGCCGGTTGCGTGCGGGCCTGCCACGACCTTTCGGAGGGCGGCCTGGCGGTGGCGGCGGCCGAGATGGCCTTCGGAGGCGACCTGGGCCTGAAACTGGCCCTGCGCGACGTGCCGCGCGAGGACGGCTTGGACCAGAGCGCCCGCATCCTCTTCAGCGAGTCGCTCACGCGGTTCTTGGTGGAGGTGCCCCGGGCGCGGGCCACGCGGTTTGAGAAACTCTTCAAGGGTCTGCCTTGCGCCTGCATCGGCCAGGTAACCCGCAAGCCGGAACTCGTGATTCGTGGCGTCAACAACAAGACGATCGTCAAGGCCGACTGCGAAACGCTCCGCCAGGCGTGGAAGAAACCGCTGGCGTGGTGAGGCGAAAACAGCAAAAGGCAAACGGCAATGACTAATCAAACGGAGAAACAGCAAGAGGCCGCAAGGTGTGCACAAGCGATTCGCCGTTTGCCTCTTGCTGTTTGATTAGTCATTGCCGTTTGCTGTTTGCTGTTTGCTGTTTGGGGCTGTTATCTCCGAGGAGACGAAATGCCCGTCCGTGCTCTAGTCCTTCGTACCGCCGGCACCAATTGCGACGAAGAGACCCAGTTCGCCTGGGAACTGGCGGGCGCCCGCGCCGAGCGGGTCCACATCAACCGCCTCATCGAGAACCCCCGGCGGATGGCCGACTTCCAGATCCTGACCATCCCCGGCGGTTTCAGTTACGGCGACGACATCGCCTCCGGCAAAATCTTCGCCAACCAGATCGTGCACCACCTGGCGGACGCCATCCAGGAGTTCTTATCCAAGGACCGGCTGGTCCTTGGCATCTGTAACGGGTTCCAGGTGCTGGTGCGTTGCGGCCTGCTGCCGGGCCGGGACAACGGGCCTTCGCCCACCAAAGGGCTACGGCCCGCAGGCGGGCGGCCGACGCTGATGCCCTCGGCCACCCTGACGAACAATGATTCCGGCAAGTTCGAGGACCGCTGGGTGCACCTGAGGACCGATTCCGGCCTCTGCCCGTTCCTCAAGAAGGGCGAGGTGTTCGACCTGCCCGTCGCCCACGGCGAAGGCAAATTCATGCCCGGCGACGCCGCGCCCCTGGCGCAACTCCAGAAGGCCGGCCAGGTGGCCCTCAGGTACGTGGACGCCAAGGGCCGCACGGGCGCCGGCTACCCGGCCAACCCGAACGGCTCGGTGAGCGACATCGCGGGCATCTGCGACGCCACGGGCCGTATCCTGGGCCTCATGCCTCACCCCGAGCGCCACGCCCTGCCCTGGCACCACCCGCAGTGGACCCGCCGCCCGCGCCGCAAGTTCGGCGACGGCCTGGCAATGTTTAAGCGGGGGGTGGGGTACTTCAAGTAAGCGAGGCGGGAACGGATTATCCGATCAGCTGCGCGACGTGTTCCACAATCTCTTTGACATTGCTGGCCATCGCCTGGCGAAACTGCTGCGCGACCGGTGGAAACCGGCAAGCACCAGATTCCTTGAGCCTTTCACCAGGCAAGGCTACCGCTCCTGAGCAGCGCAAAGTCCCTCGGTTCTTTCCAAAGATCCGTTGCTATCGTCAGCATCAGGCAATTGGCTTCAGGATGCACTTCGACAACGGTAACTTTTACCGGCCCGAACTTGTCTTCGAGCAGCATGTGGATCTGTTCCTCCGGATCAAACTCCAGACCTTCTGCCCAGTTCTCGACTTGCTGCTTGACCACGACGCTGGAATAACTGATCGCGGGCGGAGTCATCATCATCTTCCTCTCCCGTCCATCCAGGTACGCAACCTGAACAACCAGATTTCCTCCGGGTCCACCTCGCGGACGATGGCCCGGACCATCTCGTCGAGGACCTCGTCGGTGACCGTGATCATCTCTGGCTCCGCCGCCGGCGGCCCATCCGCCGCCGTCCTGTGCCACTATACACGCAAACTGATAGATTGTCCAGCATCGCGGCAGCATCGCCGCGGCACGGCGGCGCATATCACTCTTTCCCTGAGCGTGCCGCGCGGCTACAATGCCCGCGTCTCACAGGCGATTGGAACCGGGATGGCCACGATCTGCATCGCGGGCACGTCGGCGGGCATCGGCAAGACGGCCGTTGCCGAGATGGTGCTGGCGCGGCTGCCGGGCTGGCATGCGGCACGCGTGCGGGTGGCGGATGAGATGGCCCCGGCCGACGCGGCCTTGCTGGCCGATGCGGTGCACCGGCTTCTTTCGCCCGCCTCCGCCTGCGAAGACGCCGAGGCCCGCCGCCTGGCTGCGGCCGGCGCACAGGAGGTGCAGGTGCTCCTGGCCCAGCCGCGAGGGCTCCAGGAGGGCCTTCGGGCGATGCTCGACCGCGTCCCGGCGGGGGCCAACCTCCTGGTCGAGGGCAACGCCTACCTCTGGGCCCTGGAGGCCGACGTTTCGATCATGGTCATCGGTCCGGGGCCGTCGGGCAAGACGATGGGGCGCGTGCGGCCGTCGACCCGGGAACTCTTCCCGAAGATCACGATCTGGGCGTGGAACACGCGGCGCGAGTCCGACATGGCCGGGTTCTTCGAGTTTCCGCTGGCCCTGGCGAAGAGGGGCTTCAAGGAGGCTGTCTCGAACCGCGCCGAGTACCACCACATGAACCCGCTCGACGCCTCGCACGGCGGCAACGGGCCGTTCATTGATGCCGTTCTGCGGATGCTGGAACGCCGCCAGGTGCGGCGCGACAGCGATGACTTCCTTCGCCGCACGGGGTTTAACATCTGACCTGGCAAGCCGAGGCCATGCCCAAACAGTGGACTATCAAGCCGCTCTTCCCTGACGCGGAGAAACTCGCCCAGGCAATCGGGATTCCGGCCATCATCGCCCGCATCCTGGGCCAGCGGGGCCTGGCAACGCCCGAGCAGGCGCGGGCGTTCCTGAAACCCGAACTGTCGCAACTCCACGAGCCGGCCACGATGCCCGGCCTCATCCAGGCCGCCGACCGCCTCGTCGCCGCCGCACGCGCGGGCGAACCCATCGTCATTTACGGCGATTACGACGTGGACGGCATCACCGGCTCGGCCATCCTCTGGCAGGCCCTGCGGCTGGCGGACGCCAACGTCCGCGTCTACGTGCCGCACCGGCTGGAGGAAGGTTACGGCCTCAACCTGGAAGCGGTGGAGAAACTGGCGGCCGAGGGCGCGCGGGTCCTGGTGACGGTCGATTGCGGCATCTCGGGCGCCACCGAGGCCGCCCGGGCGCGCGAACTGGGCCTGGACGTCATCATCACGGACCACCACGAGCCGAACCCTGACCGCCTGCCGCCGGCCTTCGCGCTGGTGGACCCGAAATTGCCTGGCTCGCCCTACCCGTTCCGCGACCTCTCGGGGGCGGGCATCGCGCTTAAGTTGGCGTGGGCCATCGGCCAGAGACTTTCCGAGCGCCAGCGCGTGAGCGACCCCTTCCGCGAGTTCCTCATCGCGGCCACCGGTCTGGCGGCCCTCGGCACCATTGCCGACGTCGTGCCGCTGGTGGGCGAGAACCACGTGCTGGCCAGTTTCGGCCTGCGGGCCCTCGCGGGCACGAAGCACCCGGGCATTCTGGCCCTGGTCGAGGTGGCGGGCCTGGCGGAGCGGGCGCTGGAGGCCGACCACATCGGCTTCATGCTCGGCCCGCGTCTGAACGCCGCCGGCCGCATGGGCCATGCCCGCGAGGCCGTGGAACTCCTGACGACCGCCGGCCCAGAGGCCGCGCTGGCTATCGCGAAGCAACTCGACCGCCGCAACCGCGAGCGCCAGGACCTGGAGAAACACATCCTCGAAGAGGCCGAGGCCCAGGTGGCCCAGGTCTTCAGGCCCGAGCGCGACGCCGCCATCGTCCTGTCGGCGCCCGGGTGGCACGCCGGCGTCATCGGCATCGTGGCCTCGCGCATCGTTGAGCGGTACTGGCGGCCGACGCTCCTCATCGGCACCGCCGAGGGCCGGGCCCAGGGCTCCGGACGCAGCATCGCCGGCTTCCACATGTACCAGGCCCTGGCCGCCTGCGAGAAGCACCTGACGAATTACGGCGGCCACGCGATGGCGGCCGGCATCCGCTTGAGCGAAGAGGCCGTGCCGGCGTTCCGCGAGGCGTTCCTGGCACACGCCGCAAAGACCCTCGGGCCGGAGCAACTCACCGCCCGGCTCATCGTGGATGCCGAGGCGACGCTGGCGGACATCGACCTCGGCACCGCGCGGCTGCTGGACCGGATGGGGCCGTTCGGCGCGGGCAACCCGCGGGCGGTCTTTGCCCTGCGCCAGGTGAAACTGGCCGCGCCGCCGCGGCGCATCGGTCGCCAGGGGGACCACCTGGAGATGCAACTCTCAGAAGGCGGCCGCGCCCGCCGCACGCTCGGCTGGAACCTCGGCCCCGCCTGCGATGCCCTCGCCCGCGCCGGGTCGTGCGGCGTGGCCTTTACCTGCCGCATCTCAACCTACTCCGGCCGGCCGGAAGTGGAACTGCACCTGAAGGACCTCTGGGTGGGCCGCTACGGCGACGCGGCGGCCGCGAAGGAGTTTGCCTGAAACGCCGATCCTGGGTGCCATGCTTTCGCGCCGTTGCGAAAGCATGGTCGTGCCTGGCCGATTGCCGTTCGTCCTTCGTCGTTCGCCGTTGTCGCTCCGAGTTCCGAGTTCCGCGTTCCGAGTTTGACCCAAATTGTGGATAACTTTTCCGGACGCCATTTTGCGCCTCCAAAACGCGCTTTTTTGCCCTTTGGACAGGCCAAAACGGCCCTGGCGCTAGCGCCAGAGGGGGTGCCCCCCCAAAATGTTAAGATGGGCATGACGAAATGCGCTCGGTTTTGATCGCTTTTTGACGGAAAACGTCGCCTTTTTGATCGATTTTGACCCGAATTTGATGGTTTGTGACATGGACGCATGGCCATACGCCGTTGTGCATAACTCCCAAAAGCGAGTGCCGAAGGCACGATTGAGAGTAGCCACGGTGCGCAAGCCCGTGGAAGGGGTGTGCCCACGTTTATCCATCGTTTTTCCGTTTGAAGCCCTGTAGGGGCGATTGAACGGCGTTCAGTCGCCCCTGCCGGGGCTCCAACAGAAAAGGGGGGGGGCGGTCTGCCGGCGAACCACGGGCTTGCGCCGCGTGGCTACTATCAATCGCCCCTGCCGGGGCTGGAAAATGAAGCGCGGCGGGCAGGCCGGAATTCGGGATTCGGGGGCCGGATACCGAAAAGGGGGGGGCTTCTATGTCCGGCGTCGGCCCAGAACACTTCGGCCCGCCAGTTGCCGCAGTTTACCCGCCCGTCTTGGTGGCGGGCTGGGTCATGGGGTGCGGCAGGCCCGCCCATGTCCAAGACTCGACTGGGCGAGCAGGCACAACGTTTTTCATCGGATTTATAACCTGTTGCCGGAACTCGTTTTCCGCGTAAGCCCCGTCAGGGGCGAATTGAACTCTAGCCCCGGCCGCAAGGCCGGGGTGGACGGAGGCAACCAACCACCTTCTTTCCCCTTTTGGGAGCCCCGGAGGGGCGATTGAACGCGGCTCAGTCGCCCCTGGCGGGGCTCCACAAACAGGAAATAGATCGTTGCCAAGCGTTCCCCGGCCTCGCGGCCGGGGCTAGAGCGCAGCCCGCCCCTGCGGGGCTCATTGGAAACGTGCTTTCATTGATGCAAAATATTGGGCAGGCCTGGGCTACCACTCGTACGATGCGGGCCATGGCCACACCCTGCCGCCGCCACAGGGCAGTGTCAGGCAATGGGTGGTCCCCGAAACTCCTTGTCATACCCCGGCCAGTTGCCGAGGGGGTTCTGGCTGCCCCGCCACGTCTTGTAACTCTTTGTGCCGCAAGGAGTTATGGAATATCGGTATTGTGTCCCCTGAAATCGTAGGAAGTTTAGTACGCGGCACCAAACGGTGGAGTTTAAGAACAACCTTGACGCTCTCATCGACGAATTGGGCGGAGAGACAAGGAAAAGCTATGGGCATATAGATGTGTGCGTGTGCTGGAGCACGGTGTCTGCCAAGTTCGATGGATATCAACTTACGGAGATTGGTGAAGCAAACGTGGACCGCAGGGCATTGCCGGGTGTGACGCATTTGTTGGAAAGAGATGGCGATGCCCATGTTGTGCAGGTAGTCATGCTCAAGACGATTGTGGACATGATAAGGGCCGGCAAGGTGTTTGCGTCAAACACCGCGCCAGGAAACGGCAAGAGTCGGTGATTGGCGAGACGAATTAGGGGGGCACAATACCAATTATGTCTTAACAGTACGATCTCCCATACATTGCCCTGCTGCGCCAACCACTTGACGCTGCTTGGGCGGAGGATTTGCCTGTGCTCAAGCCCGCGCCGTCCGTGTGAATAATCCGCGTGCGTGCGGAGCACGCACCCTACATACTTATCTTCATGCCATTCGGAAGCGTCCCTACTTCCGGGTTTCCTGAAGAAAGTTATTTCTTTTGTAACTCGGCGCGCAACACCACTTCTGATCCTTTTAGAACCCGGAGTTCCCGCCTGAAAGTCTCGTGCCCTACTTTCTTCACCTCGATGATGTGAACGCCTTCACTTAGTTTAAGATTCGTCGGGGCATTGCCGACGAAAAGGCCGTCCACGCATACTTCACAATTCTCGGGCGTCGCGGAGACAATAACCGTCCCTTGACCGGCCTCCTTCTCCCCGCCGGTTCCGCCGGGCATGATTACCGTCTGTTGCTGCTGTTGCTGCTGCTGTTGCTGCTGCTCAACAGCGGGAGGCTTCGCCTGGATAGGGGCTTGGGCCGGGTGCGCCGACCACGAGAGACTCATGTCGTGGTAGAACCCGATGGGCGTGAACTGGGGCGTTGTGCCGGCATAATTGCCGTCAATGCTGATTTGACCTCCGGGCGGGGCGCTTGTAGCGAGAAAGGCGCCCGGCGGACGCCCGGTCAGATGCGGGCATTCCGTCCGCTCGTGCCCCGGCATGACCGCTTCCACCACTGTAATACCTTCCGCTAACCAGAACGTGCTTACAAAAGGCGTGGTCCCCCGACAGACGCCATTCACGTACACCTTGGCGCCCGGCGGGTCAGTCTGGCAGTTGATTGTCGTACACCCGCCGACAAGAAGGAGGCTTGCAACACCAACCAGGACGACCAGAAGGACATGTTTCATCTCGGCACCTCCAGGCCCAGGACCTCCTGCAGCGTCCGCAGCGGGGGCCGGCCGCATCGGCGACCGGCTCGACGCTCTTACGCTCCAGGTTCGAGAATTGCCTCTAAACGTCTATCGTAGCAAGTCCCAACGACACTTAAAAGAACTTTCCGCGCCATAGCCTACCACCAAGCCCCATATTCAACGGCTCACTTGGATTCTTCTCCGCGGGGTGTTCGGGGGACGCAATACTAATTATGCCTCGACAAGCCGCTCTCCTTCGCCGGGGTGATGGGCGGCCGTCCACCCTGCTACTCGAACCACTTGACCCTGCTGTGGCGGAGGATCAAAAAGCCCGCGTGCTCGTAGGGCTGGCGGGCGGGGTCGCGGTGATGGAAATTAAAGCCCTGACCGACCCCGAAGACCTCATGCCATGCCGGGTCATTCCTCCTCGGCCGCCGCCTTTTTCTTCTTGGAGGATGCTTTCGCAGCACCCGATGTGTCGCGCCACTGGAGAAGAAAGCCCAGCGCCGCCGGAATGGCGACCAGGATGGCCAGGAGGTAGGGCTTGGCCTGGAGCATTGAGGCGACCGGGTCGCCGAACGAGGGCCACAGCAGCGACAGTCGCAAGATGGCCTGCACCAGAACGGCGGCGCCCAGGATGGCCGTCACGAGGATAATCAGCGGCCGCATCACCAGGAGCGTCAGGATAAACCCTCCGGCAAAGATCACCGTCGCCACGATGGCCAGGAGAATCGGGTCCTGGCTGCGGGCCGACACCAGCAGGACGGCCGCGCCGCCCAGGATCGCTCCGCCCAGGAGTCCCCACGCGATCCGGTGCAGCGGCCACGCCAGCAGGCCCAGGACCAGCGCCCCGGCGACCATGCCGAGCATGGCGCTCCAGCCCACGCAGGCGGCAAGTGCCCCGCCCAGGCCGGCGCCGATGCCGGCGAACACAAGGCTCACTAGCCACTTGTACAGTTTGAATCCGTAGAGGAGGAACACCAGCCCTATGGGCAACACGAGGAGGCCGGCCTCCAGCGGCGAAAGGGCGTGGAAGCGGTCCCACAGGTTCCGCATAAGCGCATCAAGCGAGGGCACGACCACGTCCGCGTTGGCAGGGGCTGGTTCCAGTGCGAGTATCAAGGGGTCCTCCGATTAGGGCTCCCGTTGAGGTTCACGCGCTCCCCTTCGGGTCGCGGCTAAACGCACTCGCCTTCGGGTCGCGGCTAAACGCACGCCCCTTCGGGTCGCGGCTAAACGCACGCCCCTTCGGGTCGCGGCTAAACGCACGCCCCTTCGGGTCGCGGCTAAACGCACGCCCCTTCGGGTCGCGGCTAAACGAGGCACGGCCGAACAGGATGCGTGTGAACGGGATAGGATCATGGCTCGTCCAGGCCGGGCGGCACATCGGGTTCTTCGCCCCAGCGGGACCGCTGTTTGGCAATCGCGCTTTGGGCCACAAGGCCGATAACCACCAGGCACAACCACAGGGCGCTCAGCGTGAGCGGATAAGCCGCACTCAGGGACGGCTGGCCCTCGCCGCGGTAACTCGTTATCAGCGACGCCAGGCCGCCGGTCAGGAGCGCGGCACCCTGGGCACACGTTACCAGCCGCTCGCTGAACGGGAATTGCCAGACGGCCATCGTGACGCCCGCCAGGAGGCCCGTCAGGCCCGCCGCGAGGACCGGGTCGCATGCCAGGTTCGGCCCAGGCAACAGCCACGAGTACCGCGGGATCGAAAGATTAATGGCCAGGTACGAGGTGAAGCCCCGCTCGCCGAGCGCCAGGGCCGCCAGGTACGCCAGGATGGCCGCCATCGCCGCCGCCGAGAGGAGGGCGTGGCAGATGTTCCGGAAGAACGCCGTCAGGCCCCCCAGCACCAGCCCGCCGATGATGACCACCAGAGGCTGCCACAGCGGCACCCACGGGTGCGCCACGAGGCCGACCATGCACCCCAGAACGGTCATGCTCAGGACGTCGAACAGCCTGGGCCACGTGGCGCCGAAAACGAGGTACATCACCCCAACGACCATCAGGGCAATGCTTCCCCACCACGGGATGGCCAGATGCAATTCACCTGTGGCTGCCGCCAGCACGGCTGATCGCCCCCGATGGGTCCCGGAGTCCGAATGAGAGTATACTGCGGCTGCGGGGCGATTCCTCGAAAAATCGCGCCCTGCCGGTGCCGGGGTGTGACCGCGGATTCTGGCAGGCCCCCGCGTTCGGCTGTCATGCTGAGGCCGCCAACGGCGGCCGAAGCATCTCGCCTTGGTTGGTGCCGGCCGAAATCGCATGGCGAGACCCTTCGCTTCGCTCAGGGTGACATAGCCTGCGGGCTGTGCCAGAAAAACCAGTCACACCCCACCCCTGCGGGAGCGTCAGGCGATTGCCGGCGCTCCTTGACAGGCCGCGCGCTGCTGGTAAGATGAACTTTTCACGCGCAGCCGCGCGGGCGCAACTTTGTAACCCAAACGGGAGGACGATGATGGCGCAGCAGCAGCTCGGGCTGGTCGGGCTGGATGTCATGGGCCGGAGCCTGGCCCTGAACATTGAGAGCAAGGGCTTCACGGTGGCCGTCTATAACCGGACCACCGCGAAGATGGAGGAGTTTATAAAGGGGCCGGCCGCAGGCAAGCGGATCGTGGGCTGCCCTACCCTTCAAGAGTTCTGCAACGCGCTCGAAAAGCCGCGTAAGATCATCCTCATGGTCAAGGCCGGATCGCCGGTCGATGACATGATCGCCCAGTTTCGCCCGCCCCTTGAGCCGGGGGACCTCCTGATCGACGGCGGCAACTCGTTCTTCCTGGACACCGAACAGCGCACGGCGGACCTTGCCAGGAGCGGCATCCTGTTCATCGGCACGGGCGTCAGCGGAGGCGAAGAGGGCGCCCTCAAAGGGCCCTGCATCATGCCGGGCGGGGCGCCGGAGGCCTACGCCCTGGTCAGGCCGGTCCTGGAAAGAATAGCCGCGCAGGTGGACGGACCCTGCTGCACGTACATCGGGCCGCGCGGCGCCGGCCACTACGTCAAGATGGTGCACAACGGCATCGAGTACGGCATCATGCAGTGCATCGCCGAGACCTACGACGTCATGAAGACGCTCCTGAGGCTCAAGGCGCCCGAACTCAGCAGAATCTTCGGCCAGTGGAACGCGGCTGAACTCGGCGGCTACCTCATGGAAATCACCACGACCTGCCTGGCCAAGGCCGACCCCGACACGGGCAAACCCCTGGTGGACTTCATCCTCGACAAGGCCGGCCAGAAGGGCACCGGCAAGTGGGCCAGCCAGAACGCCCTGGACCTGGGCGTGGCCATCCCGACGATCGACATGGCCGTGGAGGGCCGCATCCTCTCGGCGCTGAAGGACGAGCGCGTGGCCGCGTCCAGGATCCTCAAGGGCCCGCGCCTGAAGACCCCCGCCGGCAAGGCCGCGTTCATCAAGGCCTGCCGCGACTCGCTGTACCTGGCCGTCATTTCGTGCTACGCGCAAGGCATGGCCCTGATGCGCGAGGCGTCCAAGGAATACCAGTACGACCTGCACCTGGCCGAGATCGCCCGCATCTGGAAAGGCGGCTGCATCATCCGCTCGAAACTGCTGGACCCGATTGCGGCGGCGTACCGGAAGAACCCCGGCCTGGCCAACCTGCTGGTGGACAAGGGCTTCGCGAAGATCGTCAACCTCCGGGCCCGGGGCATGCGCAAGGTCGTCGTGGCGGCCATCCAGTCGGGCATTCCGGTGCTCGGCCTGGGGTCGGCGCTGGCATATCTCGATTCGTACCGTGCGGCCCGCCTGCCGATGAACCTGACGCAGGCGCAGCGAGACTACTTCGGCGCGCACACGTACGCGCGGACGGACAAGTCGGGCGTTTTCCATACGCAGTGGGCGGAGTAGCGAGCGCGTTTATCGAGCCGCGGCCGCCAGGTCGCGGGCGTTCTGGGCGTTGCGGAAGACTGCCGGGCGCCGCGAATGCCCGCGACCCTTCGACAGGCTCAGGGCAGGCTCTGGCGGTCGCAGCGCGATGTGAATACGAGGCACAGTCGCTTGAAAATCGTCGCCGACGCGAACATCCCGCTCTTGGCCGACGCCTTCGGCCCGCTGGGCGAAGTCGTCGCCCTGCCCGCCGAGCGGATGACGCCCGATGCCGTTCGCGCGGCCGATGCGCTCCTGGTGCGCAGCGTCACCCAGGTCAACGCCGCGCTCCTCGACGGCAGCCGCGTCCGGTTTGTGGCCACGGCCACGATCGGGTTCGACCACGTCGACCAGGCGTACCTGGCGTCGCGCGGCATCGGGTTCGCCTATGCGCCCGGCTCAAACGCGCGGAGCGTGGCCGAGTACGTCCTGGCGGCGATTCATACGCTGGCCGAGGCCGATGGGTTCCGCGTTACGGATAAGGTGCTGGGCATCGTCGGTTGCGGCAACACGGGCGGGCGGCTGGCGGGCATGGCCTCTGGCCTCGGCATCCGCGTCCTCCAGAACGACCCGCCGCTGGCCCGCAAGACCGGCGACCCGAAGTACGTGCCCCTGGACGCCCTGGCCGAGGCCGACATCGTGACGTTCCACGTGCCGCTGGAGCGGACGGGGCCTGATGCCACGTACCACATGATTGACGAGCGGCTGCTGGCGCGGCTGAAGCCCGGCGCCATCGTCATCAACTCGTCGCGCGGCAGCGCGGCCGACTCGGCGGCCCTTAAGAAGGCGGCGGGCAGGGGGCACGTCGCGGCCCTGGTGCTCGACGTGTGGGAAGGCGAGCCGAACATCGACGCCGACTTGCTGCAGCGCGTGCGCCTGGCCACGCCGCACATCGCCGGCTACTCGTATGATGGCAAGGTCAACGGCACGCGGATGGTGCTGGAGGCGCTGGCAAGGCACTTCGGCCTGCGGCGCTCGTGGGACCCGGCGGCGCTGATGCCTCCGCCGGCCACCCCGCGCGTCGCGCTGCCGCGCGGCTTGACCGTGCAGAAGGCCCTGCGGCGGGCGATCAAGGCCGCGTACGATATCGAGGCGGATGATGCGCGACTGCGCGGAATCGCTGACAAGCCGCAGCAAGAGCGCGGCAAGTTCTTCGGCGGCCTGCGGAAGACCTACCCGGTGCGCCGCGAGTTCCCGTGCACCACCGTGGAACTCGATGCGCCGGACGCGGCGACGGAAGCGGCCCTTGAGGCACTCGATTTTCGGGTCGTCACGCGGTAGCCTGACGGCGGGCCAGAGCGTTTTACGTATGGGCGCGGGCGTACGCCCGCGCCGATACGCGGAGTGCCCGACGCGGTCGCCCAGCCTGATGGCGACCGCGCAAAGGGGTAGTGTATGCACGCAATCTTAAAATGCTACAGCCGTGCCACACTGCATGTTGAGATGGCCGTCAGGGGCAAAACAAGGGGGTGACGGTGATCATCGGCGAAGGCCACAAGGAAGGCGTGCTTCCCGATACCGAGGTGCAGGACCTGTGCAGGAAGGCCGTCGAGGGCCTGGACCTCAAGGGCAAGCGCATCCTGGCGCTCACACCCGACTCCACGCGCACCGCGCCGGTGGGCCTGATGTTCCGGACGCTGGTGGGCCTGGTGTCGCGGCGGGCGGCCAAACTCGACTTCATGATCGCCCTGGGCACGCACAGGCCGATGAGCCAGGAACGGATCCTCCGGCTCCTCGACATGTCGTCCGAGGAACGCACGAAAAAGTACGGCAAGATCCGCGTCTTCAACCACGCGTGGGACGACCCGAAGTCGCTGGCGGTGCTCGGCACGCTCTCGGCGGCCGAGATGGGCAAGTTGAGCGAGGGCCGCTATGCCCTGGACGTGCCCGTGGAAATCAACCGGCGGATCCTCGACTACGACCACCTGTTCATCGTCGGGCCGACGTTCCCGCACGAGGTCGCCGGATTCTCGGGCGGCCACAAGTACCTCTTCCCCGGCATCGCGGGGTCCGAGATCATCAATTTCTTCCACTGGCTCGGGGCGATGGTCACCAACTGGAAGATCAACGGCGTCAAGGACACCGTGGTGCGGCGGGTGATCGACCGCGCGGTCGAGTTCATCAAGGTCCCCATCACGAACTTCGACATGGTCGTGACGCGCCAGGGCCTCAAGGGGCTCTTCATCGGCGATGCGAAGGAGGCGTTTTCGGCCGCGGCCGACCTCTCGGCCCAGGTCCACATCAGGTACCTCGACCGGCCGTATAAGCGCGTCCTGGGCATTGCGCCGACCCTGTACGACGACCTCTGGACTGCCGGCAAGGTCATGTACAAACTGGAGCCTATCGTCGCCGACGGCGGCGAACTCATCATCTACGCCCCGCACATCACCGAGGTCTCGTACACCCACGGCAAGACGATCGACTGCATCGGCTACCACTGCCTCGACTACTTCCGCGAGCAGATGGACAAGTTCTCGGGCGTCCCCGGCGGCGTCATGGCCCACTCGACGCACATCAAGGGCCTGGGCACGTACTCTAGCGCCGTCGAGACTCCGCGCATCACCGTGACGCTGGCCACCGGCATCCCCGAAGACCGGTGCCGCAAGATCAATCTCGGCTACATGGATCCAAAGAGCATCCGCGTGGCCGAGTGGATCGGCCGCGAGAAAGAAGGCATCCTGCTGGTGGACCACGCCGGCGAGGTCCTGCACCGGCTGAAGTCGGAACGCCAGTAGCAGTACAACGCCGCTTGGCGCTGCGGGTCTCCTGACCCGCCGCGCGCCCGCGATCTGCGGGGCGGCAATCGCACGGCCGGGCGCGTGGGTCTGGAGACCCACCGCGCAAAGCATGATTGGGCTTTCAACCAGGAGACGGAGCGATGGCCAGAGCAAACAACGTCGTCGTGGCCCAGTCGGGCGGGCCGTCGCCCGTCATCAACAACTCCATCCGCGGCGTCGTCGAGACGTGCTTCGCGATGCCCGAGAAGTTCGGCATCGTGTTTGCCGCATGGCACGGCATCGAGGGCGTCCTCAAGGAGGACCTGCTGGACCTCTCGGCCCAGCCGCGCGAGGAAATCGCCCTGCTGCGCACCACCCCCGCCGCCGGCGCCATCGGCACCTGCCGCTACAAACTCAAGGCCGAGAACACGGAGGACTTTGAGCGGGTCATCCAGGTCCTCAAGGCCCACAACGTGGGCTACTTCTTCTATACCGGCGGCAATGATTCGATGGACACCGCCCACAAAATCTCCAAACTGGCAGCCGAGAAGGGCCTGGACCTCGTGGCCACGGGCGTCCCGAAGACCATCGACAACGATGTGGGCGACACGGAGTTCAAACTCATCGACCACACGCCCGGCTACGGCAGCGTGGCCCGGTACTGGGCCCTCTCGGTCCAGACGGCGAACGAGGAGAACCTGGGCTCATGCCCGGCCGACCCGGTCCTGGTGATGCAGACCATGGGCCGCAAGATCGGGTTCATCCCTGCGGCCGCCCGCCTGGCGGACCCCAAACGCGAACTGCCCCTGCACATCTACCTGGCCGAGGCGGGCGTCACGCTGGAGCAGGTGGCCGACGAGATCAACGATGAACTGAAAAAGAGCGGCCGCTGCATGGTCGTCATCAGCGAGGGCTTCGACGTCGGCGACGTGGGCGCACGCAAAGACGCCTTCGGCCACGTGCAGTTCTCCGCGAGTGGCACGACGGCCGCCGCCGTCCTCGCCAATTACCTGAACGATAAGGGCCTCCCCGTCGGCGGCGCGGCAAGGTACAACATCCCCGGCACCGACCAGCGGCACAACATGATTTACGCCTCCAGCGTGGACCTGGACGAGGCGTACGAGGTGGGCCGGAAGGCCGCCCTGGTGGCGGCCGAGGAAGGCGGCGGCTGGATGGCCACCCTCCTGCGCGAGCCCGGCAGCGTGTACCGCATCCGCTACGACAAGGTGCCGCTGGAGGCGATGGCGAATTCCGAGCGCAAGTTCCCGAAAAACTGGATCGCCCCCAACAAGCGCGACGTCACCGACGACTTCCTGGCCTACGCCCGGCCGCTCATCGGCGAAGACTGGGTAAGCGTACCCCTGGTGGACGGGCGGCAGCGGTTTACGCGCTTTAAGCCCCTCTTCGCCGAGAAGAAGTGCGGGGCGTATGTGTTGCAGGCGAAGAAGAAGTCTCCTGGTTAACCGCCCACCTTGGTGGGCGCGTGTTGTTGTTCGCCGAGAAGAAGTGCGGGCCCTACGCCCTCCAGGCGTCGCGCAAGAAGAAATAGGCGCTCTTAACCGCAAAGAGCGCAAAGAACGCAAAGGGAAGACTGAATGAAAACAAAAACGTATATTCCATCTGCCTTTACTCAATCTTTTCTTTGCGCTCTTTGCGTTCTTTGCGGTTAGAGAGAACTGTCATTGCGCGGCGGGTCTCCCTGGCACGGCCACATGCCGTGCCGTGGCCGGCCGCACGCGCCGCAGGCGGCGAAAAAGAAGAGGTAGCGCCTCTTTTCCCAAGGAGAATCGTATGCGTCAGCAGCGATTGATGGTGCGAGTGTTGTTGATCGTCATCACGGCGGCGCTGTTCGTCGCGCTGTACCTCAGCATGTCGCCGGGAGGCTGGAACGAATTCACGTTGATTTTGGCGGCTGTGGTCGTCTTTCTGACACTGGCGCCGATTGCGCTCCTTACGTTGGTGTTTATCGTCGTCAAACTGATCCGGCGGCAAGGCCGCTTGAGCGACCTGCCGCTGCGCGAAGCGGCCGCGGTGGCGCTTTTTGCGGTGGCCACCGCGGGCCTGGTGGTCTTCGCGGTGCCGCGGCGCGTGGCTTTTGCGCTCAGCCGTTCGGCATTCGACGAGGCGAGCGCATCCGCCCCCATTCCCGAGCAAGAAGGCGCTGCCACCAATTCGCGCATCGGGCTTTATTATGTCGATTGTTATGCCAGAGATCCTCGCGGGGGCGTTTTCTTCCGTGTCAACACCGGCCCGGACGGCTTCATTGACACGATGTCGTACGGCTTCGCGTACCAACCGAACCGCGAAGGAACTCCCTTCGGCGCGGCTCACTACGAACTGTCTCATCTGACCGGCGACTGGTACGAGTTCCAGGCTTCGGACGACTGGCACTGAAAAGGTCTTCACGGAAAGGCGCCACAAGAATGGCAAGAGAGATCACGCTGCGCTACGGCATGAATCCGCACCAGAAGCCCGCCCGCGTGTTCGCGCCGGAGGGCGAGTTGCCGCTGGAGGTCCTCTCGGGCGCGCCCGGCTTGATCAACGTGCTCGACGCCCTGAACGCCTGGGCCCTGGTGAAGGAACTCCGCCAGGCCCTGGACCTCCCGGCGGCGGCATCCTTCAAGCACGTCAGTCCCGCCGGGGCCGCCGTGGCCGAGCCGCTGTCGCAGGCCGAGAAGCAGGCGGCCTTCGTGGATGACATGCCGGACCTCTCGCCGCTGGCCGTGGCGTACGCGCGGGCGCGCGGGGCCGACCGCCTGTCCAGTTTCGGCGACCTCGCGGCCTTCAGCGACCCGCTGGACGCGACGGCGGCGGAACTGCTCGCGCGCGAGGTCTCCGACGGCTGCATCGCCCCCGGCTACGAGCCTGAGGCCCTCAAGATCCTCCGCGAGAAGCGCGGCGGAAAGTACTGCGTCCTGGCCATCGACTCGAAGTTCGAGCCCCCCGCCCTTGAGCAGCGCATGGTTTACGGCATCGGCCTGGAGCAGGCCCGCAACGCGGTCGTGCCCGGGCCGGACCTCTGCAAGAACATCGTGACGGCGAACAAGGACCTGCCGCCGTTCGCGGCGCGGGACCTGGTGGTGGCCACGGTGGCGCTGAAGTACACGATGTCGAACTCGGTGGCCTACGCAAAGAACGGCCAGTGCATCGGCATCGGGGCCGGGCAGCAGTCGCGCGTCCACTGCGTGCGACTGGCCGGGTCGAAGGCCGACATCTGGTGGCTGCGGCAGCACCCGCGCCTGCTGGAGGCCAAGTTCAAGGACGGCGTCTCGCGGGCCGAAAGGAACAACGCCATCGACCAGTACCTGCTGGAGCGCCCCACGCCGCTGGAAAAGCGCGCGTGGAAGAAGGCCTTCGCCAAGCCGCCCAAGGCCCTCACCTCCAGGGAGCGGCGCGAGTGGCTGGAGAAACTCGACGGCGTCAGCCTCTCGAGCGATGCGTTCTTCCCGTTCCGCGATTCCCTGGACCGCGCGGCCCAGTCGGGCGTCCGTTACGTTCTTGAGCCCGGCGGCAGCGACCGCGACGACGTGGTCATCCAGGCCGCCGACGAGCACGGCATGGTGATGGCGCTGAGCGGGCTCAGGCTGTTTCACCACTGAAAGAAGGTAACTAGGTGACTAGGTAACTAGGTGGCTAGGTAACCAGGCAACGACAAAGGGAGCTGCGGCGCCGCGGCCCGCCTTTGTGCCTTATGCCGTCCCTAGTTACCTAGTCACCTAGTTACCTAGTTACCTGTTGTCAGTGCTTCCACGGCGGCCGCTCCGGCAGGATCTTGTCGAACTCGGCGATGAGTTTCGCCTCGTACTCGCGGGTGTACTCGCCGGCGAGAAACCGCGGGCCGGCTTCACGCACGAAGCGGTCCCAGCATTCCTCCTCGTGGCCGGGGTTGATGGGGTAGAACAGGGCCTTGTTGGCCTGTGCGGCCTTCTGGTCCCCCGGGGCGTCGCCGATCATGAGGATGCGTTCGGGCGGGTATTTGCCGCCCGCGGCCAGGGCCAGGTGGTCCTTCTTCGAACCCATCTCCTGCCCGGCAATGATGGCCATGAACGGCGCGATGCCGTGCTCCTGCCACTCGCGCTGGAGGGCCTCGCCGGGCGTGGCGCTGACGACCATCAGGTCGGCCTTGCCCTTGAGGAGTTCCAGGCTCTCCCGCACGCCGGGGAAGGGCGGCACCTTCCTGACGATCTTCGCGACCATCTCGTTGATGGTCTTCGACCAGTCCAGAACCTGCGCCAGTTCGGCGTTGCCGGTCTGCCGCACCTCGGCGGCCAGTTCGGGGTTGCCGAGGGCCTTCGCGCGGCCGGTCCATGCCGCCAGTTCCCTGAGAAGCGGGATATCGACCTTGCGTCGGATGACCTCCGGCCGCTCCCTCAGGTGATTCATCACGTGCCGGAGGGCGTGGAAGCGGTTGCAGCCGCGCTCCTTGGAGTAGAGGTTGACGAAGTCCCACGCCTCGCGCGCGTACTTCGAGACGGCCGCCAAATCGAACTTCCAGATGGTGACGGGGCAGAAGCACTCTTTATGTTTCGGCTCCATGGTGTCGAACGCGCAGCCGTCGGAGTCGATGCCGACGAAGCAGCGGCACGTGGGCTGGAAGCCTTTGAGTCTCTCGTGCGGGTCAGGTGCCGCCACTTCTCGTCTCCTTGCCTGCTCTTGTTAGTGCCTGAGTACCTGAGTACCTGAGTGCCTGAGTAACGGCACGGCTCGTGTCTCTTACTCAGGCACTCAGTCACTCAGTCACGCGGGTGAAGGTAATCCGCCGCTTCTGCGGCGCGCATGCTAGCAACACGGCGCCAAGTTTCAAGCGTTTTGGTTCGGAAGCCTGCCCCAGGGCGATGTGGCACGGCTCGGCGGGGCTAGTGGTCCGTCACCATTGAAATCGTCAGTAGTGCTCGCGCGGCGGGCAGTCTTGCCCGCCGCGCGGGCGCCCAGGCGCCCCCGCGCCCACGGTCAACCCCCCAAAAAAACTGGGTCGGCCGACCAGGTGGTATAACATGAATAGCCGTGCGCACCCGGTATCATACGATGGTTTTTTGATACGCGGAGTCCCAGAAGGAGCGGCCGACATGGCAGACGTGGCCTACTTGAATGAACTCTTTTCCCTCGACGGCAAGCGCGCGGCCGTCATCGGCGGCGGCGGCGCGCTGGCCGGGGCGATGTCGATCGCCCTGGCGCGGGCCGGCGCCAAGGTGGCCGTCATCGACCTCAACCCCAAGGCCGCCGAGGCCCGGGCCGAGGAAATCCGCAACCTCGGCGGCACCGCCCTGGCCATCCAGGCCGACTGCA
>Ga0315291_10003790_pt1 | contig 19413 bp, 14 predicted proteins | sample YL17G12_20_MG_FD_203070 | JGI IMG/M metagenome (GOLD analysis project Ga0315291, IMG submission 203070) | Sediment microbial communities from Yellowstone Lake, YNP, Wyoming, USA - YL17G12_20 | ecosystem: Environmental > Aquatic > Freshwater > Lake > Sediment | place: USA: Wyoming | collected...
GCCATATCGGCCGCCTTTTTCCTGACTATCGTGTCCGGCTACGCGGCCGCGAAACCGCGGATAGCTCCTCCCCCTTTCCGGACCGGCGAACCGAAACCGGCCAAAAAGAAAGAGCCGAAGCCCTCGAAAGAGAAGTAAAGTCCGTACGCCTCTCTGCGCTTGTTCTTGACATCCTTCCGCCGCCGGTCCTATAGTCGTTCCGGAGCGGCGTCACGCTCCGATAACGATGACCCCATCACCCGACCCGGCAGCCGTCTCGGCTTACGGAAAAAAAATCACCGACGAGATCGTCCGCGCCCTGGGATTCTCGCCCAGCGGCGTCGCGCGCCGCCTACTGGGACCTCTATTCAGATATCCCGCCGGCCGCTTCGCCCGTATCATCGCCCGCGCGGACGACGAGATCAGGTCGTCGGGATTGAGCGGCGGCGCCCGCAGCATCCTCGCCGATTTTTCCCTCAGGCCAACCGTTCGGGGCGCGGAACATATCCCTGCGGACGGCCCCCTGCTCATCGTTTCGAACCACCCCGGCGCGTATGATTCGCTGGCCATCATGGCCTCGGTCCCCCGAAAAGACCTCAAGGTGGTGATTTCGGACGTCGGCTTCACCCGGGCCTTCGCGGCCGCCCGCGAGTATTACCTCTACGCTCCGCGGGACACGGCCGGGCGCATGAAGGCCCTGCGGGCTTCGATCGCCCATCTCGCAAGCGGGGGGGCCCTGCTCCTTTATGCGCATGTCGAGGTCGAGCCCGACCCGGAAACGAGTCCCGGCGCCGGGGAAGCCTTTCAGGACTGGTCGCGCAGCATCGAGATCATCCTGCGCGGAGTTCCGGAGACCCGCCTGCAGGTGTCGATCGCCAGCGGCATCCTGATGCCGCGCTTCCTGAACAGCCCTCTGGTCAGAATCAGGAGAAACGCCCCCCAGCGCCAGAAACTGGCCGAATTCCTGCAGGTCAGCTGGCAGATGGTTTTCCCGCGGAGCGTTCAACCCAAGATCCATCTTTCATTCTCGGCCCCGGTCGAAGCGCGCAAGCTTCCCCGGGATCGCCTGATGCCGGCCGTCGTCGCGATGGCCGAGCGGCTCCTCGAGGATCATCTCGCGGCCGTCCGCCGGATGCCGGAATGAAGCAAACCGATGGATGACGCAGACCGATGAAGGAGGTCAATTCGATGGAAAGTGAAACGCTCAAGGTCTATCGCTATCGCTGGCTCGTGCTCATCGCTTTCGTTCTCGTGGGCCTCATGACCCAGGTGCTCTGGATCACGTTCGCCCCGATCACGAGCGCCGCCGCCGTTTTCTACGGAAAGTCCGACCTCATGATCGGGCTCCTGTCCATGGTCTTCATGATCGTCTACATCCTCGTCGTCCTGCCCGCGGCCTGGGCCATCGACACCTGGGGCTTTAAGGCCGCCGTCGGGCTCGGCGCCGTCCTGACGGCCGTCTTCGCCCTCCTGCGCGGCCTCTTCGCTTCGAACTACACGGTCGTTTTCCTCTCCCAGGTCGGGATCGCCGTCGGCCAGCCCCTGGTGATCGGCGCCATCACCAAGATCGCCGCGCGCTGGTTCCCGGTCAGGGAACGGGCGACGGCCTCCGGAGTGGGCACGCTGGCGCTTTACCTCGGCCCCCTGGCGGCCATGCTCCTCACGCCGTATTTGTACCTGCGCATCGGCATGAGCCGGATGCTCCTCCTCTACGGCGTCGTTTCGGCCGTCGCGGCGGTCGTTTTCCTTCTCGTCGCCCGCGAGCACCCGCCCACACCGGCCGGCCGCGACGAGCGCGTCCTGATGTTCGACGGCCTCAAATCGATGCTTCGCCGGCGCGACTTCCTCTTCCTCCTGATCATGTTCTTCGTCGGATTGGGCATGTTCAACAGCATATCGACCTGGGTCGAGGACATCGTCCGTCCGCGCGGCTTCTCCATCTCCCAGGCCGGGGCGCTCGGCGGCCTGATGCTCGTCGGCGGCATCGTCGGCGCGGTCATTATCCCGCTCGTTTCCGACAAGTCCCGCCGCAGGAAGCCGTTCATCTTCATGGCCTTCGCCGGGCTCGTCCCCGGGCTCATCGGCATGACCTACGCCACGAGCTACGGACTGCTCCTCCTGTCGGGTTTCGTCTTCGGATTCTTCCTGCTCAGCGCCGGACCCATCGGCTTCCAGTATGCGGCCGAGATCACCCATCCTGCTCCGGAAGGCACGTCCAACAGCCTGCTCTTGTTGATGGGCCAGATCTCGGGCATCGTCTTCATCATGGGCATGGACGCCATGAAGGACAGGGCGACAGGGGCCATGACGACTTCGCTCCTGGTTCTCGCCGCTCTCGCCGTCGCCGGGGCCGTCCTCGCCGTCTTCGTCCGGGAATCGCCCCTATACGGCGAGCGCCGCCCACCGTCGGGAAGGGAATGACGAAGAGGCCGGCCGCCGGTCAGTCCGGCGACGTCAACGTCTCGTAGCAGAACCTGTGGTAGTGTTCGATGATGTCGTGGATGACTTCGTCCTTGTCCATCTTGAGGACTTCGAGGGAGAACAGCCCGGGCATGAAGTCCTCGTCCGTCGTCTGGTAATCCGCCGTCGTCGTCCGTCTCGCCTTGACCTGGAGCTTCAGGCGAAGCTCCACGGCGTTCTTGGGCAGGAAGATCCGGTAATGGAACTGGTCGTCCTTCGTGCCCGGAAAGCAGACGCTGAAACGGATGTCCCGGCCCTTGTTCTTCTTCTGGCGGGACTTGATCCGGAAGAGGGCCAGCTCGCCGGCCAGGCTCTCGAAGGCGGACTCGGCGATGAACTCGCAGAATTGGTTGAAATAGCCGCTGGTCTCCGCCTGGCAGCGCTCGATGACTCGGAGGCTGTCAAAGTGGCGCCTGAGTTCCGTCTTCCACTCGATCTTTCCCATCGTGGACTCCGCGCGCGAGGATTTCCCGTATGATATCACGATCGGCGGGTGGTTGGAACAGGAAGTTGGAGCCGGCGCGGCAACCCTCCCCTCGGGGGGGGGTTAGTGCCGGCTGAGGTCAGCAAAAGGGGGGTGATGATAAGTTTTTTGAGGGAGCCCTCTCCAGCCGGCGAAAGAGAGCCGAGATCATTATAGCTAGGCGCGGCGAAAAATCAAGACTAAAGCGCAAAATAATTACAAATGCCGGCTGTTTATTTAACAGCCGAAAGGGGGGAAAATGAAAGATTCCATTGGGTTGGAGTTTTCTCCAGCCGGCACGAGAAAACGTGACCGGATTCTAGCACGTTCGCTGAAAAATGCAATAACAACGAGCGGCATTCTCAAACGGACGCGAATGACATAAGATGGGATGAGCGAGGAGGCGACCGACATGAGAAAATCCCCCGTATTCTTAATGTTTATGTTTTTGGCCGCCCTGCCCGCGGCGGCGGTCGCGCAAACCGCTGACACGGCCAAGGGCGCGGCGACGGCGCCGACGACCCGAGAGATGAACCTGATGTGCTGGCAGGAATTCGGCGAGCTCGTCCCGGCGCGGATCAAGACGGTGCTCGTGCCGTTCGGCTCCCTCGAGCCCCACGGCGTCATCCCCAACGGCACCGACAACCTCGCCCCGGAGGCCATGGCCCGGGACATCGCGGCGAAGGTCGACGCCCTGATCGCCCCGACCCTGAACTACGGCATGACCGACGCCATGAAGGCTTTCCCGGGCGCCGTCTCCATCCCGGCCGAGGCCTACGCGCCCTTCGCCGAAGCCGTCCTCGACAACCTGGCCGCGAACGGCTTTAAGAACATCATCGTCCTCAACGGGCACGGCGGCAACACGGCTGTCCTCAACGCGGCCGCGACGCGCGTCGCCAACGCCCGCCGCGTCCGGGTCCTCGTCGTCAATTGGTGGACCCTGGCCGACGACATCACCAAGACGGTCTTCAAGCAGAACGGCGGGCACGCCGGCAACAACGAGACGGCCTACATCCAGGCCTTCCGGCCCGAATCCGTCCATCCCGAGCGCTACAAGCCGGAGATGGCCGCGCCCAACGCCCCGGCCGGGGCGTATTACGCCGCTCCGGTGGCCTCGACGATCCTCCTCTATGAGAAGGGCCAGGGCTACCCGACGTTCGACGCGGGTCAGGCGAAAGAGTATTTCCGCAAGGTCAACGACCGCGTCGCCGAGCTCGTCCTCGACACGATCAAGAAGTGGGACCTCGCCGGCGTCTACAATTAGGCGGCGCGGAGCAGAAAGACGCGCAAGTCCATGACGTTCGTCCCGGTCGGCCCGGTGACGATCAGGTATCCCGTCTGTTTGAAAAAAGAATAGGAATCGTTGTCGTCGAGATAAGCGGCCGGGTCGAGGCGCAGGGCGCGGGCGCACCCGGCCGTCGAGGCGTCGGCCCAGGCGCCGGCGGCGTCGGTCGGGCCGTCGATGCCGTCGGTCCCCATGCTCAGGATCAGCCAGTCGAGGCCCTCGGCATTTATTTTCCCCATCTCGACGACCGAGGCCAGGACGAACTCGGTATTGCGGCCGCCCCTCCCCTTGCCCTTGACCGTGACCGTGAGCTCGCCCCCGGCCAGGAGGCAGAGCGGCCGCGGCAGGGAGGCCGCGGAGCAGGCCAATTCGGCCATGAACGCGGCATAGCTCGCGGCGACCTTGCGGGCTTCCCCGCTGTCGGAGGACGACAGGAAGATCGTCTCGTAGCCGCGCTTGTCCGCTTCGTTCTTGGCTGTGCGAAGCGCGGTCATGTTGTCGCCCACGATTAACGTCCGGGCACGGGCGAAGACCGGGTCGCCCTCCTTGAGGGTCTCTTCGATATCGCCGCGGCTGCCTTCTTCGAACCGGGCCCGGACCAGGGCCGGGGCCGAATCCCAGAGACCGCAGCGCTCGAGGACGCCGCGGGCGTCGGCGAAGGTCGACGCGTCCCAGTGCGTGGGACCCGAGGCGATCGTACCCGGGTCGTTGCCGACGACGTCGGAGAGGACGAGCGTCACGACGGCCGCCGGGAAGGCCGCCTTGGCCAGGCGCCCGCCCTTGACGGCAGAGAGGTGTTTCCGCACGGCATTGAGCTCTTGAATAGTCGCCCCGGCGCGGAGCAGGTCGTCGGTCAGACGCCGCTTTTTCTCGAGCGTGATCCCGTCGGCGGGAAGCGTGAGGAGCGACGAACCGCCGCCTGAAATGCAGACGAAGACGAGGTCCTTCTCCCCCGCCTTTCCGGCGATCTCGAGGGCCCTGCGGGCGGCTTCGACGCTCCGCGCGTCCGGGATGGGATGGGAAGCCTCTATGTATTCGAGCTTGGGAACCGCCTTTGCGCCCGGCCCAGGGACGACGACGAGTCCCGAGGTCAGCCGCTCGTCGAGGATATCGGCGAGCGCTCCGGACATGGCTCCGGCGGCCTTGCCGAAAGCGACGAGGAAGACCTTCTCGAAGCCGGCTAGGTCGAATGTCGTCCCTTTGATCCGGACGAGATCGCCCTCGCGGACGACGCTCTCCCGGACGAGGCGCTCCGGCTCGACCGCCGCGATGGCGGCCCGCCAGATGGCCTCCGCATCGCCCCGAAAGCCGCCTTCGGCCTGGGTGTTTTCGCTCATGCGACCACTATAGCCTAATCCCGGGGCTCCCCGCTAGCAGGCCCCCTTGTGCTCAGGGGCCAGCCCTGAGCCTCAGCGAACGGGTAAGCCCCTCGACTCCCCGGCACGAGGGCCGAGGCTTGTTAGGGGTAACCCTGAGCCGCGCTTCTTATCCGTGTCCCCTTTTCCGCGCTTCGCGCTTCGCGTCCCCCTTTCAGTCCCGGCCTTGACACGAACGGGGCCGGGCTTCCCAGTCCCGCTCCTGTCAAGGCTGGGACTCCAGCCTTGACACGAGCGGGGCCGCGAAATACCATGGTCACATCCATCGGGAAAACCGCAATGTCATCGAGGGAGGACGCCCATGAGCCCTGAGATCAAAGACCTCTACGAAACGTACGCGCGCGGCGCGATGGACCGCCGCGAATTCCTCGGGAAGCTGGCCGCGATCGCGGGCGGAACGGCCGCCGCGGCCGCTCTCCTGCCGGCCCTCGAAAGGGGCGGGGCCGCGGGCCAAGCCGTCCCGAAGGACGACCCGCGCCTCGAAACGGGATACATCGAGTATCCGGGAGCAACGGGCAAGGTCCGCGCCTACTCGGCCCGGCCGAAGGGCGCCGGCAAGCTCTCCGGCGTCATCGTCATCCACGAGAACAGGGGGCTCAACCCTCACACCGAAGACATCGCCCGCCGGGTGGCCCTCGAGGGTTTCCTGGCCATCGCCCCGGACGCCCTGTCGCCCTTCGGCGGAACGCCTGAAAACCCGGACGAGGCCCGGCCCCTCTTCCAAAAGCTCGACCGCGAAGCGAACATCAAGAACTTCGTCGCCGCCGTCGAGTATCTGAAAACCGGGCCCCAGGCGACGGGCAAGGTCGGGTGCCTGGGCTTCTGCTGGGGCGGCGGGACGACGAACCAGGTGGCCGTCAACGCGCCGGACCTGGCCGCGGCCGTCCCCTTCTACGGCAGCCAGCCCGCGCCCGAGGACGTCCCGAAAATCAAGGCGGCCATGCTCATCCATTACGCCGGCGACGACGAGCGGATCAACGCGGGCATCCCGGCCTTCGAGGAAGCCCTCAAGAAGGCCGGCGTCGAATACAAGATCTACATGTATGAGGGCGCCGGGCACGCCTTCATGAACGACACCGGGACGCGGTATCAAAAGGAAGCGGCCGAGCTCGCCTGGCAGCGCACCGCCGCCTTCCTCAAGGAAAAACTCAAGGCTTAGGATTTTGCCGTCGCCACTCGGCGGCCACCTCGGCGACGAACGGCCGCATACGGGTGAAGAACTTCTTGTAGCCCGCGCATAAATAATTCAGTCCCGGCTCGCCGTCCGGCGCGTTCACGAACCGGTTCTTCGGGCACTCCCCGTTGCACATCACCAGGACCTCGCAGGCCCGGCAGACGCGCGGCAGGTTTTCCAATTTGGCCAGCCCGAACGCGAGCTGGGCGGGGCTTTCGAGGAGATCGACGAGCGGCGTTTCGCGGATGCTGCCCACCCGGTGCGCCTTGTCCACGAAGTGGTCGCAGGAGTAGAAGTCCCCGTTCCGCTCGAGGACGGGGATGTCGCCGCAGACCGGCCGGAAAATGCAGAGCGAATGCTCCTGGCCGAAGGCCGTCCGGGCCGCCTCCTCGACGATCTGGATCTTGATGCGCCCGATATCCCCGGCTACCCACTCGTCGAATACGGCGCAGAGGAAATCACCCCAGGCTTCGGCCGGCACCGTGTCGGGGCTGACGCCGCCCGGCGCGTCCGGTCTTTGTTCGACCAAGGGGAGGAACGTCACGTACGATGCGCCGATCTCCTTGAAAAAGCCATAGACCTCGGCCGGGTGCCGGACGTTTTCTGCGCTGACGACGCAGAGGATGTCGGTCGGTACTCCGTGCCGTCGCAGAAGCTCATACCCGCGCATCGTCGCGTCGAATGAAGATGTCCCATCCGGCGCGAGCCGATAGCGGTCATGGAACTCGCGCGGCCCATCGAGGCTGAGCCCGACCGAGAATCCTTCAGCCGCGAGAAACCGGCCCCACTCCTCGTCGAGGAGCGTGCCGTTGGTTTGCATCCCGTTGACGATCGTTCGGCCGGCGGGGCGATGCCTGCGTTGGATCTCGACGATCCTGCGAAAGCAGTCGACGCCGAGGACCGTCGGCTCGCCGCCGTGCCAGGAGAAGCGGATGACCTCGTCCGGCGAAGCGGCGACGTGCTGGGCGATGGTGTCCTCGAGGAGGTCTTCGGGCATGCGGGCCGGCGCTTCCGCCGGGCCGATGGGGCCTTGCCCCAAGTAGTAGCAGTAGCGGCAGGCCAGGTTGCAGGCGGCACCGCCCGGCTTGACGAAAACCTGGAACCCGCGCGATGCGACGGCCATTCCGATTATTTCACCGGCCCCAGATACTTATCCAGCCACTTCAGCTCATGGCCAACCCCTATCCCCAGGATGGGGTGTTGGGGAAAGGATAACAGCCCAAGGAGAGAGTGTCAATTCCTGAATCGCAAAGCGCCTTCTTGAATGACTCGGCCCGCTTTGCTATAGAGAGGATAATGGAAAAAACCCTCAAGGTCGTCGGCGAGCTTAAGAAAAGGAAAGGCTCGCCCGGATCCATGAAGAGTCGAAACCCGACGGAAGAAAGCTCCTCGGAATCCTCAAGAGACATGGCCTCATCGATAGATATCGGGAGTTCCTGGAGAAAAATCTTGGGAAGACATAGCCCCCTAAAAAAGATCATCGAAGCTAAAGCTCGGAGAAGAAAAGACCTGGCCAAACTGCCTTTCGAAGAAAAAATCCGGATCCTCGTCCGCCTCCAGGAAATGGCCGGGGGAATCCGGAAGCCGGGGAAGCCGCAGACGAAGGGCGTCTGGCAGATCTGACTCTCCTGCTATCCTCTCCTCTTATCATCGCGGCGAGTTTTATGCTATAAAATAAGGGATGCGAACTGTTCGTTCGTCCCTCGCGGCCCTGGCCGCGGCCGCTGCATTTTTCTTTTGCCTCTCCGTGTCAGAGACGGCGGGAGCCCGGGCGGCCGCTTCCCGCCTCCCTTCTCCCGAATCTTCCGTCCAGGCCCAGCCCTCTTCCTCTTCCCCCTCTTCCACCTCTCCCGCCACGGCCTCAGCGTCCCAAAGCGTCTCCGACTTCGACCAGAGGCTCAGCCGCATCAACGGGCAGATCAAGGACCTCAAGGCCCGCATCGAGGCCGAGGCCCGGAAGGAGTCGTCGGTCCTGTCGTCGCTGGCCCGGGCCAACCTCAACAAGAGCCTCGTCCAGAAAGAGCTGGCCGCCCAGAACGTCGAGCTCGAGCGGGCCCGGGCCGATCTGGCCTCGATCCAGGCGGACATCCTGGCCATCCGCTCGAACCTAGACCGGGAGCGCGAATCGATCGAAAAAACCCTGGTGACCCTCTACAAGTTCGGCCGGCTCGACTTCTTCCAGCTCCTGCTCCAGGCGCGAGACATCGAAACCTACGCTTCCGAGAGCAAGCACCTGGCCATGCTCGCCCGCCACCAAGAGGACGTCGTCTCCGCGTTCCTCCGCTCCCTCGACGAGCAGCGAGCGGCCGAGGCCGCCCTCGACAGCAAGCGGAGGGAACTCGCCGAGATGGTCCGGGCCGCTAACCTCAAGAAGCAAGAGCTCGAAACCGAGGCCCGTAAGTACGCCACCCGGGTCCGGCAGACCCGGAAGAACAAGGACACCTTCAAGCGGACCCTCGAGGAACTCTCGGCGAGCGCCGACAAGCTCCAGGCGATGATGAACAAGACCATCAGCCAGGAGTGGGCCCTCCCCGCGGCCTTCGTGCCCCTCTACGAGAGAAGGTACCGGCTCCCCTGGCCCCTGGAGGGGAAGGTCGTCACGAACTTCGGTTTCGAGCGCCACCCCGACTTCCAGACGGTCGTCATGAACAATGGCGTCGAGATCAGCCCGGGCAAGGACAAGTCGCTCATCCTGTCCATCCACACGGGCAAGGTCGTCTACGCGGACTACTTCCAGGGTTACGGCAACCTCCTCATCGTCGACCACGGCATGACCTATTACTCGCTCTACGGACACTGCGCGGAGTTCCTAGTCGCCGTCGGGGACATGGTCCGGACCGGACAGCCCGTAGCCATGGTCGGGGACACGGGCTCCCTCAAGGGGGAATGCCTCTACTTCGAGATCCGCTACAAGACCAAGGCCCTCGATCCCTTGCAATGGCTGAAGCGGAAGTGATAGAATGGACTTCCGTTCCGCCATGAAAGTCCCGAGATACCGCTGGTTCCTGTTGGCGGCCTTCCTGGCCGCGGCCCTGTTCTTCGGCTTCCAGATGCGGTTCCTCCCAGGCGGCGGCAAGACGGCGGCGCCCAAGGGCTTCGAGCTCCTCGACTCCGTGATGCGTCTTATCCGGAACGACTACCTCGAGGAAAGGGACCCCATCCAGACGGCCGAAGGCACGTACCGCGGCCTGGTCAACTCCCTGGACCCCCTGTCCGCCTATCTCAATAAGGATCTCGCGGCGAAATATCTCGCCTTGACCGGCGGGGAAACGGACCCGGGTGTCGTCATCCTGAAGCGCTATGCCTCCTTCCCTCAGGTCGTGAGCGTCCTCGAAAATTCCCCGGCCGAAAAGATGGGCATCAAGCTCGGCGACCTTTTGAGCGCCGTCGAGGGGCGGAACAGCCTGAGCATGAGCCTGGCCGAGACGATGCTTCGGCTCAAAGGAACGGACGAACAGCCGGTCAAGGTCCGCGTCCTACGGGGCAACGAAACGCTCGACCTGGACGTGCCGCGGGCCCTTCTCTTCCCGAAGCCGTTCACCTTCGTCCGGACCGCCGGAAAGCCCTCGATCCTGCGCATCCACCGCTTCGCCCCGTCCCTCGACTCCGACCTCCGGCAGGAGGTCCTGCCCGCCCTCAAGAACCCGAAAACAGCCCTCGTCGTCGACCTCAGGAATTGCCAGGACGGCGAACTCGAAGCGGCCCGAAAATTCGTCAACCTGTTCGTCAAGACGGCGGACGCGGGGTATTTCGAGAACCGCGGGGGCGTCAAGCAGGCCGTCGCCTGCCCGGCCGAACCCGAGCTGGGGACTCTCCCGCTCGCGGTCTGGGTCAACGCCGGGACGGCCGGACCGGCCGAGTTCGCCGCGGCCGTCCTTCAGGAGGTCCGCAAAGTCAAGGTCGTCGGGTTCCCGACGCCCGGACTGGTCGGGCGGACGGAATTCTTCTCCTTGAAGGACGAGAGCGCGATCCTGCTCACCTCGGGCGTTTTCTTCCCGCCTTCGGGCCGGAAGCTCTGGGACGAAGGCCTTCGCCCCGACGTCTCCCTCCCGGTCGACAAGCTCGACGAAAAATCCTATCTCGAGAAAACCATCCCTTTCCTGCCCAAGCTCTGACGGATGAGGAAGGAGCTCCCGCCCAAAGGCCGCCAACCCTGGCCGGCGTTTTATCTGGTCACGGCTGTCCTCGCCGCGACGGCGGTCGTTTCGTTCCTCCTCCTCGATTACATCGCCATGCGGAAGGGAGAACCGTCGCACATCTTCGCCGCCGGGATTAAGGCGCCGGCCCTTGTCCCCGCGGAAAAGCCGGCGCCAACGCCGGTGGAAAAGCCCGCGGAGAAACCCGTCAGGAGGCCATTCGAAGAGGTCCTCGCCGCGAGCCTGACGGCCGCGGGAGTCTCGGAGGATGCGGTCCTCTTGCTCAAAGGGCCGAAGGGCCGGCCCCTCTTCGAGGTCGAGATCCCGGCCGAGCTCTACGCCTCGGTCGAGCCGGTTCTCGAAAAAACCTTGAAGGCTGAAGCCGTCCGCGTCCTCAGCAAGAAGAGGACCGTCGGCGAGGAGAAAACGGAGATCCTCTGGGCCCTGAGAAGGCCGATCAAGGAAGACGCCGGGATCTCCTTCATCCTGCCGGCCGAACCGCCGGCCATCGTCGCCGAGAAGGAACCGCCCGCGAAGAAGGCCTTCCGGGGCCAGGTGGCCCTGATCATGGACGACATGGGCAACAGCCTCGAGACGCTCGACGAGCTCATCGGCCTGGGCCGGCACGTGACCGTGTCGGTCCTTCCCTACAGCACCCACGCCGCCGACACGGCCAGGATCGCCCACGAAAACGGGCTCGAAGTCCTCCTCCATCTCCCTCTCGAGTCCATCAACAATTACGAAGCCATGCCCAACACGGAGGGGATGATCCGGGCGGACATGACCGAGCCCGAGATCGTCCGGTCTTTCGAGTCGAGCTACGCCCGCGTGCCCTTCACCGCGGGGTCGAACAACCACATGGGCTCGCGTTTCACGGCCGAGCGCGACCTGATGCGGACCGTCCTCCTGCCGCTCAAGATGAAGGGCCTCTTTTTCGTCGACAGCAGGACGATTTCGAATTCCGTGGCCCTCGACGAGGCCCGCAAGATGGGCATCCCGTCGACCGAACGGGACGTCTTCCTCGACGCCGACGAGGACCGGGGCATGATCCGAGGCCGCCTCATCGAGCTCTTCCAGAAAGCCCGGAAAAACGGGTATGCGGTCGGCATCTGCCACCCGTTCCCGGAGACCCTGGCCGTCCTCAAATCGAGTTTCTTTCTCCTCGATTCCTACGGTCTCGAGGCCGTCCCGGTCTCGCGCCTGGTCAGATAGGCGTCCTCGCAAACTTGAAAATCCTCCATTGAGCTGACGATTTTCAATGCTATTTTATTGACTCTTGTTTTCCGAGTTGATATTTTCAAGCCAATCGGAGAGAGGGAGTCATGGCGAACACCTGTTCCCGCTGTCGAGCGGACAATCCTGAGACGCAGCGTTTCTGCGGCGAATGCGGCACTCCGCTTCCTCTCCACTGGCCCCGGTGGACCTTGTTTCCAGAAAGGCGCTGAAGCCGCACATCGGCGAGCGGATTCTCAAAGAGGTCATCTATATTTGAGAAATCGAATTTATCTGGACTACATTCAGGATATTCTCGACTCCATCCGGGACATCGAGGGCCTTGTCAAAGGCGCGAAGTTCGAAGAATTCATAAAGGACCGCAAAGCGATCAACGCCGTGGTCAGAAGCATCGAGGTGATCGGGGAGGCATCGAAAAGGATACCAGCAACCATCCAAACGGAATATCCTGGCATACCCTCTTCGGGCAGAGTTTAGGCAGGTCCTAAGGGATCTCGACAAATGAGCCTGCCGAAATCCAAGCCGGATTTCTTATGAAGCCACGGGATGACCCTTCTCCACACTGTTGAATAATTCCCCCCCGTCCGTTATCATACGGGAAGAGAGAGGAGAAGCCGCATGAAGAGATTCGCGTTTTCCGTCGTCATCCTCGGCGTCCTGACGCTCGTCGTCCTGCCCGGATGCAAGGACATGTCTAACGAAGAGCTGAGAAGCTCGATCGAGGTCCTGGACTTTGAATCCAAGTGGGTTAGCACATTCTATCAAGTCTGGCCCATGCGTCTTAAACTTGCGCCTCAGATATCTTTTCGTGTCAATAATATAAGCGCCAAGCCTCTTAGCTATGTTAATTTCATCGCGGTATTCAGCTCAAAGGCTGATCATAAAAACTTGGGTGATTCATTATTGGCTGCGATTCGAGGAAAAGCTCTGGCCCCCGGGGAATCAAGCCATAAGATCACAATGACCTGCAACGTATCCGTGGAAGGTAAGAATAAGAAGGATTTTCAGACAAACCCCGGATGGGAAGCCTTTGAAGTCAAGCTATTCGCTCGTTCCAAGGGATCTCAGCCCGTCCTCATCGGCGTCTTCGATGTCTCCCGCGACATTGACTTCAAGGAGGACGAGCCGGTCGGACCGAAAAAGTAACATGAGCGCGCTCGTCCCCTCCAAAATCTTCCTGACCCGGGGCCAGGGCCGGCACAAGGAAAAGCTCGTCAGCTTCGAACTGGCCCTGCGCGAAGCGGGGATCGCCCCCTTCAACCTCGTCCGCGTGTCGAGCATCTATCCGCCACGCTGCCGCTTCGTCTCGAAAGAGACGGGCCTCAAGCTCCTCGAGCCGGGCCAGATCCTCTTCGTCGTTCTCAGCGAAAACGCCACGGGCGAGCCCCGGGGCCTGATCTCGGCGTCCATCGGCATGGCCGTGCCCGACGACCCGTCGCGCTACGGCTACCTCGCCGAGCACTCCGACTCCGGGAAGTCCGAGAAAGAGACCGGCCGGCATACGGAATACCTCGCCGCCGAGATGCTGGCCACGAAACTCGGGGAAAAGCTCCGGGTGCCGGACGTGGGAAAACCCGCTAAAGCGTTCAAGATCTCGAACGGCCTGTCCCTGAGAACCCGGAGCGTCACCCAGACGGCGAAGGGGGAGGCGGGCTTGTGGACAACGGCCCTGGCGGCCGCCGTGCTCATCCTCGAACCCTGACTTGGCTTGCTCACGAGTCGAGGCGGCTGCGGATGCGCGGCGCGAAGGGTGAAGCTGCACTCCTAGCACTGCGAACCCTTCGGAACAAAGCAGACGCGGCCGGATCGGCTCGCCCAGAGGGTAAAAATGCCGGTTCTTTTGAGACGAAACTTGGGAAACCTAATAGGAAATAGGTTTATCATAGATATAGCAGATATCGCTTGAGTGAAACAACACATCGGCATTTTTATGAATAAGTCAGGTTAGAAACAAGATAATAAATAAAGGCGGTTTTCTGAGTGAGCCAAGTTAGCGGTCGAGTGGGTCGGGATTGAGGATCCTGACGTAGCTCCGTTCCCGGAGGGTCTTGACGTACGCGTCGGCCTTCTCGGCGCGCTTCCCGTTGTAGATCTTCTCCTCGACCTCTTTCCGGGCGTCCTCGAACGGGCGCAGATAGCTGTCCTTCTTCTCCACGAGGTTGAGAAGGTACCAGCCGTTCTTGTTGTTGACCCAGGCGCCCACCTCGCCGGCCTTGAGCTTTTCGACGGCCGATTCGAGCGACTTGTCGAGCTCGCCCGCCTTGAAGGTCCCCAGGTCGCCCTTGGACTCCTTCATGGGCGGGTCGGAGAGCTCCCCGGCCACGTCGGCAAAGGCGGCGCCCGTCTTGAGCTTGGCGTCGACCGCGGCCTTGAGGGCCTCGCAGTCCTCGGGCGTGCGGCCCTCGGTCGTGAGATAGACGGCGTGGAGCTTGTACTCCATGGGGGTCGTGAACTCGGCCGGGTTTTTCTTGAAGTACTGGACGATCTCGGAGTCCTCGAGGACGATGGCCCTCTCCACCTCGGTGTAGATGACGGCCGACCTCATCATGCCCTCCTCGTACTGCTTGAGCCAAGTCTCGTAGGACATGCCCTGCTGCTCGACGGCCCGGCGGAGGTCGGCGTCGGAGGTCATGTTGTTGTCCGTCTTGATCCTTTCGATCATCGCCTTGACCTGGTCGCTGACGTTCAGGTTCAGCTCCCGGGCCTTCTGGAGAAGGAGGAGCTCGGTGATCATGAGGTCGAGTTGCTCTTTCTTGAGCGCCGCGTACTGCTTGTCGTAGTCCCCCTGGGGCATCTGCTGGCTCCGGAGTTCGTTCACGCGGAGCTCGAACATATGCCGGTAATCAGACCGGGTGATGATCCCATCGTTGACGACGGCCACGATCTCCTCGACGACTTCCTGCCCGCCGCCGAAGACGGCCGCCGAGCCGAGCAGGCCGGCCAAAACGAAACCCGTTATGATTCTTTTCATTCGTCAAACCTCTGATAGGTGAAGAATAGGTTCTTGGTGAAAGCCCGCCAGTTCATGGTGTCCTTGAGCCCCCGGAGGTGGGTGGCCAGGACGTCCTTCATTTTCTGGGCCATGATCCGTTTCTGTATCTCCGGGGCCGCCTCGTTCTCGGTCTGGAGGGCGGGGGGGAACTTCCGGTCCAGCCGGAAGATATGGAAGCCGTAGGCCGATTCGACGACCCGGCTGGTCCTCCCCTCGTCCAGGGCGAAGATGACCCTTTCCATGTCCGCGGGGAGGTCGCCCGGCTGGAAGACACCCATGACCCCCCCTTTGGAGGACTCCGGGCCCAGCGACTCTTCCAGGGCGATCGTACGGAATTCCGCCTCGCCGGTCCGTTCGAGCCGGCGAAGGACGGAAACGGCCTTCTCCTCGGTATCCACGAGGATCTGACTGACCTGGGCCCGCTCCTGGAGCAGGAAGTCCTTCTTGTGCTGCTCGTAGTATGCGAGGACCTCGCCGCCGTCGACCTGGGTGTCGCGGACGACGAGGAAGATGTATTTCTCGACGAGGAGACGGTCGAAGGCCCCCTCGGGCGGCACGGTTTCGGAGCGGTCGGACTCGCTCGCCGAGATGGGGTCCACGGCGAGCCTGGCCAGGAACTCCTTCTTCTCGTCCTCGGACAGGACGATCCCCCGCCCATGCGCCGCTTCGAGCAGGATCTTCTCGTCGACGAACCTGTCGAAGAGCCGACTCAGGGACTCGACCGGAAGGCCCTTGGCGTCCGTGTCCGTCGCGTCGAGGTAGGCGCGGAAATCGGAGTTGGCGAATTCGATCTTCTCGACGCGCAGGACCGGACGGCCCCGAAGCCTGGCCTGGACGAGGCCGTCGTCGCGGGAGACCGGCCCCTGGCCTTCCTCGCGCCCGCAAGCGGCGGCGAGAAGGAGGCCGAGGATTGGCAGTCCGGCTAGAATCGCCGCAGACGCCCGCCGCATCTTCCCGGATCTGTTCTTTCCGCACATCTTTCTTAGTTTCAACTCATTATAGTCTAATTGGATAACTCCATCAAGACTCCGACCGTTTCATCGAGGAGGGCCCGCTCGGTCGTCCCGCGGAAGGCGAGCGACATGACCCCCTCGGGCGATAGCGATCCGGCGTACCGCCTGAGCAGGGACGTCACCCGGGACCCGTCGACGGGCGTCTGCGGCCGGAACCGGAACACGACCCGGTGTTCGCTCCGGTCGATGGAACGGATCCGCAGCCGCTTGGCCAGGTGCTTGAGGGCGCCGTAGCGGAGAAGGTTCTCGATCGGGTCCGGCAGCGGCCCGAAGCGGTCGCGAACCTCCTCGCGGATGCGGTCGATCTCGGCCAGGTCCTCGATCGAAGCGAGGCGCTTGTAGAGGTTGAGCCGGAGGTTGACCTGGGGCAGGTAAGCCTCGGGAACGCGGATGTCGACCTTGAGGTGGATCTCGGGGTTTTCCTCCTCGACCGGTTCGCCCTTGAGCTCGCGGACGGCCTGGTCGAGAAGCTGCATGTAGTACTCGAAACCGACGGCTTCCATCGTCCCATGCTGGCGGTGGCCGAGGAGGTTCCCGGCGCCGCGGATCTCCAGGTCGCGCGCGGCGAGGCGAAAGCCCGAGCCGAGTTCGCTGAATTCTTTGAGAGCCTTGAGCCGCTCCCGGGCCAGGGGCGTCAGCTCGAGGTAGGGCGGGACGAGGAAGTAGGCGTAGGCCTGCCGCGACGACCGGCCGACGCGGCCGCGGAGCTGGTAGAGCTGGGCCAGGCCGTAGAGGTCGGCCCGGTCGACGATCAGGGTGTTGACGAGCGGGATGTCGATGCCGTTCTCGACGATCGTCGTCGAAACGAGGACGTCGTATTTCCGGTCGACGAAATCGAGCATCCGTTTTTCGAGGGTCGCCCCGCCCATCCGGCCGTGGATGGCGACGACCCGGGCCTGGGGGACGAGCTTCGTGATGAGCTCGGCGACCTTGTCGATGTCCTCGATCCGGTTGTGGATGAAATAGACCTGGCCCCCGCGGCCGATCTCCTGCCGGACGGCCGAGGCGATGAGCTTGGCGTTGAACGGCGTCACGACGGTGTGGACGGCCAGCCGGTCGCGCGGCGGCGTCTCGATCAGGCTGATGTCGCGCAGGCCCGAAAGCGACATGTTCAGCGTCCGGGGGATGGGCGTCGCCGTCAATGTCAGCACGTCGATCGTGGCCTTGAACTGCTTGATCCTCTCCTTGTGGCCGACGCCGAAGCGCTGCTCTTCGTCGATGACGAGCAGGCCGAGGTCCTTGAACCCGACGTCCTTCGACAGGAGCCGGTGCGTGCCGATGAGGATATCGACAAAGCCCTTCCGGCAGTCCGCGACGACGGCCTTCTGCTGCCGGGCGCTCTGCAGGCGGGTCAGGGCCTCGACGCGGACCGGGAAGAGGACCATCCGGTCGCGGAAAGTCTTGAGGTGCTGGCTGGCCAGGACGGTCGTCGGGCAGAGGATGACGGCCTGCTTGCCGTCCATGACCGCCTTGAAGGCCGCCCGCATGGCCACCTCCGTCTTCCCGTAGCCGACGTCGCCGCAGAGAAGCCGGTCCATCGACCGCTCCGCTTCCATGTCGTCGCGGATCTCGCGGAAGGAGCGGCGCTGGTCCTCGGTTTCCTCGTATTCGAAGGTCTTGCCGAAGTCCTCCTCCCAATCCCCTCCCGGCGAGAACGGGTGCCCTTTCATGGCCCGGCGCCGGGCGTACAGCTCGACGAGCTCCTTGGCCACGGCCTCGACGGCTCTCTTGGCCCGGGTCCGCGTTTTCTCCCAGGTGTTGCCGCCCAGCTTGTCGAGCGCCGGCAGTTCGGGACCGAGCTTCCCAGTCCCGGTCCTGCCGGCTTCGCCAGCACCGCCGGGGGCGGTGGCCAGGCCGGGGCCGGCCTTGGAGAACTTCTGGACGAGGTTGAGGTCCTCGACCGGCACGAGCAGCTTGTCCCCGTCCCGGTAATGGAGCTCGATGAACTCCCGGCCCTTGCCCTCCACTTCGAGCCTCTGCAGGCCGCGGAAGATGCCGATGCCGTAATCGGCATGGACGACATAATCGCCGGCCTGGAGGTCCTGGAACTGGGAGAAGAAGGGGCGCCGGGAAGCGCGGTTGACGATGACCTTTTCCTCGGTGAAGATGTCTTTCTCGGCGAAGAAATCCAGCTTCTCCTTCGGATAGCTGAAACCTCCCGGCAGAGCGCCGAGGAGGAGAGCGACCTCGGAGCGGGGCGGGACGGCGAGCGGCGACTCGGTTTCGAGGACGGGGATATCGCTCTCCCGGAGCAGGGTGGCCAGGCGCTGGCGCGTCCCCGTGTTGGAGAGATAGATGTAACAGAGGTCGCGCTCGGCCTGGAGCTTCTTCAGGTATTGGAGAAAGAACGGGATCTTGTTGTCGAAACGAGGCACGGGCTGAAAGGAGAAGGAAAAGACCTTTTTCCGGGCCGGGGCGCCGAGCTCCTCGAAGCGCACGGCCTCCTTGCGGACCCGCTGGAGGAGCCGCGGCGGGAAGATCTCCTCCGGCGGCAGGGCGAAGACGCCGTCGGCGAGGAGGTCGGCGTACTGGCCGCGGAGCTCCTCGACGAGCGCGCCCCACTCGCAGTCGACGGCCTCGGGATTATCGACGACGAAGACCGGGTCGCGGAGATATTCCGTGACCGGCGCGAAGCGGTCGCTGAGGAGGAGGGCCAGGGCGGCGAAGCTGGGCCCGAAATCGCCCCGTTCGACGGCGGCGATCTTCGCCTCGAGGTCGCGGCCGGCGCCTTTGGCCCGCTTCCGGGCCGCCGCGACCCAGCGGTCCAGGAATTCGGGAGACGCCGGAAATTCCCGGAGTCCGGGGATCGTCAGGCGTTCGATCTTTTTCAGGGACCGCTGGCTGGAGATGTCGAACTCGCGGAGGGAGACGACCCGCGAGCCGTCGAACTCTACCCGAAAGGGGTTGATCTCCCAGGGCGAGAAGACGTCGACGATGCCGCCGCGCCAGGCGTATTCGCCGGGCGAGGCGATGAGGTCCTCCTTGGCGTAGCCGTACCGAGCGAGGGTTTCGAGGAGGAGGTCGTGGTCGGCTTCGGCGCCGACTTCGAGGCTCAGGAAAAGTCCGGCCAGGTCCTCCGGAACGGGAACGGGCTTGAGCAGGCCGCCGAGGTTGGTGACAATGATGGAGGGCGGTGTCGCCAAGAGCCGGCGGAAGAGCTTCATCCTCGAGGACGCTCTATCGAGGGCCGGCGGGACTTCGAAGTACGGATTATCGGCGAGCGGAGGGAGGGTGGCCAGCCCGGCGTCGGGCGCCAGCCGGGACATGAAAAAACGGCATTCCTGTTCGACCGGGGCCAGGGG
>Ga0315291_10003792_pt1 | contig 19409 bp, 14 predicted proteins | sample YL17G12_20_MG_FD_203070 | JGI IMG/M metagenome (GOLD analysis project Ga0315291, IMG submission 203070) | Sediment microbial communities from Yellowstone Lake, YNP, Wyoming, USA - YL17G12_20 | ecosystem: Environmental > Aquatic > Freshwater > Lake > Sediment | place: USA: Wyoming | collected...
GCGTTGAGGCGCGGCGCCAGACGGAACCCCACCACCCCAGCGGTCACGCCGCCGGGGGTGACGCCGGCGACCTCCATCAGCGCGGCGAGGCCGGGTCGCGGCGCGCTGCGCAAGCGACCGAGGCCCATGCTGACCAGGGTGCGGTTCTCGTCGATGAGGGGGGCGAGGTCGGCGATCGTCCCCAGCGCGACCACGTCGGCGTAAGGCCGCAGCGCGAGCGGCACCTCGACCCGCGCGTCGCCCTCGTCCTGCAGCAGGGCGTGCGCGAGTTTGAAGGCCACGCCCACGCCGGCCAGCTGCGGGCACGGCGCCCCGGGGAGCTTGGGTGTCACGACGATGCAGTCGGGCAGCGGGCCCTCGATCTCGTGGTGGTCGGTCACGATCACGTCCATCCCGAGCGCGTGCGCCCGTTCGACTTCGTCGCGGGCGCCGATGCCGCAGTCGACCGTCACGAGCAGCTTGGCCCCTTCGGCGGCGAGCTCTTCGACCGTCGCCATGGCGACGCCGTAGCCCTCGGTGAAGCGGTTGGGCAGGCGCCAGCGCACGTCGGCGCCCAGTTCCTCGAGCACGCGGACGAGCAGGAACGTGGCGGTGATGCCGTCGGCGTCGTAGTCGCCGTGCACGGCGATCGGCTCGCCACGCTTCAAGGCCTGGTCGATGCGACGCCGCGCTTCGGCCACGCCCGGCAGCAGGTACGGGCCGTGGACGAGATGGTCGGGTCTCAGGAAGGCCTGCGCGTCCGCCGGCTCGGCGAACCCCCGACGCACCAGGATCTGGGCGAGGGTCTCGCCGACGCCGAGCTCGTCGGCGAGCCGGCGGGCGGCGGAGAAGTCGACCGGCGGGATGCGCCAGGAGCCGTCGTCGATCAAGGCTGCATCACGACGGCCAGTGTACCGTGCGGCGGCGACGGATGCCGCGGCGCGACGGCGCGGGTCAGGGCGGCGCCGGCGGCTCGGCCGCGTCGGCAGCATCGGTCGAGCCGGCAGGCGCCGGCGCCACGGCCGTCACTGTCTCGTCGGCCGGCGCCGCCGTCGCGGCGGTCACCGCTTCGTCGGCCGGCGCGGATGGCGGCTGCGGCATTCGCGCCTCGCAGTCGCGCAACCGGCGATAGGTCGTCTCGAGCTCCTGTTCGAGCTTGCCGCACGCGTCGCCCGAGCCGGCGCCCCCCACGGCCCATCCGGCCAGCCCGGCAACGACCAGCGCCGCGGCCACGACGACCGCGACCCAGAAGAGCGACGCGCCCGAGGTGGATCCGACGAGATAGTCGAGCGGGACGTCGGTCTCGTGGTTCAACGCGCCACCGAGCAGCACGATGAGCGCGATCACGCCGAGTATCCAGAGCAGGGTCTTCACGTCGTCTCCGCGTCAGGGGCGCAAGGCGCCGTCACGGTCGTTGCGGAGTATAGCAGCGGCACCCTCGCCGGGCGGGTCGTGACGGTGCGGCGGCGCGAAGGGGCGTCACGGTGCGGCGGCGCGCCCCGTCGTCACGGACCGGAGAGCTCGATGTCGGCGCGCTCGCGCTGCGCCTCGATCCAGCGGTCCAGGGCGCGCCCCTGCTTGCGCAGATCGAGCTCGGCGCGCAGTTGCTCCTCCACGGCGGCGAACTTCGTCACTTCGGCCTCGCGGCGGTCGAAGAGCTTGAGGACGTACCAGCCTCCCGGCCCGGTCACGGGGTCCGAGACCGCGCCCTTCTTGAGGTGGCGGACGGCGCGGCGCAGCGGCTCGGGGAGCGAGGACTCGGAGATCCAGCCGAGCATGCCGTCGTTGGCCTTCGCCTCGGGGTCGCGGTTGTACATCCCCGCCAGACGGTCGAAGGCCTTCCCCGCACGGATGTCGGCAACGAGCTTCGCCGCCAAGGGCTCGGTACGCACGAAGATGCTGCCGAGCTTGGCTGACGCGGGCTCCGTGAAGAGATCGTCCTTGTACTTGCGATAGAAGGAACGCGCCGCCGTGTCCGACGCGGTTACCTCACCGAAACGCTCGTCGCGGAGCTTCTCGCGCAACAGCCCGTAGGCGGCGCCGCGGCGCAGCTGCTCGGCGCTCATCGAGGCGCCCTCGAGCGCCTGGGCGAGCGCCTCGTCGCCGCCGAGACGCTCCGTCACGGCGGCGACACGCTCCTCGACGGCCGCGTCGTCCACGACGAGACCGAGCCGCTCGGCCTCCTGCCGCACGAGCTCGCGCCCGATGGCGTCGTCGAGCGCTTGGTCGGCGTCGTCGGCGTCGTCGGCGAGGCGCGCCTCGGCGCGCGCGTCGTCGACTTGGGCCTGCGTCACCGGAGCGCCGTTCACGCGGGCCAGCACGGCGCTGTCCGCGGGCTGCTCGCCGTTCCCGCCGCAGGCGGACAGGCCGATGGCGAGCACGGCGGCCAGCAGCGCGAGCAGCGACCATGTCGCCGGGATCGGCGCGCGACCGCGCCGCTCGCGCCGCACCGCGATCGAGGCGCGCGGCAGACGACCTCGCGAGCGCCGGTCTTCGCGGATGCCGCGGTGCTGTGGTCGCGGGAGAGTCATGATGCCAGTGATACCCCGGGCGAGCGGGGAAGAAGCTCAGTCCGGCGAGTGATGCGCCGACGCGACCGCACCGAGCAGGGCGCCCTCGAACGGCGTCTCGGCCACCGAGCGCTTGCCGTCCTCGTACCGCGTCGGGAAGTAGCAGGCGACCTCGTGGCGCTCCCCTGCCTCGCCCGTCCTGGCGAGCGTCGGCATGGCGGTCGTGCAGATCTCCTGCGCCCGCTGGCAGCGCGGGTGGAAGACACAGCCCTTGGGCGGGTTCGCCGGACTGGGGACGTCGCCCTCGAGGATGATACGCCGCCGGGCGCGCTCCGTCTCGGGGTCGGGGATCGGCACCGCCGAGAGCAGGGCCTCGGTGTACGGGTGCTGCGGGACGTCGTACAGAAGCTTGCTGTCGGAGGTCTCGACGATCTTGCCCAGATACATGACCGCGACGCGGTCCGAGAGATGCTTCACGACCGAGAGGTCGTGGGCGATGAACACGTAGGTGAGCTCCATCTCCTGCTGCAGGTCCTCGAGCAGGTTGATGATCTGCGCCCTGATCGAGACGTCGAGGGCGCTGACCGGCTCGTCGCAGATGATCAACCTCGGGTGCAGCGCCAAGGCGCGGGCGACACCGATGCGCTGGCGCTGCCCGCCCGAGAACTCGTGCGGGTAGCGCTCGGCGTGCTCGGCGCTCAGCCCCACCGTCTCGAGCAGCTCGAACACGCGGCGCCGGCGCTCGTCCTCCGTGCCGATATCGTGGATCACGAGCGGCTCGCCGATGATGTGCTTGACGCGCTTGCGCGGGTTCAGCGACGCGTACGGGTCCTGGAAGATGATCTGCATGTCGCGCCGCAGGCGCTGCATCTCGGTCCGCGTCGCCGCCATGACGTCGGTGCCGTCGAAGGTGACGCTGCCGCCGGTCGCCTCGGTGAGGCGCAGCACGGCGCGACCGGTCGTCGACTTGCCGCAGCCGCTCTCACCCACCAGGCCGAGCGTCTCGCCCTTCTCGACGGAGAAACTGATGTCGTCGACCGCGAAGACGTGCCCGGTCGTACGCCTGAGGACACCACTCTTGATGGGGAAGTACTTCTTCAGGTTCCTGACCTCGAGCAGGCTCATGCGACCCACTCCTTGAAGCGCGGCAGGCCGGCGCGCGTCTCGAGGCGCTCGTCGTTCGGGATCCAGCAGTGCACGCCGTGTTCGGCGCCGACCACCTCGTGCGCCGGCCACCGGTCGCGACACTCCGGTCGTTCGAACCCGCAGCGCCCCGAGAACGGGCAGCCGGGCGGAAGCAGCAGCAGGTCCGGCGGCTGGCCCTTGATGGGCTCGAGCCGGTGCTTCTCGGCGAGGTCCAGCCGCGGCAGCGAGCCCAGCAGGCCCCACGTGTACGGATGGTGCGGGTTGTAGTAGACCTCGTCGACCGGCCCGTACTCGACCGTGCGTCCGCCGTACATGACCATCACCTTGTCGGCGATCTCGGCGACGACGCCGAGGTCGTGGGTGATGAGGATCACGCCTGAGTGGAACTGGGCCTGCATCTCGCGCATGACGTCGATGATCTGCGCCTGAATGGTCACGTCGAGCGCCGTGGTGGGCTCGTCGGCGATCAGGACGTCGGGATTGCAGCTGATCGCCATGGCGATCATGGCGCGCTGGCGCATGCCGCCGGAGAACTCGAACGGGTACTGGTTCACGCGCTTGCGCGCGTCGGGGATGCCCACCCGGGCGAGCAGGGCCGCGGCCATGTCCCAGGCCTCGCCCTTGGACTTGTCCTGGTGCAACATGATCGCCTCGGCGATCTGGCTGCCGATCTTGAACACAGGGTTCAGGCTGGTCATCGGGTCCTGGAAGATCATCGCGATGTCGTTGCCGCGCACGCCGCGCATCTCCTCCTCGCTCAAGGCGCGCAGGTCGCGACCGCCGAGCAGGATGTCGCCGGCGACGATCTTGCCGGGAGGGTCGGGGATGAGCCGCATCAGCGAGAGCGCCGCGACCGTCTTGCCCGAGCCGGACTCGCCGACGATACCGAGCGTCTCCTGGCGGTCGAGCGTGAAGCTCACCCCGTTCACGGCCTTGACCACGCCGACGTGGGTGAAGAAGTGGGTCGAGAGATCTTTGACCTCGAGCAGGCGCTCCGCCACGTCTACTCCTTGAGCTTGGGGTCGGTGGCGTCGCGCAGGCCGTTGCCGAACGAGATGAAGCCGAACACGGTCAGGACCAGCGCGAAACTCGGGAACAGCTCCATCCACCAGCTCCCCGCCCACAGGTAGGTGAGGTAGTCGGCGATCATCTTGCCCCAGCTCGCGTCGGGCGGCTGCACGCCGATGCCGAGGAAGCTCAGGGCCGCCTCGGTGACGATGGCTCCGCCGACCCCCATGGCCACGGTGACGTACACCGGGGCCATGCTGTTGGGCAGGACGTGACGGAAGATGATGCGCAGGTCGCCCGCGCCTTGCGCGCGAGCGGCCTCGACGTACTCCATCGCCTTGACGCTCAGGACCTGTCCGCGCACGAGGCGCGCGAACATCGCCCACCCGAGGATCCCGATCGCCAGGAAGACGTTGACGAACCCCGGCCCCATCACGGTCACGATGAGCAGCACGAAGAGGATGTAGGGGAAGGCGAAGAAGACGTCGGCGAGCCGCATGATGACGCTGTCGACGGCGCCGCCATAGTAACCCGAGACCGGCCCCGCGATGAGCCCGATGGTCAGCGCGATGGCGACGGCGATGACCCCGACGAGCAGCGAGATGCGCGTCGCCACCAGCACGCGGGACAGGACGTCGCGGCCCAGGTAGTCGGTGCCGAACGGGTGGGCGAAGCTGGGCGGCGAGCCGAGCCCGTTCGGCGAGAGCGCGTAGTCGACCTCATTGGGGGGGTACGGCGAGACGCCGCGACCGTCGGTCAGCGGGTACGCGATCACTTCGACGAGCCCGATGACCATGAAGACCAGGATGATGCCCAGTCCGACGAGCGCCAGCTTGTTCTTCCGGAGCCGCCGCCAGGTGTCGGCCCAGAGGCCGAGCGCCTTCGGCGCCGCCATGCCCTCGGCCTTCTCCTCGAGGACGTCCAGCTGGCTGACCGCGCTGACGCTGGCCACCTCGTCGACGTTGGACGAGCCGTGGAGGGCCGGCTTCTGGCCGTAGTCGTCGCGCGCCAAGCTACTCCTCCAGCCTGATGCGCGGGTCGACCATGGCGTAGCCCAGGTCGACGAACAGGTTGGCGAACACGTAGACGACGGTCGCGAACAGGACACCGCCGGCGATCACCGGGGCGTCGCGGGCGCCGATCGCCTGGTAGATCATGAGCCCGATGCCCGGCCGCGCGAAGACCGTCTCGGTGAGGATGGCGCCGCCCATGAGGGCACCGAGGTCGATGCCGGCGATCGTCATGACGGGGATGACGGCGTTCTTGAAGGCGTGTCTGCCCACCACCTGCCGCTCGCTGAGCCCCTTGGCGCGGGCGGTGCGGATGTAGTCGCTGCGGATCACCTCGAGCATCGAGGCGCGCTGCATGTACGAGATGTAGGCGACCTCGATCAGACCCAGGGTGACCGCCGGCAAGACCAGCGTCATGAAGCTCTCCCAGGACGCCGGGATGATCCACAGGACGTTGTCGCCGGCGCCGGTGAGCGGGAAGATGTCGATGCCGAACCACTGCGACAGCTTGAGACCGAAGAACCACTGCATGAACACGCCGAGCACGAACACCGGGATGCCCCAGATGATCAGCGCCGACGTCGTGAGCGCCGTGTCCCAGAACGAGTACTGACGGAGGGCGGAGTAGATGCCGAGCGGGATGCCGAGCATCTCGATGAGCACCGCGGCGACCGCCAGCTGGATCGTGTTCGGCGCGTTCTCCCTGATCATGTCGGCGACGTCCTGCTGCAGGTAGTAGGACTCGCCGAGGTCGCCGTGCAGGATGTCGTTGACCCACGTCAGATACTGCACGTAGACCGGCTTGTCGAGGCCCTTCTGCTCACGGATCGCCTCGATCTTCTCGGGCGTCGCGTTCTTGCCCGCCAGCATGCGCGCCGGGTCGCCGGGGATCACGTACAGCATCATGAACGTGATGACGCTGACGCCGAACAGGACGATGACGAGCTGGAGAAGCCGTCTGACGACATAGGACAGCACGACGCCACTCTACCTCAGCAGACCTCGACCTTCACCCCGCCGGTCGCCCGCACGGGAGCGGACGGCGGGCCCACAGAACGGCGGTGGCCCGCCGCTGGTCTCCAGCGGCGGGCCACCACGGCAACGGCCGGACGCAGTCTAGATATGCACGACTGCATACGCAAGCCGACAGGGCCTGTGTCAGGTCCTTACTTCACCCAAAGCTTCCACATGTCGACCTGGGCCATCGGGTCGTACACGAAGCCGCCGATGCGGTTGTTCGTCACGCGGAACTCGCGGTAGAAGTAGATCGGGATGCACGGCGAATCGGTCAGCATGATCTTCTCGGCCTGCAGGTAGAGGTTGCGGCGCTGCGTCTCGTCCGCGGTCTGGCGCGCCTGCATGATCAGGTCGTCGAACTCGGGGTTGTTGTAGAAGGTATACATGGTCGCCGACTGCGAGCTGTGGAACAACGGATAGAGGAAGTTGTCCATGGCCGGGTAGTCGGCGACCCAGCCCATGCGGAAGACCTGCGAGGAATCCGCATCGCCCTTCTCGCTCTTGGCCAGCTTGTCGAGGAAGGTCCCCCACTCGAGGTTGGTGAGCTCGACGTCGATGCCCGCCGCCTTCCAGCCGGCCTGCAGCACCTCGGCGATCTTCTGGTGGCCTTCGTCGGTGTTGTACCAGTACTGGAGGGTCGGCACGTCGCCCATGCCGGCGACGATCTCCTTGGCCGCCTCGGGGTCGTACGCGTAGGGCGTCTGGTCGGGCTGATACCCGGGCACGCCGACCGGGATGATGCCGGTGGCGGGCAGGTCGACGCCCTCCTGGACGACGTTGATGACGTTCTCGGAGTCGGCCGAGAGCACCATGGCCTTGCGGATCTCGAGGCCCTGGTCGCCACCGACGACCGGGTTGTTCATGTTGAAGCCGACCCAGTACGTGGAGATCTGCGGCCAAGCCTTCGCCGTCCACGTGCCGCTCTTCGAGTCCGGCATGTTCTCGGCGACGCTCACCTGGCCCGGAGGCACGTCGGTGTAGTCGATGTTGCCCTTCTGGAACTCGAGCCACGCGGTCGACGACTCGAGGATGATCTTCATGTTGACTTCATCGAGGTAGGCCGCGTTGTCCGGGTCCCAGTAGTCGGGGTTGCGCACGATGGTGATGTAGCGGTTGTTCTTCCACTCCTTCACCATGAACGGCCCGGTACCGACGGGCTTGCGGTTGTACGCCTTGGCGCCGATCTCGTTGATGTAGTCGACGGGCGTGACCGAGGCGACCGGATGGCCGAGGGTCTGCGGGAACTCGGCGAACGGGTAGCGCAGCGTGACCTCGAGGGTGTAGTCGTCGATCGCCTTGACGCCGGTGAGGCCCTTCTTGCTGTCCCAGTAGCCGCCGTCGTCCGAGCCCTTGATCGGAGAAAGGATGTACGAGGTGTACGAGCCGTTGGCGGGATCCGTGGCCCTGTTCCACGAGTCGACGAAGTCCTGTGCCACGACCTCGCGGCTGACAGGGGCCTGGAACATGACGCCCTTCTTGAGCGTGAAGGTCCAGACGCTCGCGTCCGCGTTCGGCTCCCAGCTTTCGGCGATCTTCGGCACGCCCGTCATGCCGCCCGACTCATCGAGCGTGTAGGCGACGAGGCCTTCGAGGACGTTATGGGCGACCTGCCAGCCTTCGCTTTCTTGCACGCCGACGGCGTCGATATTCGGCGGCTGGGCCATGAGATAGAAGTTGTAGACACCACCAGCCTTGGGCGTGCCTCCGTCGCCGGTCGTCGTCGTCTCGTCGCTCGAACCGCAAGCGGCGAGCGTGAGACCGGCGACCACGAGCAGCACGGCGAGGATCATGAACCCCCGCCACCTCAGTCTGAGGCTATTCAAAACGTGACCTCCTTGGAGAGTCATTCCTTGTCTCCCTTGGACTCCGCCGCGCGGCACGATCCACCGCGCCGACCCAGTCCTACCAACTCGTTCCCCAGCCGTCCAGCACCTCCCGTGAGACGCATCTCTGTCAAGTCGAGGGTCCTTGTGCCCATTCTGCCGTTCTCAGTCGCACTTCGCGTGAAGAAATGTTGCGCTGTGAGAGACGAACGGCGCCGTCCGAGTGCGCCGCGCGAGCGCGACGCTCAGCCCAGCCTCCACGCCAACAGGAACGTGGTGACGAAGAACGCGATGCCGGTGATGACCGTGTAGCGCGTGAGGTTCCTCTCCATAACGCTCGCCTGCGAGGCGAACGAGAAGCCGGTCGTGCTGGCCATGCCGGCGTCCTTGCCGGAATGCATGAGGATGAGGGCGATGAGCAGGAGACTCACCACGATATGGGCGACGACGAGGACGGCGTTCAGCACTCGGACTCTCCCCTTGCAGGCGACTCGCGGGACCCTAGCACGTGTATACGAGCATCACATTCTTGCATTTCTTCTTGGTGGACACAACGTCGCTGTGGTGGAAACCGCTCATGAGGCCGGCTCGAGCAGCACGACCCCGGTCATCTCGGCCGGCGGCTCAAGGCCGAGCAGGCGCAGGACCGTCGGGGCAAGGTCGCACAGACGCCCGCCTTCGCGCGCGCGCACGCCTTCGAGCGTGGCGACGAACGGCACCAGGTTCGTGCTGTGGGCGGTGTTCGGACTCGCGTCCGGCTCGAGCATGCGGTCGGCGTTGCCGTGGTCGGCGGTCACCAGGCAGGCGCCGCCGAGGGCGGTGGCGCGGTCGACCACGCGCCCCACGCAGGTGTCGACCGTCTCCACGGCCGCGACGGCGGCCGCGATCACTCCGCTGTGCCCCACCATGTCGGCGTTGGCGTAGTTGACGACCACGAAGTCGAACGCGCCGCCGTCGAGCTGACGGAGCAGCTCGTCGGTGACCTCGAAGGCGCTCATCTGCGGCTTGCGGTCGTAGGTCGGCACGTCGCGCGGGCTCGGGATGAGGATGCGCGTCTCCCCCCGGTACTCCTGCTCGACGCCCCCGTTGAAGAAGAACGTGACGTGGGCGTACTTCTCGGTCTCGGCGATGTGCAGCTGGCGCAGGCCGGCGTCGGACAGCACCTGCGCCAGGACGCGGTCGGGACGCTCGGGAGCGAACGCCACGGGCAGGGGAAACTCCTTCTTGTACTGCGTCATGGTGACGAAGTCGATGGCCGGCGCAGCCGGGCCGCGGTCGAACTCGGCGAAGTCCTTCTCGAAGAAGGCGCGCGTGAGCTGGCGGGCGCGGTCGGGGCGGAAGTTGAAGAACAGGCAGACGTCGCCGGCGCGCACGCGGGCGTCCAGCTCTGCCGCGACGACCGTCGGGCGCACGAACTCGTCCGTCTCGCCGCGCGCGTAGGCGGCCTGCACGGCGGCCTGCGCGTCGGCGGCGAAGAAGCCCTCCCCGCGGACGAGGGCGTCGTAGGCGAGCTTGGTGCGCTCCCAGCGCGAGTCGCGGTCCATGGCGTAGTAGCGCCCGCCGACGACGCCGTAGCGGCCGACGCCGAGCGAGTCCATGGTCTGCTGGATCTCGGCGAGATAGCCGGGGGCGCTCTGCGGCAGGGTGTCGCGGCCGTCGAGAAAGGCGTGCACGACGACGGCGCGCACCTGTTCGCGACGGGCGAGCTCGAGGCACGCTTTCAGGTGCCCCATGTCGCTGTGCACGCCGCCGGCCGAAACCAGGCCCATGAGATGGAGCCTGCTGTCGCGGCCGGCGGCCTTGGCCATGGCCTGGACGAGGACACGATTCCTGAAGAACGAGCCGTCCTCGATCGCCTTGGTGATGCGCGTCAGATCCTGGTGGACGACGCGCCCGGCGCCGATGTTGAGGTGCCCCACCTCGGAGTTGCCCATCTGGCCCGGCGGCAGGCCGACGGCCTCACCGGAGGCGGCGAGGGTCGCGTGCGGATACTGCTCCCAGAGCCGGTCGAAGCGCGGCGTGCGGGCCAGGGAGACGGCGTTGCCGGGACCGTCGGGGGCCGCGCCCCAACCGTCCATGACGATCAGCACCACGGGACGTACGAGACGTCCCGCGGGCGAAAGCGCCGGGTCGCGGACCATGGTCGTCGGGTCGGTCACGCTCGCGTTCCACCCAATGACGTGCGCACCCAGCCTCACGCAGGCTCGACGTAGCGCACGATGTGGGCGAACTCCCGCGGGTCCAGGCTGGCGCCGCCGACCAGTACCCCGTCGATGTCCGGTTGGGCCATGAGCACGTCGATAGTGCCGGCCTTCACGCTGCCGCCGTAGAGGATGCGCACGCCATCGGCGGCGTCGCCGAAGCGCTCACGCAGGCGACGCCGGACGAAGCCCACCGTCTGCTGGGCGATCTCCGGCGTCGCCGTCCTGCCGGTGCCGATCGCCCAGATGGGCTCGTAGGCGATGGCGACGGCGGCCAGCTCGGCGGCGCCGACCTCAGAGAGATCGACGTCGAGCTGGCCGCTGACCTTGCTCTCGGTCTGCCCGGCCTCGCGCTCCTCGAGGGTCTCGCCGCAGCACAACACCGCCTGCAAGCCGACGTCCAGCGCGGCGCGCACCTTACGCGCCAGGTCGGCGTCGTTCTCGGCGTAGTACTGACGCCGCTCCGAGTGCCCGAGGATGACGTGCGACACGCCGAGCTCCGCCAGCATGCCGGGCGCAAGCTCGCCCGTGTAGGCGCCCTCGGCGGCGAAGTGCATCGTCTGGGCGCCGATGCGGACGTCACTGCCGGCCGCCGCCGCCAGTGCCGTCTCGAGGCAGACGGCCGGCGGGCAGAGGAGCACGTCGCGATCGTCGATCCCGGCCACGAGCGGCACGAAGGCGTCGCAGAAGGCCAGCGTCTCCGAGGGGGTCTTGTACATCTTCCAGTTGCCCGCGATCAGCGCTCGGCGCCCAGTGTCCATGGTCACTCCCGGTCCAGGAGGGCGACGACGCCGGGCAGCGCCTTGCCCTCGATGAACTCCATCGCCGCGCCGCCGCCGGTGGAGATATGCGCGATGCGGTCTTCGAGCCCGAAGCGGCGCACGGCGCTGACCGTGTCGCCGCCGCCCACGACGGTGACGGCGCCACTGGCGGCGATCGCTTCGCCGACGGCCCTGGTGCCGGCGGAGAAGTCGTCGATCTCGAAGAGGCCCATGGGGCCGTTCCAGAAGATCGTCCCGGCGCCGCCGATCCGCGCCCCGAAGGCGGCGATGGCGGCCGGACCGATGTCGAGCCCCATCTGGTCGGCGGGCATACGGTCGGCGCGGACGACCTCGGCCGGCGCGCCGGCCTCGGGGGCCGGCGCCACGACGACGTCGGCAGGCAACTCGAAGGCGCACGCGCTCGCTCGCGCCGTGGCCGCGATGGCCGCGGCGACGTTCACCTTGTCGGCCTCGAGCTTGGACGTGCCGACCTCGTAGCCGGCCGCTTTGAAGAAGGCGAAGCACATCGCCCCGCCGATGACGATCGCGTCGGCCGCGTCGAGCATCTTCCGGATGACGCCGATCTTGTCCGAGACCTTGGCACCGCCGAGCACCACGACGAACGGACGCGCCGGGTCGCGGAGCAGGGCGCCGAGCACCTCCAGTTCGCGGACCATCAGCAGCCCCGCGAGCGCCGGGAGCAGGTGAGCGACACCCTCCGTGGACGCGTGCGCCCGGTGCGCGGTGCCGAAGGCGTCGTTCACGTACACCTCGGCGAGAGCGGCGAGGCGAGCCGCGAAGGCGGGGTCGTTGGCGGTCTCCTCCGGGTGGAAGCGGACGTTCTCGAGCAGCAGCAGCTCGCCGGGCGCCACCGCGGCCGCGGCCGCCTCGACCTCCGCGCCGACACAGTCGTCCACCGTCGCGAGCGGCCGGCCGAGGAGCTCGGCCAGCCGCGTCGCCACCGGCGCCATACGCAACCCCTCGACGACCTGCCCCTTCGGGCGCCCCAGGTGCGAGACGAGGATGATGGCGCATCCCTCGTCCAGCAGCCGGGAGATGGTCGGCAAGGCGGCGCGGATGCGGGTGTCGTCGGCCACGCGACCGTTCTCGAGCGGCACGTTGAAGTCGACCCTCACGAGGACGCGCTTGCCGGCGAGCGGGTAGTCGGTCAGCGAACGCTTCATGACGTGGCGGCCTCCCTGGCTCCGGTGCCTCAGAGGACTCTCTGGACCAGGTCGACAAGGCGGCACGAGTAGCCCCACTCGTTGTCGTACCAGGCGATGCACTTGACCAGCGTTCCCTTGGCCATCGTCAGCGCCGGGTCGAAGATCGACGAGTGACTGTTGCCGACGACGTCGATGCTGACGATCGGGTCCACCTGGTACTGAAGGATGCCCTTCATCGCGCTGCTCCCGGCGGCTGCCTTCATGGCCGCGTTGACCTCTTCGGCCGTGACCTCGGTCTTGAGCTCGGCGACGAGGTCGGTGGCCGAGCCGTCCGGCGTGGGCACACGCAGGGCGAACCCGTCGAGCCTGCCCTCGAGCTCGGGGATCACCAGCGCCACGGCGCGCGCGGCGCCCGTGGTCGTGGGGATGATCGACACGGCCGCGGCGCGGGCCCGACGCAGGTCCTTGTGCGGGAAGTCGAGGACCTTCTGGTCGTTCGTGTAGGCGTGGATGGTGGTCATGAACCCCTTCTCCACCCCGAAGTTGTCGACCAGCACCTTGGCCATCGGCGCCAGGCAGTTGGTCGTGCAGCTGGCGTTGGAGATCACGTCGTGCTTGGCCTTGTCGTACATCTCCTCGTTGACGCCCAGGCAGATGGTCACGTCCGGGCCTTTGGCCGGCGCCGATATGATGACCTTCTGGGCGCCGGCCTCGAGGTGCTTGGCGGCTTCGGCGCGCTCGGTGAACCGGCCGGTCGACTCGATGACGACGTCGGCGCCGAGCTCCCTCCAGGGCAGCTTGGCGGGGTCGGTCTCGCCGGTCACGTGCACACGTTTGCCGTCGATGACCAGCGCGTCGTCCTCCGCCTCGACGGTCCCGTCGAACGTGCCGTGGACGGAGTCGTACTTGAACAGGTGACCCAGTGTTCTGACATCCGCCAGGTCGTTGATCGCGACGAACTCGACGTCGGCGCGTTGCCGGAGCGCCGCGCGGACGACGAGCCGGCCGATGCGGCCGAAGCCATTGACGCCTACTCGTACGCTCATGAGATCCTTCCTATCGGTTAGGTCAGCAGCCTACCAGAGCAGACCCTGGTCAGGGCGCCGGTGCGCGTCACCGCTGCCGGCGGTGAGCACACGCCCCGACCCGGCGTCGATCTGCGTGGCGCGCTCGGGCCCTCAACCTGGCGAGGCCAGGACGGGCTGCGCCAGCGTGGGAATGCGTCCGAGAAAGATGTTACCCGTACGTCCGTCGATGGACAGCCAGTCGCCCGCGTGCAGCTCGTGCCCGGCGAGGTACGCCACGCCCTGGCGCTCGACCACCTCGAGGTCCATGCAATCGACCACGGCGGTCTTGCCCAGACGCTTGGCGGTGACGGCGGCATGCGACGTGGCCCCGCCCCGCGCCGTCAGGATGGCGTCCACCCGGGCGATGATGTCGATGTCCTCCGGCACCGTGTCCGGCCTCAGGAGCACGATGTTCTCCGCGCCCGCTTCGGCCAGCAACTGGTCGATCTGCTTGGCGTCGATCGCCACCCGCCCCGCGTACGCGCCCCCGGCCACACCCATCCCCACGGCCACCGCAGGTCCGTAGTTCGGGGAGCTCGCGTCGAAGTAGGCGGCTTCTCTGGCCTGCTGCTGCTGGGCGACGGCCCGCTTCTGCAGCACGTAGAGGTCATCGCCGGCCCGCGACTCGAAGGTGAACTCGATCTCCTGCGGGTCGTACTCCTGCTCCTCGACCAGCTCGCGGGCGACCGCAAGAAGCTTCTTGTAGACCTCGGGGTAGTCGCGCTCCAGCGAATGTTCGGTGCCTCGGTAGGTCGGGCTGCCGAGCCGCTGAGCCTCTGAGACCGGCAAGGGGAACACCAGCCCGCCGACGAGATCCTCGCCCTGGCACTGCACGGCGAAGTCGCCGAACAGGCGCACCTGACGTCCGTACGGCTGGAGCGGGTTGTGCGTGAAGGTCACGCCCGACCCAGACTCGCGGCTCAGGTTGCCGAAGACCATGCGCTGCACGACCACAGCGGTGCCCCACTCCTCGGCCACGCCGAAGTACTGGCGATAGTAGCGGGCGTGCGGCGAGTCCCACGACTCCAGCACTCTCTGGACGCAGGCGACTACCTGGGCGAAGGGATCGTCGATGAAGAGCACGCCGCCCTCGCGGGCGCGATCCCGGTAGGTGAACGCGATCTCGCGCATCTGCGCGGGGGTGAAATCGAGCTTCTGATCCACGCCGTGGCGACTCTTGAACTCGGTCATGATGGCGTCGAAGAAGTCGCGCTCGATGCCGGCCGACATGGCCCACGACTGCAGGAAGCGCCGGTAGCCGTCCCAGGCGGCCCATTCCAGCCGCGGCTGGGCCGACAGCGCCTCGGCCAGCTCATCGTTGAGGCCCACGTTGACGAACGTGGTCATCAGCCCGGGCATGGAGATGGCCGCACCGGACCGGATGGAGAGCAGCAACGCACGCGAGGGATCGCCCAGGCGCAGTCCGGTCTGTCTCTCGAGTCGCCCAAGCGCCTTGCGGATGCGCTCGATGGCGTCGTCGTAGAGCGGCAGGTACGACATCGCCGGCATAGCCATGAACAGCTCGGTGGTGATGATGAACCCCTCGGGCACGTTGTGCCCGTAGGATGCCATCTGTTTGAGACCGAGACCCTTGAAACCAAGCGTGCGCTGGTCGTCGGTTCCCGGCTGCGGCCTGTGGATCGGCGATATCAGCCGCTCTGGGTCGTAGTTCATCATGCGTGTCAGCCCCTGACTGCTGAGACGCCCGCTGAGCAGCGAGATCTGGCGCAGGGCGGCGCCCACGAAGCGGTCGAGAGCCTGCATCCCCAAAGCCGAGACCAGCACCTCGCGCAGGACCATCTCGGCGACGGCATCGACCGACATCGAGCGCGCCTCACACTGCCGAGGGTCGTTGGCGAGCACGGTGCGCAGCACCTGGTCGTGACTGAGAATGGAGGTCGTGGAAAGCTCGGTGACGCCGTTGACGAAGAACTGGAACACGTTCCGGTGCTGGCGGAACGTGAAGTTGTGCCAGTCGAGGCTCATCTCGAGCATCTTCAGGTTGGCGTCGAGGACGCGCGAGTCGACCCCGTCGACAGCCAGGGCCCGCTTGAATCGCCCGATGGCGTCGGACATGCGGCGCAGGGAGTCGCGGGTCACGTAGACGTCGATGCCTTCGGCGACGAGGTCCTCGAGCAGCCTGCCGACCAGCTTCTCCACACGGAACGACAGGCCCAGCGCGTCGAACTTGGGCTCGCTGTAGTTGCCGTAGATCGACGGGATGCCCGCGGCGATGTGGCGCTTCTGGTAGATGCTCTCGGTCGCCGTCGAAGGAGTCGGGTCGAGGACGATGGCCTTGAGCTCCTCCAGGACGGTGAGCCCGGCGTCCAGCAGACGGTCGCGGGTCGCCGCTGAGGGACGCGCCTGCCAGCCGGCCAGCGCGCGTCCGAACCTCAGGCGTGACTTGGCCTCAAGCTGACGGTGCCGTTCGACCGCGTCGCCCACATCGCCGGCCGATAGGGAATACTTGTTGGCGACCAGCTGGTAGGTCCGCACCAGGAGTGCGACGCGGCGCCGGTCGGTGTCGGTGGCGCACCCGCCTGCATCGTCGCGGGCCGCGTCGTCAGTCTCCAGGATGGCGAGCTGAGCCTCGAGCGCGGCTGGGGCCGGCGCCAGGAGCCAGTCAAGGAAGCTCTCGATCTGCGGCGCCGACAACGGCGACTGCCCGCCGCCCCCGCGCTCGGCGCCTCGCGGACCACCACGGCGCCGGACCGCGCGCCGTGAGGACGGCTTCGTCGCCTGCTGCGCGACGAGCTGCGTGTGCAGGGCCAGGAGCGTGGCGTGTGGACCCGCCGCCCACCTCGCCTCGCCGCGCACCGTCTCCATCGCGTTGGCGGAGAGGAAGGGCTCCAGCCCGAGGGGCTCGAGGGTCATCCAGTAGTGGAGTACGGCACGGCTGAACGCCACAAGGCGGTTCGACGACTCCGCGTGCGCCTGTTTGCGCAGGAAGTGCATGAGGGAGTCGCGCCGCCGGCAGATCTCGTCTATCTGGGTGGAGACCGAGCGCAGCTCGCCCTCAGCTCCCAGCTCGCTGAAATACACGGGAAGGGTGCGCAACAGCTGTTTGGCGACGAAGTAGATGGGGCGGATGTCGGCGTTCAGGAAGCGTGTGACATCGCGCTGGAAGAGATCGGTGTCGGCGATGTAGACGCCGCCCAGTCGCAGCTGGACGTTGAGAGCCGCCGCCAGCCTCTCAAAGAGCGCCGGGTTCGATTCGATGATGTGCATCCAGCAGCGGATCTTCGGCAGATGGAACGGATTGACCACGGTCTCCCATTCATCCGTCGCTCCGCGGATCTCCGGGTACTGGAAACGCCAGTAGAGGATGTCCTCGATCAGGTGATCGGCCGCCTTGACGTTCCCTGCCTCGCCGATGGCCACGCCGATGGCCTCGTAGCACTGGAAGCGCGTCAGGAGGAACTCGTTGTCCCGGTCGCGGAAGAAGGCGGTGAGACGGCTCAGGATGCGCTCGGCATCCATGTGCCGTTCGGGACGCATCATCTCCTTGACGACGGCCAGCAGGTCGACCATGACTTCCTTCTGGCGATAGCCCATGGTCTCGTCTTTCAGCAAGAAGAGGCACACGGCGAAGCGGTCCTCCAGGTTCTCCACCTGGAACAGCTGGTCGATGGCGCGCTCGAGAAGGTCGGAGAGGACCGGATACTGCGGCGAACACAGCTTCTCGCCCGGCGCGGTCTCAGCTCCAGCGAGCAACTTGGCCAGGCGCTTCTTCGCCAAAAAGGCGAAGCGCTCGGCGACGACGCTCGGGGCGGTGAGCCCGACCTTCTAGCCCGCCGCCCAACCGGGGACGTCGAGGTGATCTCGTACCTGGCGGTAGCCGGCCACCAGGGCCTCGCGGTAAAGCTCGGAAAAGGCCGGGGCCAGCGCCGGGCGCCCGGCCGTCCGTTGCAGCAGGTTGCGCAGCAACGCATCCCGCTCGAGGAAGGCGTCGGGATGCAGGGGAAACAAGCGGGCCAAGGACTGACCGATCGTCTCGAGAGCCTCGTCGTACGCGAGGCGGTGCCGTCCGCTCGAGGCCTCGGTGCACCACAAGAGGAGCCCGCGAAGCAGGAGCGAGAACTGCTCGTGGGTGAGGGGCAGATCGAGCAGCCCGAGCACCAGTTCCGTCAGGAGCCCGAACAGCCGGGAACGGTCCTCAGAACGCTCGAAGTAGGGCCAGTTGCGGAGAAGGGTCGTCTGAAGACCGTCGATGAGCAGATCGACGTTGCGGAAGGTGTGGAAGTACTCGCCCATGGTCTCGGCGAGGGAGACGCGCACGCCGTGGAGCCCCTCCACGGCGTCCACGAGCGGCAGGTAGCGATCAGGGATGACCACCTCCTGCGCGGTGCTGGCGATGTTCGCGCGCAGGGCGTCTGAGTCGAAAGGTGCCGGCGACGATCTCACGGTGCCGTCCATGATACCTTCGCGGCGGATACGACGCCGCGCCGGCAACGGCCCGCACGGCTTCATCGAAGCGGTTCATGCAAGCTCACCGAATTGGCCAGTCTGACGGGGGCCGGCGGTGTCGTCCTGCGATACGATGACCGTTGTCGAGCAGGACATGATGCTGGCTCTGCGGAGAGGCCCGTCCAGGGAAGTCCGCGCGGAGTCGTGTGGGTCGACAGGAGGGACAGCAGGCCATGGGTGTGCAACGGACGCTGGGGATCAACGGATTGGGGCGCATCGGCAAGCTGACGCTGTGGCACCACCTCGGGCGAGACGATTTCGACCGCATCGTGATCAACCTTGGCCGACCGGTGGGGACGTCGCTGGATGCCCTGGCGCAGTACATCGCCAAGGACACCACCTATGGCCCCCTCCACCGCTTCCTGCACGGGCAGTCCGGGGTGCGGGACGTCCAGGTCGTCGATGAGGGACGCGGCCTCATCAGCGCCCACGGCAAGGAGCTCGTCATCCTGCGCCAGGCCCGCAACCCGCAGGACATCCCCTGGCGCGCCCACGGCGTGACGCTGGTGGTGGAGTGCACCGGTACGTTCGGGGACCCTCATGCCGAGCCCGACGCGGCGAAGGGAGCGCTCCGCGGCCACCTCGCCGCCGGAGCACGGGTGGTCATGCAGAGCTCCCCGTTCAAGAGCACGAAGAAGGGGGTCGCGCTGCCCGACGACTCCGCCCTCTTCATCCACGGCATCAACGAGTTCGAGTTCGACCCTGCACGGCACAAGCTGATCTCGGCGGCGTCCTGCACGACCACCGCGTTGGCCCACATGATGCGGCCGCTGCTCGAGCGCGACCTCACGCGCAACATGATCACCGCCGGCATGAGCACCGTGCATGCGGTCACCCCATCGCAACCGGTGCTGGACGCCGTCCCGAAGGCCGGCGCGACCGACCTGCGCAAGAGCCGCGGCGCTCTGGGCAACGTGGTGCTGACCTCCACCAACGCTGCAGCGGCTTTGGAGCTGGTCATGCCCGAGATCGGCCGGATCGGCTTCATGGCGGATTCAGTGCGGATCCCCACCGCCAGCGTGAGCCTCATCATCCTCAACGTGACCTTCCAGAGCGAGGCCCTCGCCGATGGGACGGTCTCCCTCGGCCGAGACGCCGTCAACGCCATCTACCGGGAAGCGGCGCAGGGCGAGGCACGAGGCCTGCTCAAGTACAGCGACGAGCAGAACGTGTCCGCCGACATGCTGGGCGAGGATGCAGCGGTGGTGATCGAGGGCGTGGAGACGCATACCCGCACCGGGTTCATGGACCTGA
>Ga0315291_10003796_pt1 | contig 19393 bp, 16 predicted proteins | sample YL17G12_20_MG_FD_203070 | JGI IMG/M metagenome (GOLD analysis project Ga0315291, IMG submission 203070) | Sediment microbial communities from Yellowstone Lake, YNP, Wyoming, USA - YL17G12_20 | ecosystem: Environmental > Aquatic > Freshwater > Lake > Sediment | place: USA: Wyoming | collected...
ACCAGCGCAGCTGGATCAACCACCTGACGAAGACACCGAAACAGGGCGTTAAACGGCGCTCCAGTGGCACCGTAATGAGCCCCTGGGTAATCGCCACTCCAGTTCCAAGTCGACGCAAAGATATCCAGGTGAACCAATGGTTGGACGGCAAATTGCTTAAGAAAATGCGCCGCCACACTACTACCGCCGCCGATACTGGCATGCGAAGGCAGACGTCCCATATTGGTTAGATCGGCCGCGTTGGTGGAATTTCCCTGCAAAAATGGCAGAAATTCGCCCCAAAAAGTAAACTCCTCACCGCTGCTCTTACCGGCCTTAGTCAGACTATCCTGCAGGGCCGCAGAGGCGAAATGAACCGGCGTAAAATAGTTGCTGAACTGGCGGAGCGACGCGGTGGTCAGCGTCGCTGCAGTGAGCGTCAGCGCTGGGTGCAGCTGCTGCTGCGTATAGGTGATGGCGTCAGCCAGGATCAGACGTCCCTCGGCGTCGGTGTGTTCTATGATCACATCCTTACCGTTGTATGCACGGATGATGGCACCTGGCTTCATGGCCTTGGCGTCGATGAGGTTTTCGCAGCACGGGATCGCCACCGCAAGCGGTCCACTATAGCCACTCTCGACGAGGGCCATAAACATCTGAATCATCAACCCAGCGCCACCCATGTCGTTCTTCATGCAGTTGACGAAGCCTTCGTGCGGCTTCAAATTGATCCCGCCGGTATCAAAGGTAATACCCTTGCCGATGAGCAGGAGGGGCTTTAAACCGGGCTTTAGCCCGTGCGTGGCAATATGCAAGCGCGACGGCGACCTGTTGCTGGCTTGGCCAACCGCAAGCAATAGGTTCATGCCAAGCTCAGCCAGACGCTCACGGCCCAAACTCTCGAAGGTGCAGCCATGATCACCGCAAAAACTAGCCAGGCGATGACCGAGTTCGATCGAGGTCAACTCATCGGGGTTTTCGTTGACCCACTGACGAAAGCCGAGTTGCCCCTTAAGCCGCACGGAAAGATAGGGATCGGCCGCATGCAGGGAGTCGCCCTCTGACGTGAGTAGCCGCAGCCGACTCAGATGGCTCCGCTCGTAACGCGGCCGCATATGCCGGGTCCATAGGTCTTCGGCCAAGGCCAGTTCAGGACCGGCACTACCGGGCTCAAGATAAACAGCGATTTGTTTTAGATTGAACATCGCCGCAAGCTGACCGTAGACCTTGTGCGCTAGCCAACGCCGCTCCAGGGGCCCTTGACCAGCCTGCTTCCACTCAAGCACGGCGTAGGGTGTGCCCTCACTGCCACCGAGAAAGCCGACGTGATAGTGCAGGTAGTGAAAGTGCCGACTCAGGCCCTTCACCGCAGTCGCGATCAGCTTTTGCACCCAGGGGGTTCGCTCCTGCCCCGGCGCGCCGATGACGACCAGAAGCTCGCCTGGTTCGAGCTTGGTTTCGGGACTTCCAACGGACACATCGATGACTTCAGGGATCATAAACACCAACCTCGGTGGCAAAGATGGCGATGTCTAGGCAGCAGCAAGAGCGCGCGACCATCACGCCGTCACATAGCATGGGCAAAAATATCGGCAAAATCGTTACGGCTCACCGGCCGTGGATTACTCGTGTGGCACGGATCCGCAGCAGCGACCTCGACGAGGCGAGCGGTCGTGGTCGCGTCCAAAGGACCAAGGCGCGGCGGCAGGCCGACATCGTGTTTCAAAGCTCGCAGCCAACGCAAAAAGCCGGACGCCAGCTCGCTCGTGTTCGTCGCGGGTACCATCACCGCCTGGCCGAGTCGCGCCAGGCGCTCTTCGCAGCAGGCCCGGTTAAATTCCATGCAGGGTTCGAGCATCATCGCATTGGCCAAGCCGTGGTGCGTATCAAACACGCTAGACAAAGCGTGCGCACACGAATGGGTGACGCCCAGGCCCTTTTGCGAGGCCACAGCGCCCATGATCGAAGCCATCTGCATACCACCCCGCGCCGTCAGATTGGTCGGCTCGCGCACCGCCGTCAGCAGATTCAGAGCTATCAACCGCACCCCTTCCAGGGCGATACCGTCGGCGATCGGGTGCCACTCGTGCGCGAGAAAGGCCTCGATATTGTGCGTCAACGCATCAAAGCCGACGGCAGCCGTCATCGCCGCTGGCAGGCCATAGGTTAATTCCGGATCGGCGATGACCAAAGGCGGCAACAGTTTTGGATCGAAGATGATCCTCTTTACATGACTGACGGCGTCGGCGATGACCATCGAACGGCCCACCTCGCTGCCCGTACCGGCCGTCGTCGGCACCGCGATCATGAAGGGAATCGGCTGATCGACGGGACGCCCGTCGCTACGACCCTCCTCGTAATTGAACAAGTGGCCCGGGTGATTGATCATCAGGGCAATGCTCTTGCCGACGTCCAGGGCCGCTCCGCCACCGATGATCACCAGGCAATCACCACCGTGCTCATGATAAGCAGCGACTCCTTCTTTGACCTGGGTCTCGACCGGATTGCTCGTCGCACCACCAAAGACCGCTGGAATCAAGCCAACCTGCGACAAACTAAGCTGCAGGTCGCCAACCATCGGCGTCACCGCCAGGTCGCGGTCGGTGACGATCAAGGGACGCTTGGCACCGCGCTGTTTCAAGGTCTGCGGGACCAGCTTGATGGCTCCGGCGCCAAACTTGATCATGGTCGGGTAATTAAACTGCTGGATCACCGTGCGCCCTCCAGGTAGCTGATAGGCATAGAGGATACCGGTCGGCGGAGCTAGCTGATAGCACTAGTTGACGCCATAAGAGGAGACCAGCTTGAAGCAACCCCTGCAATTGTCCAGCCTTGACCCGCAGCGCCTCAATGCACTGCTCGCCAAACACCGCGTCTCGCTGGCCGACAGTGCTGCCTTGGCCGGCGCGGTGCGACGCCTGTCAGACCACTACTTGCAACACCCAGAGGCGGCGACGCCGTGGCGCCAAGACTGGGCGCAGATCGCCTATGCCTGCTATTTTTTGCCGCTCAATTATCTGCGCGTCCTCGGCGTCTTAGAGATGGCCAAGGAGGTTGGCTTCTTTGCCGGTCTGCACCACTACAGCGACTTCGGCAGTGGTTTAGGCGCGGTGTCGCTGGCCTTGGACACGGCCTTACCTGGCCAATTTTTGTCGGGTCACGCGATCGAAGTCAGCAGCACGGCGATCGCCATGCACCGCCAGCTGACGACGCCTTTGGCCACTCCCCTCACCTGGTCGACCCAGGTGCCGGACGGTGGCTTTAGCGCGAGCGAGCAACGGCTGGCTAGCTTCTCCTTCTCCCTCACTGAATTACCGCGGATTCCAGCCTGGGCGCTGCAGCAAGAGGCGCTTATGCTGATTGAGCCCGCGACCAACCAAGACAGCCGAAGGCTGCTCGCGTGGCGTGGCGAACTTCTCGGTGCCGGCTGGCACGTTTGGGCGCCGTGTACCCACGCAGAGGCCTGCCCCTTACTGACCGAATCGAAACGCGACTGGTGCCACGACCGCGTGCAATGGGACATGCCCGAGTGGTTCCAGGCGCTAGAGGAGCACCTGCCGATGCGTAACGACAGCCTCACCTATTCCTACCTACTCATGCGTCGGACCGCTCCAAGCGAATCCAGAGCCGGACTCGCCCGGCTAACGGGAGACCTCAGACGGGAAAAAGGCGCTTCGCGGCAGATGATCTGCCGCGGACCTAAACGGGAATTTTTAAGCTGGCAGCATCGACGCGGCGAAGCGCCGCAGTTGCCGCGTGGCGAGCGGGTCATCTTGGACCCAACGATCGAAGTGAAGAGCAATGAATTGCGGCCCACAACGGAGCAAGTCCAACTGGCAACCTAGACGCACCGACACTCAGGCAGCCTTCACCTGCTGCTTTTGACTACGGATCACGACGAGAATCTTGTCGTCCGCAGTCGGCAGGCGCACGATCGCCTCGCGACCATCGCGCTGAACCTGCGCCAGGAGATTGAGCAGAGCCTTACGACTGCGCCGCGTATGCCAGTCAAAGACGCCGTCGGTGCCGAGTAGAATCGTGAAGGGAGCTCCGCTAGGCAATCTAACCACTTTGGGTTGGATGATAAGATTTTTTGACAGTCCCAGGATACCGCCCGATCCCTGTACCATCTCAGCCGATTCTGGCCGGTCGGAATTACGAATCAGCACCAGCGGCACATGACCAGCACAGTAGTAGGTAAGAAAGTGCTGATCCACAGTCAAAAGGCCCATGGTGAGGGTATGGGGTTCTTTTGCGCCCAATGTAATTAATACATTGTTTACAGCAGTGATCCATGATTCAGCAGAAAATTCCGGTTCATTAAGTGCATAGGCCCACAAGGCTTGGATCGACTGGACCACCATGGCGGCCGGGATGCCTTTGCCACTGACGTCGGCGACGGCGATGACAATGGTGCCATTTCGCAGTCTTCTGGTTGCCATCCAGTCGCCGCCGAGGATGCCGTAGGGTTCGTGAAAGCAAACGACCGTCGAGTGACCACTGCTTAGAGGCGCAGGATCTGCGGTAAGCGAGGTCTGGATGCGACTGGCGACTTCAAGTTCGGTCTCAAGCGCCTCGCGTTGGAGTCGTTCATTGAGTTCGGAAAGGCCCGCCTTTTCGATATTCAACCGGGCAAGGATCCGCAGGTTTTGCAGCCTGCGGTAACTCGACACCAAGATGTGACCATCGGTGAAAAAAATGGTGAGTGCCAGGCTAACGCCTTCATCGTGGCGAGCGATATGCCAAACCACCAAAGCTACGCCGACATGCGCTATCGCCCCCACCATCCCAACCCAAGGCAAGCTGCGCGACGTATCGCAGACCAGCGCACCGATCGCCGTATACAACACCCAGCCGATGATACGGTGCGATAGACCAAGGCTTGGATCTTGCGCGCCAGTCACCATGATCCAGGCTAGACCAACGGTAAAGACGCACTGCTCCAGTACCGCCGCCAGCCCAAGGCGGCGCTTTGACAGCTCGCTCTGCTCGCGCAAGGCGATCAAGGAGATACCGTCGACCAAGGCTACCAGAGCAAAGACGACGAATCCTGGGATTTTCACTGATTCCGGCGCAAGATAGAAAAGGGCCGTCGCCGCAATCGCTGAAGCTACGCCCCCCACTTTCGACATCAAGCGCCGCGAATCAACCCGGTCCTGGAGCACCCACTGCTCGACTAGAGCATCAGCAACATCTCTGGGCTTATCTTTTGGGCTCTGTGCCATGGTCACGCTGGTACTAGACTTTAAGATGATGCACTCCTTGACTCCACCTAAACAGACACATCTCTATCGGCAGCATCGCCGCCTTCATGAACCGAGCACGCGCTAGACGGCCGATAAAAACACGCCTATTTCATCATAAAATCCGCTTCTTATGCCACCTCAACCGGGGTGTTTGCAACCAAGTGGCGGCTTATTCGCCGCCTGCGGCGCCATCGCTCGCTGGAGCTTTTACCAGGGCACCGACCGTGGCCGAAGCCAGTGGTCCATCCTTTCGATGCGTCGCCGATCCGAGGTATAACTAAAGACATCCCTCTCCTCACCCAGGATGTCCGATGCTCAATGGATTGACCGCAGTCGCCGTCCTCGTGGTGGTGTTTCACGCGCTGTTGTCCTACGCCATCTTTGGTCTTGGCGTCGCCGCGGCAGTGACGCCGCACACGCTGGCCTGGGCCAGTGCCGCAGCGTTGTTGGTGACGCTGGTGGCAGCTAAGCGACTTTGGCCATTGATCTCGGCGGAAAAAGTCTTAAGCAATACCGACGCGCTGATCCTTGCCTGTGGATCGGCGCTGATCGTCGCGCCTTTCCTCCACGTATTGGTGCTGCCGCCTTTTCACGAAGACGACCTGATCTACCACTTAAACGTGCCGAAGCGCATCCTTCAAACGGGAGCTTTGGTAGCCGACCCATTTAGCCTGACGACCAATTTTCCAATGCTATTTGAAATGCCGTTCACAGCGCTACTGGCGTCCAAGTGGCCCATCTCGCCGCTGTTACTAAACGTGCTGTATCTTTATGGCTATGTCCTAGCCTTTGCCGCCTTTTTGCGCAGCGAATTGCGGCTGACACTGCCGTGGACTTTGGCGGCGACGCTGGCGTTTGCTTGGATACCGCTGCACTATGCGATCGTCCAATCGTGCTACGTCGAGCTATTTCTTGGTTTAGTGACTTTGCTTGGCCTGCAGTTTTATCTGCGGTCGCTGCGCTCAGACGGTCGCCCACTAGACTGGTTCTTGTCGATGCTGTTTCTGGGCTTTGGCGCAGCGACAAAGTACCTAGGTTTGCTCCCGCTCGCTGCGGTGGTGCTTGCAGAGTTGGTACGTCCTGCCCCGCGACGGCGATTGGCGCTGGGGATCCTGGTGGCTGCGCTGGTAGCGTTGCCTTGGTACGTGAAAAATTGGCTGCTCTTAGGCAATCCCCTGTATCCATTTGCGCCGCAACTTTTTCCAACGCCGGATCTATCAGTCGACCGCTATCTGAAGATGAAGACCCTGCTCGATTTTTATAACGAAGGAACCGCTCTGTCGGATTACTTTATGCTGCCCTTGCGAGTCCTGTGGGCCGGGGACTGGACGCCGCAACCGGGCTCGTTTGGCTTCGGTGGTAAGCTATCCTTGCTGTGCGTCCTCGCAGCGTTCAGCGGCGGTTATCCAGGTAAAGGCGCGCGAGCTGTCCGCTGGATGCTGCTGCTATATCTGGTGGTCTGGATCGCTTCTGCTCAGAACGTGCGTTACTTGATGCCGTTTTTGGTGCTACCGATCGCCTTTGGACTGAAGGTTTTGCTAGAAAGAGGCCGCTCAGCCCGTTGCTTTGCCGCAGTCCTGTTGCTTTTGGCCGTGGTGCAAAATGCCTGGAATATCGTTAAGGATATGCGCGACCTTCAGATTGACCAGGTGGTGCTCGGGACGTTGAGCAGCGACGCTTTTCTCAACGCGCGGATGCCGCAGGTAAAGGCCGCCAGCGAGTTAGCCAATCGCCACCTCGATCCTTTAAAGGACCGGGCGATGTTCATCGGCGGTTTTGGCCGAGCGCTACTCATCGACGCGCCGGTACTGGCCAACACCTTCTCGGACGTCGAAATCTTCAACGACGCGTTCGCCCGCGGCAGCGTAGATCCAAGCCTCGCCGACCGGTTCTTCGCCCTACACGGCGTCACGCATCTGCTACTGATCGATGCGACCGCACGCCAGCTGCTGCAAACCCTGCCAGACCTCGACGCCGATGCGGTGGACCGCTACCTTGCAGCACACACGACAGTGGTCGAGTCGCAAGCCGGGGCTAGCCTCTTAAAGCTACATTGATCGGCGATGGCATCACCGCAAAGTCGCTGAGTTTTTTATAGCTAAGGCGCCGAGTTTTTTTAACCGCAAAGATCGCGAAGGTCGCAAAGGTCTTTTAAGGTCGATCTTGCTGTTATTAGAGATATCCTTTGCGAACTTTGCGACCTTTGCGGTGAAAAACTCCGTGTCTTTGCGGTGAAAAACTCGGCGTCCTTGCGGTGATCCAGTAACATAGGAGGATGCCAAGCATCCAACCCGCATCGTCAAGCCCCGTCCACACAGCTGGACACGCTCCCGCCGGGCCGGAAGTCAGCGTTGTCATTCCGTGTCTCAATGAGGCGGACACGATTGAACTGTGCATCCTGTGGGCACTGGAAGGCTTGCGCGAGGGTGGCTTCTTTGGCGAGCTGATCATCGCCGACAACGGCAGCACCGACGGCTCGCTAGCGATCGCTGCTCGCTATGATGTGGTCGTCGTCAACGTTTCGGCGAAGGGGTACGGCCATGCTCTGATGGCGGGTATCCAAGCGGCCAGAGGGCGCTACATCATCATGGGCGATGCCGACGCGAGCTATGATTTCCGTGAAATACCGCGGTTTGTTGCCGCCCTTAGGGATGGCTACGAGCTGGTGCAAGGTTGCCGTCTGGCCGCGGGAGGCGGGCGCATCATGCCAGGTGCGATGCCGCTGTCGCACCGGCTGGTGGGAAATCCGCTGTTTTCGCGGCTAGCGCGGGTCATGTTTGCCTCGCACTTCAACGATATCTATTGCGGGCTCAGGGGCTTTACAAAAGAGCTATACCTGCGCCTGGATCAACAATGCACCGGCATGGAATTCGCGGTCGAAATGATCGTCAAGACCAGCATCCGCCAGGAGAAGGTCTGTGAGATTCCGATCGTCTTGCACAAGGACGGGCGCATCGCGCATGCGCGGCACCTGCGGACCTTTCGTGACGGCTGGCGGACGCTGCGCTTTTTACTGCTCAGCAGTCCGAAATGGCTGTTCTTGCTGCCGGGGCTGGCATCCTTTAGCCTTGGCCTGATCGCCTACGGCCTCGCCCTACCCGGGGTGGCCATTAAAGGCGCGGTATTGGATGCGCATACGCTGCTCTTTGGCAGCGTCGCGTTGATCTGCGGGTTTCAGTCCGTGGTGTTTTCGATCATCATCAAAACCTATAGCGTGACCACGCAGTTTGCCAAGCAGAGTCCGTCACTCGACCGGCTATTTCGCTGGATGAATTTGGAGCGCGGGTTGAGTCTGAGCATCGTCGTCTTTGCGCTAGGCGCGGCCTTGTTAGTAAAAGCCATCGCCGGCTGGATCGCGGTCGATTTTGGGCCGCTGGATTATCGGCATACCATGCGCTTGGTGGTGCCTGGGATGACCTTGATCGTGCTCGCAACGCAGGCCGCGCTAGCTGGGTTGTTCGTCAGCATGATGGGAATGCAGCGTCGATGAGCCCGAGCTTGAAAGACGACACGTCACAACCGCACCTCGCTCAGGCGAGGTGGGAGCAAGCCTATCTGGCGTTCGAGACGCCTGCCGCTGAGCAGCGCAAGTTTATCCGCCGCCTGAACCGACTAGGGCAGGCGACGTGGCCTAGGTCCGCGCGCATCGTCGAGCTATTCTGCGGTCGGGGTGGTGGCCTGTTGGCTTTAGAGACGCTTGGGTTTACGACCATCGAGGGAGTCGATGTATCAGCTAGCCTGGTGAAGTGTTATGCGGGCAGAGGGCAGATTCATGTCGCCGACTGCCGAGCTCTACCGTTTGCGACTGCAAGCAAAGAGATTGTCGTCGTCCAAGGGGGCCTGCATCATCTGACGGCGCTTCCCGAGGATTTGGCGACCGTCTTGGCTGAAGTGGAGCGGGTGCTCGTTAGCGGCGGGCGCTTCGTGGTGGTTGAGCCGTGGTTGACGCCGTTTTTGCAGTTTGTCCATGCAGCGACTCAGGTACGGCTCTTGCGGGCGATCTATCAGCCCTTGGCTGCTTTGGCGACAATGATCGAGCTGGAGCGACCAGCTTATTTCAACTGGCTGCACCAGCCGGGCGTGATCCTTGATCTCTTTGCGAGCAGATTTAAGGTCGTCAAGATGCGCCTCGGCTGGGGCAAGATCGAGGCGGAGCTTGTCGTCTTTAAGGGTGGTCACCGATGAGCGGCGGAGGCCTGGTCGCTAAGGCCCACGCGACTCTGGTTGCGCCACGCAGGCTGCGACAGCTTCGCGGGCATATCGACAAGCTTTTGCCGCAAGGTGCTCGGGTGTTAGATGTAGGCTGTGGCGATGGTCATTTAACGAAGTTGATCAGCGACGCGCGGGCGGATCTCGAGGTCATCGGGGTCGAGGTGTTTATGCGCGACAAGCTGTACGCGCCGGTGGTTCCGTTTGATGGCCGGCGCCTGCCGTTTAAAGACGGGGAATTCACCGACGGGATCATCATCGACGTGTTGCACCACGCCGACGATCCAAAGGCCTTGCTGCGCGAGATGCGGCGAGTGTGTAGCCGCAGTTTAGTGATCAAGGACCACCTCCGCGAGGGACCATTGGCCTATGCAACACTGGCACTGATGGATCTGGTTGGCAACCCCAGCCATGGCGTCGCGATGAAACGCGACTATTGGCGACACCAGCAGTGGCTGGAGTTCTTTCGCGGCGAAGGGTGGGCGGTCGAGGTGTGGATTGAAAAGCTCGATCTTTACGGCATGCCCATGGATCTGATCTGCGGCCGTGGTTTGCACTTTGTCTGCAGGCTTAAATAGCTGTCCAGTTTTCGGGGTCCTGCGCAGTAGTCTGTCATAAGGCTAATTTTTATTGTATGTGACGTGGGCCGACCGACGAGGAAGTAGCCGACTTCAGACAACATACTGAAAAGCCCAACGATTTCCTAAGTATCCGTTATGGCTAACCATTTAAATGCGATGCCCCTGAATCACTCCCCCCACCCACCGGAACGCCTGTGCTGCTACGCAGCTCACTGATAGTCTAGAAGCATGAGATTAGGCCGCCCCGACAAGCTAGATGTACGTCCCTCCCGCCGCGCTGCCACCGCCGTCTTGGCCGGTATATGGCTGGTCGGCGCTTGTTTGAAGCACGGCGAGGCCGCCACACCAAAGATCTACGGCGGCACCCCGGTCGCCGCAGGCGAGTTGCCCGCGGTCGTGGCCCTGACGCTGCAGTTGCCAGGCAGCAGCACGCCGATGCTTAGTTGCTCTGGCACCTTGATCGCGCCGGATGTCGTCTTGACCGCCGGCCATTGCCTAAAGGGTCCGGGATTTGGCGCCACCACACTCGGCGATCAGCTGAAAGATCAACTCCATGTCTATGTCGGCGATGGTGCTGAAGGCGGTGCGCTGAGCGGCAATATCGTGGTCCAAGCGGTGGCCGTGCACCCCATGCTGCGGCAGCACCCCATCGGCTATGCAGATTACGGTCTCGTGTTTCTAAGCACGAAGGTCGAGGCGGTGCCACCAATTCCCGTCGTAGTCGACCTTGCTGGTTCCGTCAGCGCCCTAAGCGCTGCCACCACGACGCTGGTTGGCTTCGGCGAACGCGACGACCGCGGCAGCGGCCGTAAATTCCAGGTCGATGCCAAGGTCACTAGTTTTAACAGCGCCGAAGCAGTCGTCGGAGGTGGCGGCAAAGACGCCTGCGGCGGCGACAGCGGTGGTCCAGCACTGATAAAAGCCGATGATGGCTCTTGGCGCCTGCTCGGTTCGGTGTCGCGCGGCATCCATCTGGGCTGCGGTGACGGCGGTTTAATCAGTCTCGTCGCCGACGGCTGGTGCTGGGTGCAACAAGTCGCAGCGGGCCATCAGATCCAACCGACCACCGACTGCGCGACCTGGAGTTCTGACGGTCAGCCGTCGCAGCAACCGTATGCAGATTTTAGCCAACTGTGCCAATCAGGTGGCACCACCCCCACACAGCAAGAGACGATGCGCGCCGTGCTGCTCGGGCTAGACGTCAAAAGCTGTGCGCTCGCCGCGCAAAAGCTCCAGAGCAGTCCGCATCTCAACCTCGATTTTCTCATGCTTCGTGACCTAACACCCCTGGCGGGGCTGCGCGGCGTCCGACATCTGTCCCTCAAGGGCAATCGCATCAGCGACCTGACACCTCTTCGCGAGTTGACCGAGCTGCAGGTGTTGGAGATCGACGGCAATCAAATCACTACGACCGCACCACTTGCTGCCCTGCAGCAGCGTGGTCTGCAGATCCTCGGCACGCATCGGCAGCTGACAAATTTTGCCGCGACTGCTTTCCTTCGCCTCTGCCAAGATCCAAAGCTGCCAGCAGACCCGCTCGCTACGGTACGCGCCATCTTCTTCAAAACACAGAGCAGCGACTGCGCCACGGCCAACGAGCGCCTGCTATCGATGCAGACCCTGACGCTGAATAGCCGTCACCTCAGCGACCTAACGCCACTCGCCGATTTGCAACAGATCACGGCTTTGAATCTAAGCGGCAATGAACAGTTAAGCGATGTGTCACCGCTGGCCGGACTCGAACGACTTGAGACGCTGGATCTGACGGGGACCAAGGTCGTGGATGTGAGCCCTCTAGCAGCGCTCAAATCCCGCGGTTTGATCATCACCGGTCCTTAAGACACGCGTTCCACTGCGTCTGTGAGGCCCATCGTCGGCTGCCGCAGGCGCAGGTAAAAGGCAAGCGGGAGCTTGAACCAGATGGTCATCATCATCGCTTGATACGCCGCAGTCAGCAACCAGCGTCATGCTTATGAGTAAGAATACCATAAAGGCCCAAGGCCATGGCTGCTGCAGCCACAGCAGCAGTTGTAGGTGCAGCTCGAAAAGGTCGGCCCTAGGCGCATGTGCAAACCCATGCAAGGAATCCGCTAGCTTCGCCCACAGCAAAGAGCGGATGGCCGTCGTCGCCATAGTCAGGACAAACAGCGGAGTCACACACCGCCGATGCCGATAGGCGAGTTGCACCGCCGCCGTCATGGCGGCCACTCCAGTCCACTGGAAGGACAGCGCGGGAACGCGCAGGACGACAGTCGCAGGCGTGGTGACCACGGGACTCCTCGTAGATTCCTAGGTTCGCAGACATTGACAGATGCGACCCATGATACCTGATCTGCGACCTTCATGCGGCGCCTTTGTCTCGGTCAACAACACCATGTTAGAATGAGCGCAACTCGCTCTCACCCCAGGAAGGCCAAGCATGGCTGCGTCCAGCGTACCAGTCGAGACCACTAGGTCCGCCGCGGCTATACAGCAATCTTGTTTGGTCGCCATGCAAGGCTTTCAGACGGCGCTCAAAGCTGCGGACTTGCCGACCAGGGTCAAGGGCAAGCTGTGGGAGCGGCTGATGTACTTTTTGCACTATCTCGTCGCCTGTAAAGGCGAGTCCCCGGAGACGGCAAGCCGCGACGATGTCTTGGAGTTTCTCGCGCCGGTGCGCGGACTCTACGAGTATGATCTACGCTGCCAGATGCTAGACATGTTGGCCCCCGTTGGTAACCACGCCAACTTCAAATCCTGGCACCAAGACGGCAGTACCAAATGGCGCAAAGCCCTGGAATTCGCCTTTTGGTTTCGCCACCACGACGAAGTTCACCGGCGCTCACAAGCCTTCTTTAGCGCCATAACCCAGGCCGACATCAACGCCCATGAGTTCCAAGCGCTGCCCTTTTATCGGGCGATGTGGCAAACACTGCCGGAGATCGGCGACGAGGTCCTGGACACCGACGATGACGTGCTGCGCCACCTCAAAGAGCTATGTCCAGACGTCGCTAGCCGCCTCAGCGTGTTGGATATAGGCTGTGGCCGCGGGCGGCTACTACAGCGCGTCGCCAAGGATTACCCAAACGCTGAGCTAATCGGCACGGAGCTGGTCGAATGGTACCACCCCTTACTTAGAGAGCGCGGCATTCGCCCCATTCAGTGCGATGCGGGACACCTAACGCTACCGGATCACTCCCTAGATATCGTCATTTCGACCGATGTCATTGAGCATCTGCGCGAGCCTCGGCTGATGGTCGAGGAAATCCGTCGCGTGCTCAAGCCAGGTGGTATTTTTTGCGTCGGAGCGCCATCGAGCAATGCGCACTTCTACAGCCGCAATCCCTTAGCTTTTCTGCGCATCGCCTGCAGTGACCTGCTGCCTGGGGCCGTCCCGTCGTTTCATAATCTTTACGCACCGCTGACGCCGCTAAAGATCGTGCACTACGGCTTTAGCCGCAGGCAAATGCACCAGCTCTTCGCGCCGACCCTGCCCGGCGTCACCGTCGTCATGAAGCGCTTCTATCCGCTGCGACGGCTCCGTCTTACCAAGCTTGCGCCCAAGTTGCCGCTGCTGCGCGGCATGGGACTTTACTGCATGGCGTTCGGCCGGAAATAGCCGCTTGGTTTGGGGCTATTACCTTTACCGCGGCAGCGCTTAACGCCCCGCTAACCGGTACTTTTGCATAGTTTCCAGAGCGTTAAGCCGGTGAATCGGGGTGGACAGCAGGGCGCTAAGTCTGCTAGCTAGGCGTACCACGTGCGAGAGGCCTGGCCCGATGACCCAGCTGCAATCCGAAACGCCCCAAGGGCCCTTCATGATGTCCCCGAAGACGCTCCTTTATAAATCTTTTTGGATTTATGGAAGCATGGGCTCAATCGGTTTGGCGGTGATCGCCTTTGGCCATAAAACCTTGACGCCCGCCTTGGGCCTTCCGGCCCAGCCAAAGGACCTGCTGCACCTCGTGTCCATCGGTGTGCTCGGTGCTGGCGTTTTGCTGATTCTAAGCTATTTCTTTGAAGACTGGTTTCCCTCCTTTCGCGCCCTCAAAGCGCTGGTGATGCACCTGCTCGGCCCCTGCTCGGTGCCCGTTGGCCTGCTCTTGGCGGTGCTGACCGTCTTTGGCGAGGAGCTGCTCTTTCGCGGGGCGATGCAGCCGTTTTGCGGCCTGGTTCTTACCAGCGTGCTGTTCGGGCTGTTGCATATGGGCAAAGATGGGCTGCTGTCCGCCTGGAGCCTGTGGGCGTTCGTGGCTGGGCTGTTGATCGGCTGGATGTACATGGCCACCGGTAGCCTGTGGCCATGCCTGATCACCCACTTTGGCGTCAATGCGGTGTCGACGCTCAACCTTCGGCGTTCCTATCTACGCTGGCTGCAGCTCAATCGGCCGGCGGATCGACCTACGGACAAAGGCGACGCGCCGTGATCAAAGGCCACCCACACATCGGCCTGTTTCAGCCGGAAATTCCGCAAAATACCGGCAGCATCGCCCGACTCGCCGCCGGCAGCGGTTGCCGTTTGCACCTGGTGCGACCCTTCGGTTTTTCTGCCGCTGACCGCAACCTGCGGCGGGCTGGACTCGACTACTGGCCTTTTCTCGACTTGGAGATCCATGATCACATCGAGGATCTCCTGCAGCAATTCCCAGGCCGTTGCGTGTTTTTATCAAAAAAGGCCAAGCAACCCTACTGGGCCATTCCCGATAGCGCCGAGCTGTTCGTCTTCGGCAGGGAAACCAGCGGCCTACCTGACTCTCTGTTTGAGGCCCACGGTGAACACTTCTATCAGATTCCGATGTATCACCCAGGCGTGCGCAGTCAGAATCTGTCCAATGCTGTGTCCATCGTCATCTACGACCGTCTACGCCGCATCCATAGCCAAGGCACGACGCTCCCCCCTTCTCGCTAACTCGCACAGTCGCTCACTCGCTAAAAGGCCACGCCCATGACCGCCATGCAGCCAACACCAGTCACTCCCAAGATGCCCGCAGCAGACTGGTTGAGCACCTATGTCACGCCGTCGCTGACCGCGGCGGCCTCGTACAAGATCGATACACCTCCGGTGAGCATCAAGCTGGACCAAAACGAAAGCCCCTGGGACCTCCCGACGGCGATCAAAGAAAAGGTCGTCGCCAGACTGCTGGAGCGCCCTTGGAACCGCTACCCCTCGCCCTTTAGCGACGACCTCGCCGACCAAATCGCCCGCCATGCCGGCGTCACCCCAGGCACCGTGCTGCTCGGACCAGGCTCCAACTACCTCATCGCCCTGCTGCTGAGCGTTTTTGGCAAAGGCTATGGCCACCAAAACAGCGGCCGCGTCGTCATCGCCAGACCGTCTTTTCCCCTCTATGAATCACAATGCCAGTACGAAGGGATCCCCTACACGCCCTGGGAACTCGACGCCGACCTGGAATATGATGTCGCCAAGTTGCCCCCTCTCAGCCGCGGCTCGATGGTCCTCTTTGCCTCGCCCAACAATCCGGTCGGCAACACCCTGCCCAAGGCCGTCCTAGAAGAGCTGCTGAACAAGCATCCAGACACCCTGTTTGTCGCCGACGAAGCCTATTTCGAGTATGCCGCCGAGCCCTATACCAGCCTTCTGGCAGCGCATGCCAACTTGATCCTGCTGCGCACCTTTTCGAAGACCATGGGTAGTGCCGGCGTCCGCATCGGCTACCTGCTTGGCCACGCCAACTACCTGAACCTGCTGCGAAAGGTACGGGTGCCATACCTCCTCAATCACTTCGCCACCGCCTGCATCGAGGTGCTGCTCAACGACCCCGACACCAAGGCTCATCTGCGTCAGATTCAAAGCAGTGCCGTGGCACAGCGCCAAGTGATGTTCGAGCGGCTGCAGACGCTGCAAGGCCGACTTGGCATGAAGGTCAAGAATTCCGCGGCAAACTTTCTGCTCCTGAGGTGGCCAACCACGGCTGCGGCCGAAGTCGTCTACGCGGCGCTGATCAAGGCCGGCATCCTCGTTCGCAATGTCTCCGGTGGACCTGGTCTGGCTGGATGTTTGCGCCTAACTCTTGGCAATGAGCAAGAAAATTCTGCTCTGATAGCCGCTCTCGAGCGCCTGTAGGTCGTCCTGAGGCGCCAAGCGCATGCTCGCAAGTCGCTGCGGGAGTGGAGCTTCAGGCCGTGACGTCGGCGAAAGTTCTTTACAAAGTAAAGGTATTACGTTGTAATCGGCGCAACAACGTAAACAGGCTAGGCACCTGACATTGTGATGGAGCGCCCGGTGGCAAAGGTTTTAAGCATACTACTTCTACCCGTCTGGATCGGACTTTGTAGCTGTGCGCCTAGCTCTAGCAGTCAACTGAGCACGGCCAGCAAACGCGCTGAGACCAAGTCGACAAAATACCCAGTCGTCCTGCAACACGGCTTCCTGGGCTTCGATAAGATCCTCTTTTTTGACTATTTCTACGGTGTTCCGGGTAAGCTACGCGCCGAGGGCTACAAGGTCTATACGCCCAAAGTGGCTGCCGTCAATGGCATCGCCGTGCGGGCCCAAGAGCTAGCTGGCCAGATCGATCAAATTCTGCAAGAGACCGGCGCCGCCAAGGTCAACATCATCGGCCATTCCATGGGTGGGCTGGATGCTCGTTACTTGGTCTCCACCCTAGGCTACGGCGACCGCGTCGCCTCGATCAGCAGCGTCGCCACACCGCACCACGGCACCCACTTGGCTGATACCGTATTGGCCGTGCTTGGACTGCATAACCCTCTCGAAGAGGCGATGACGACCATCATGGGTGTCAGCAGCGATGCCACCACGGTGGACAACCCGAAATACCGAAACTTTGGCTCGATCGATCTGCGCCAGAATATGTACAACCTGTCTACTAGCTATATGAACGAGCATTTCAATCCTGAGAATCCCGACGACGACCGAGTTTTTTACCAGTCATGGAGCGGCGAGGTGTCCTTCAAAGACATGGTTAACCCAGACTGGCTCTCGGAGATCCTCCGCGTCACCCATGACTACCTAGCGCTGAGCGAAGGCCCCAGCGATGGCATCGTCTCGGTCCAGAGCGCACGCCACGGTCACGATAACGGCAGCTTCAAGGCGCACCACCTGGACGAAATCGGCCAGCTCTTCGGCCACCAAGCGTATAACTTCAGCTACCAGCAGTTCTACTCCGACATGATTGCCGATCTGGCGAAGCGCGGATTCTAGTGATTATTGAAAGCCGGGCCGTGCCAAATTAAGTCGGCAACACCACTGATTCGCTGCAACCTGCGCTCAGAATTCGTGAAGCCTTCGCCCGTTTTTTCAAGCAGGCGGGATCAATTCATCTTCATGCGAAAGAATGGTCGGGTAACTAGACGACCTTCGAACTGCGGTGATCGCATGGTATTTCCATGCAACAGCCTGAAACTACAAGGAATATTGGGAAGCGAATCGGGGATCGAACGCGCCGATTCCACTCCCCCGTCAAGCGGCATGCACAAACCTGATCTTCGCTTTATAACCAAGACAGGCGAGAATTCTGAGCATCAAGTCCGTTGAAACATCCTGTGTGTTACGGTTCAAAATCGCCGTAACTCTGGACCGCGACGTACCCGACAACTTGGCAACCTCCGCGTGGGTCAATCCTTGCTGATCGACCACCTTAATAATCATATTGTTAACCTTGCTCCGGACCTCGATTTCAACCGCGTCAGCAGGCGACAAGCCGAGAACTTGGGCAAGCTCCTCAGCGTTGTGAGCCACATAGCTTTTTCTCTTTTTAACCTTCTTCATTGAACATTTCCTTCAATCGTTTCGCTGCGATTTCAATTTCACGGTGCGGCGTCGTTTGCGTCTTCTTGACGAAGGCATGGAAGACTACGATGCCACGAGCCAGCTTGCATAAGTAAAAGACTCGGTAGGCTCCGGATGCATCCTTGACCCTGATTTCATCAACTCCGGACCCAACAGACGGCATTGGACGGGAAAGCGGTAAGGTCAACGAGTGACCAGCTTGGAGATCTAGGATGGCCTTGCCAATTGCTTTACGCACATCCTCGGGGAATTTCCGTATGGAGTCTCTTGCTTTGGGATGAAAGAGCGCAGGTTTCATAGGCTGTGATTGTCCCGGATCTGGGACAATTTGTCAACACCGTTATTGCAGAGTCAGCTGGCGATTTTGACCGCCTTAGGCGCCTCTGAACGCTTGACCTCAAAGGTCTGGCCTTCGCTCGGTGCGACGCACACAACCGGAGCGCCACGGTCAGTGATCAACTTAACTGCGTCCTGGTGCTTGCGGTCGATGTCATCGTCGGACTGGCTCGGATCATGATGAAAGAGATGCACGGAGTGAGCCTCGGCGCGAACTGCAAGCTCCACCACTTCGCTGACCCGCGAATGCCCCCAACCGACAAAGCGAGGATATTCGGCGTCGGTGTAAGTGGTGTCAGTGATCAGTACATCCGTCCCATGGGCAAAGGCGGCGAGCCGCTCCATATACTCCTCCGACTCCCGGGACCCTTCGCGGTCAAACAATTCATTGTCGGTCACATAGCATACCGAGATGCCGTCAAACTCGACGCGGTAGCCAAGACAAAGGCCCGGATGCGATAGGGCCATCGTCGACACCTTGAGTCCCCGACGTTCGAAGGAACCGGTGCTCAGGCCGCGGATGGTCAGCTGCGCGGCAAACTCGCGGCTCGTGATCGGGAAGTGAATGTCGCCCATCTGCGAGAACAATGCCGACTCAGCATCGACGTCAGTACTACCCGGAGCATACATCTCGATGCGATTTCCAGCCTGATATAGCGGCGCAAAAAACGGCAGGGCGTTGACGTGGTCCCAATGCGGATGCGACACCAGCAGCAAGGCTTCGAGGCGCTGCGATTTCGCCGCCGCCAGACTGCGCGACAATTCGTAGATTCCCGAACCAGCGTCGAAGATCACCAGACGCCCATCGGGAATCGATAGCGTCACGCACGGCGTGTTGCCACCGTAGCGGAGGCTGCGTTGACCAGTGACCGGCAAGGTGCCACGCACGCCCCAATAGGTCAGCTTGACGACCCCATGCATGGTCTCATCCACGCGCCGCACCAGTTCGGCTGGGGTGATGGGTTTCGTTAAATAGGCATTAGCGCCAAGACGCAAAGCACGGTCGCGCTCCTGATCGAAACGCTTGCCAGAGAGGACAAAGATCTTCATCGAGGCTAGCTGCGGATTTAGGCGCAGGCGTCGGCACGCCTCGAGACCATCCACACCCGGCATCGCGATATCAAGCAGGACCCCATCCGGCGGATTCTGCGCGATCGCCTGCAGCCCGGGTTGCATCGCTGAAAAGGTACTGACCTCGTAGCCGGCTTGAACCAATATCTGCCGAGTGACCTCGAGTGTGGAGGCATTGTCGTCGATAATGATGATGCGTTTAGCCATGTTGACCTTTGCAT
>Ga0315291_10003798_pt1 | contig 19386 bp, 19 predicted proteins | sample YL17G12_20_MG_FD_203070 | JGI IMG/M metagenome (GOLD analysis project Ga0315291, IMG submission 203070) | Sediment microbial communities from Yellowstone Lake, YNP, Wyoming, USA - YL17G12_20 | ecosystem: Environmental > Aquatic > Freshwater > Lake > Sediment | place: USA: Wyoming | collected...
AAGGGTCGGCCGGGCCTAGAGGACGAGGCGGTCTCCTTCCTGCGCGCCCGGACGCGGGGCCAGAAGGTCTTCGTCCGGGACGCGACCGAAGGCCCCGACGGCGTTCCCGCTGGCTACCTCTACCTCAAGAACCGGACCCTGCTCAACGCCCACCTGATCAAGCGCGGGCTGGCAGAGGTCGATGAATCCATCCCGCACAGGCTCGCGGCGCGGTTCCATTCATACCAAAAAGGCTAATATCACGCGGTCGATAACGAGCTTCCGTGGCTTGCTCCGGGCGCGTGGCACTGGTAATATCCGCACTTCTGTTGCTCGTCGCGACCGGCCCGCAGGGCTCGGCAGGTCCCGGCGCGGTCCCGCAGCCGCCCGGTCCCTTGCACCCATCCACCCTTGCACCCATCCACCCTTGCACCCTTCCACCCTTGCACTCTTCCATAGCCGCCCCATTGCCCCCTTTGGCCGATAGCAATGCGTCGTTTTACACATACGAGACGCTGACCGACGAGCTCAAGCGCATGGCCGCGGAGCATCCGGACATCGTCGAGCTCTACGACCTCACCGCAATGATAGAGAGCCGCTTCGGGTTCCAGAAGACCTGGCAGGGGCGGACCGTCTGGGGCGTCCGCATCTCCAAAAGCCCGGTGTTCAACGACCCGCAACGGCCCAAGATAGTCATCGAGGGCTCCCACCACGGGGACGAGTGGATGGGCTTCCAGACTGCGATGAAGCTCGTGGAGGTGCTGGTCAACGGCTACCAGAAGAAAGAGGTCCAGAACGTGAGCGGCATCAACGCCTCGGCGCCCAACTGGTCCACGTCGCGCCTTTCGTGGCTGGTGGACAACCGCGACATCTGGGTCATCCCGATGGTCAATCCCGACGGGGCCACCTATGACCAGTCGGTCGCGGCCTCGGGCGGCATATGGCGCAAGAACTGCCGCGACAACGACGGCAATGGCGTCTTCGACCCCAATTACGACGGCGTCGACATCAACCGCAACTACGCGTACATGTGGGCCGCCAACCAGAAGGGGCTGGTCAAGCAGGGGAGCCTCGTCATCGAGCAGGATGTCAGCATCCCCACATCCTCCGAGTACCACGGCCCGCCGGACAATTTCGACGATGACGGGGACTCAGCCTTCCCGAACGCCCCCGACCGCTGGCCCCAGCACAACGGCCCGGACTGGAACGGCATCGACGAGGACCCCGTGGACGGCCAAGACAACGACGGCGACGGCAAGGTGGACGAGGACCCGGACGGAGGACTCTCCGAGCCGGAGACATGCGCGGTGGAGGCCCTGTTCAACGCGCTGGACTCCGACGGGGACCATGTCGACGGGAAATCGGACGTCTCGATAGCCGTCTCGCTCCATTCCTATACGGGGGTCGTCATGTGGCCCTGGGGCTACCTGTACGTTCCCGCCCCGGACGCGGCGCTGATGGAGCAGATAGGCACCGCGATGGCTGAGCTCCCCGGCTACGACGCCTACCAGTCCTCGCAGATGTACCCGACCTCGGGCGACACCTCCGACTTCTTCTACGGCTCGATGGGGGCCCTGGCCTTCGTCATCGAGCTGGGCAAGTCCGGGCAGGGAGGATTCCACCCGCCGGTGACGATGATGGACAACATCTCGGTACCCAACGTCGAGGCCCTTCTGTACGCCGTCGAGGTGGCCGACGTCGCCGACGACGCCAACGAACTGGACGCCCCATCCATCGATATCGGCACCCCGGAGCTATTCCACACGCCCTGCAACACCACGGATTCGGGGAAGGAACACCCGGTGGAGGTCTCGGTCGTCAATTCCACCAACCTGTCCCCGGACGGCCTGAAAGTGCTCTACCGCGTGGACGGCGGCCCCTGGTCCGCGGTCAAGATGTCCCCGTCCGGAGAGGGCAAATACCGCGCATCCCTCCCCGGCCTGCGCGCCGGTTCGGCGGTCGAGTATTACATCCTGGCAAAGGACGTCTTCAACAACTCGAACTCCCTGCCGCGCTATGGCCCGTACGAGCACTTCGGCTACAGGGTAACTGGCCTGCCGGCGGCGGCGTTCACCTGGGCCCTTGCGGCGGCCATACCGTTGGTGGCCGTCGCCCTGGTGTGGAAATTCCGCAGGGAGTGGCTGGGCCGGTTCCGGGGGCGTTTCCGGGCTCCTAATGCCTGAAACACTCTCAGATTCTGACAGGAAAGCTTAATTTACATATTAATGCAATGGAAAATCTGATAGCATGGCTCCACCGGAACCCGAAGGCAGCATGGTCACGCTCTATGCCAGCCCGAAGGAGGAGAAGCCCTACGTCCAGATGTCCTCGCTGCGCGACGGTAAGTTCCAGGAGGTCGGCTACCTCAGCCTCCGCACGTTCATCAATTTCTCCGACGTCGGCATGGCCGTCCGGAAGGCCGCGCTGGAGATGGACGAGACCATCAGCATGTCGCTGGTTGGCTACTCCTGGCTGGAGGAGGACAAGTCCTGGATAGTCGTCATAGAGAGCGGCAAGATAAACGTCGTAATAAGCAGCCAGCGGTACAAGCACGTCGGCTCGTACGACAAGGCGTTCTACATCAACCTCGGGATCACCGGCAACGACGAACAGATAAGGGACTTTGCAGTGCGATTCCTGAAGCACCTCGGACGGCACCCCCTGGAGGGCATAGACTGGCCCAAGTTCGAGGAGGGCGAGATAGTCAACCGGACCCAGGCCGAGGCGGGCTGGAACAGGTTCGGCGGCCAGGCATCCGGCGCCCCGGCCGCGCCGGCGGAGATGACACCCTAGGGCGAACGGGGAAAACGGGTGAGCCGGGAAGCCGGGGAACCGGTGAGCCGGGGGGAAAGCCGGTGAACCGGCGAACCGGGGAACCGGTGAATGGACGGTCCGGCTTACCGGCTTACCGGCTTACCGGCTTACTGGCTCACCCCCCGGCTTACCGGCTCACCGGCTTACCGGCTTGCCGGGCAATCATAATCTTTTTAAGGGGTACGGCCCTTAGCGGACTGCCGATGGGGCACCCGAGGGGGAGCGGATATGGAAATCAGGATACTGGCCAAGGAGAAGGATTTCATCGAGATAGAGATGCAGGGCGCCAACGAGACGCTTCTAGAGCCCCTCAAGCAGAAGCTCCTCCAGGACGACAACGTGGCGCAGGCGACCTACCAGATGGGCCACCCCATGCTGGCCCGGCCGCGCCTGAAGGTCAAGGTCAAGGAGGGCAAGCCCCACGCCGCGCTCAAGAAGGCGTCAAAGGCCATAGCGGCCGAGTTCCGCGAGGCACAGGTCCTCATCGAGAAGGCCAAGAAACCGAAGGCCTGAGAAGGATTTTCGCCCGGGCTGGAAGGGGCCCCGGCCGCAAGGGAGCACGATGGAGCCTCCGGCAGTTGAGCGGGAAGTGGGCATGGAGGTCTATCTCACCTCCTCCCCGGGCGTCGGGGGCAAGCTGCGGTTCTACCCCGAGGATTTCGTGGTGGAGGAGCTGTCACTGCCGCCACAGCGCGTGGAGGGCGGGCGATATGTGGCCGCCCGCGTCCGCTGCCGCAACTGGGAGACCAACCGGCTGGTCCGGGAGCTCTCCCGCGCCATGGGCATAAGCCGCAAGCGCATCCAGTTCGCCGGCACCAAGGACAAGCGCGGGGTCAAGGTCCAGCTTCTGACCTTCCTCGCTTCGGAGGAGCAGGTGTCGGCCATCTCCCTTCGCGACTTCGAGGTCCTCGAGAAATACCCCACGGACCGCCCGCTGGAGCTGGGCCATCTCATCGGCAACAGGTTCGAGATAAGGTTGAGGGGGGCATCAAGCGTCGGGCCTGTTCCCGCCGATGAGGTCCAGGGGAACCTTGAGGCCGGCATAGACTCCGTCACGCGGGAGCTGGACGCCGCCGGCGGGTTCCCCAACTTCTTCGGCATCCAGCGCTTCGGGGCGCTCCGGCCCGTCACCCACAAGATAGGCGAAAGGCTCGTCCGGGGCGACATCGAGGGCGCGGTCATGGCCTATGTGGGCGGCCCCAACGAGTTCGAGGAGCCGATCGTGCAGGAAGCGCGCCGAAGAATCGAGCGCGAGCGCGATTTTACCGCCGCGGTGAACTACTTCCCGCCCCACCTGGCGTTCGAGCGCAGCCTGCTACACCATATCCAGCTCCACCCGGGTGACTGGCCGGGCGCGATGCGGGAGCTGCCCCTGAACCTGCTGATGATGTTCGTCCACGCCTACCAGTCGTGCCTTTTCAACCGGATACTGAGCCGCCGGATACGGGCGGGCCTCCCGCTGGACGAGCCGGTCGAGGGCGACGTCGTTTTGCCGGCCGACGAGCATGGGCGCCCGGACCACGACCACGGCATCAATGTCGAATCCCACAACCTGGCCCGGGTGCGAGGGAAGGTCCACGACAGGAAGGCGTTCGTGTCGGGCGTTCTCTTCGGGAGCGAGACCGCCTTCGCATCGGGCCCGATGGGCGAGCTGGAGCGCGCCGTAGTGGCCGAGGCCAGGGTCGATGCCAAGGACTTCCTCGTCCCGGAGCTGCCAGAGGTCTCGTCCAAGGGAACGCGCCGCGAGCTCCTGATAGACCCCGGCGACCGAGAGATTGCCCACGAGGACGGCGCGGTCGTCTTCCGCTTCTCCCTGCCCCGGGGCTGTTACGCCACGACCTTGCTGAGGGAATACATGAAGGGCGAGACGCTGGACTACTGAACGCAGCGCGATTGGTTCGGGGGACGTATTGGTTAAGTTGGTTCAGGGGACGTGTTGGGGAAATTGGTTCGGGGGACGAAAAACGGGATCCTCGGCCGCGGGATGGACCCGGCCCCGGTCAGCATCGGCTCGTCGTTGTCGTCGTCCCCTAACCGATAGAACAAACACCTCCCCCGAACCAATTACACAGAAACGTCCCCCTAACCGATAGCAAAGATACGTCCCCCTAACCCACAGGACTGAGACGTCCCCCTAACCTATTGCATGAACCGTTTCTTCGTCAGAAAGGCGTGTATCCCCGACCCGTACTGCGCCGCCCTCTTGGGCAGGGAGCAGAGCTCCGGAGGCAGGCCGAGGACGGCCGCCGCCCGGCGGAGCACCGCCTTCCTCTCCCCGTCGTGCACCTTCAAGCCAGCGGGTATGCTACGGGCAAGACCGACCACCTGCGGGTCGAGGTAGGGCGCCAGAAGCCGCTTCCCCGCGACATCGGCCAGCCGGAGGTTGCGCTTAAATCCCCTGGAAACCAGCTCCTCCGCATCAGCTTCCAGCGACGCGGCCAGTCCCGCCTGGTCCATCGCAAGATAGCGGTGGTACCCTCCGAAGAGCTCGTCCGCCCCGTCGCCCGTAAGTATGGTATGGTTCCCCGCCCTTTCGAACACGATGAACGCCGGTGTCAGGAAGGATACCTGAAGCAGCGTCGCGCCGGGAACGAGCGAGCGTATCCTCTCGGCGGCTCCCAGTACCTCGTCACCTCCGGGTTCGAGGACGGCATGGCGGTCGCCCAGGCCGAGCGCCTTTGCGGCCTTTGCGGAGGCCTCGAGGTCGCGCGCGCCCGGCAACCCCACCGTGTAAAGGGTCAGGGTGGTCCCGCCCCGGGCCGCCAGCAATGCGAGCAAGGCGCTGTCGATGCCTCCGGAGAAGGCGATGCCGGTTTCGCCGGTCCCTTCCAGCGCGCGCCCGACCGAGCCGGCCAGCTCCTGCGCCAGCCGCTCCGCCCAGAGCCCCATGAGCTCGGTCCCGTAGCCCATTTCTCGTTCCTTCATATATAAGTTACACAATCGTACCGTATTATTTAAATATGATATATCCCGTTAGGAAATTTGTACTCTAGTGGAGGGAGTGTTCGATGAATAAAGCTCTAGTCGTTATTGGCATTGTGATTCTGGTCGTGACTTCCATTTATCCGATGGGGTCCCAGACCGCAGAGGCCGCCAGCATAACCTTGATCGGTGACCAGGTTATCGCGGACACCCAGACCTTCTCGGGCGACACCATCACCATCACGAACGGCAACCTGACCATCGCCAGCACCGGCGTCCTGACCTGCCGGGGCGTGACATTGATCATGGACGGCAACGTCTCGGGCAGCTACCACATAGAGGTGGCCGAGGGCGCCAAGGTCATCGCCTCCGGCACCACGATACGCTCCACGTCCAACACTTACAGGTTCCAGTTCTGGGTCCGGCCCAATGCCTCCTTCCAGATGGACAACTGCGTCCTGAACGACTGCGGCTACCTCACCGCGCCCACCATTGCCGGCGTCGGATTGTACCTGCAGTCGTCCTACGCCTCGATCACCAACTCGTCCTTGAAGAACAATTGCGGCGGCGTGATCGTGGACAGCGGCGCCACCCCGTTCATCTACAAGAACAACATCAGCTCCAACGACTGGTCCGGAGTGGCCGCGATAGGAGGCTCCGCACCGGTGGTGGACCACAACGTCGTGCAGGGCAACATGAAGAACGCAGCCGGTGCGACCTATGGCGGCGGGATGGTCTCCAATGCGGCCTCCCCCACCTTCTCGAACAACACGGTATCCAGCAACATCGACCCCAGTGCCGGATGGACCATCGGAATCACCCTCCAGGGCGCCGGCTCCTATCCGAACGTGACCAACAATATCATAACCGGTCATCAGGACTCCGGGGCGACAGCCGAGTGGGGCTGGGCCATTTTCAATGCCGGCCCGACATCCTATGTCGCCGGGAACAGCATCACGGGCAACTGCGACGGGGTCTTCATACGCTCTGGCAGCTGGGTTTTCGAAAACAACAACGTCTACAACAATAACCGGCCGGCATTCCCCAACACCGGCGGGTACGCCTACGCCGACGGGAGCAGCTCGGTTTCCCGAAACAATCTATTTTCCGGAAACCGCCTGGGCCCGTTGCTCATAGACAACAGCAACACCTTCTTCTACAATGACAGGATATTGAACCACACCGGCGCCGGCATCGTGGGCGACGCCCAAACTTCCCCGTTCGGAGCCACATTCGTGAATTGCACCCTTTCCGGGAACAAAAAAGACATCCAGTTCAACATGGGAATCATGACCTCGGGGCATGTCGGCGGGATCTGCGTGCTCCTCGGTACCAGCTACGACAATACTTCCGTCGTGATAACCGACAACAACGCCCAGCTCATCATCAAGTGGTTCCTCCATGTCAAGGTCACCTACGAGAGCACCGGCGCGCCGGTCGAGAGCGCATCCGTCAAGTGCCGCGACCGGCTGGGCAACACGCAGGTGCTCGTCCTCAGCGGCCCGGACGGCTGGTCCCCCTGGATGGTCCTGCACGAGAAGACCACCGGGAACAAGACCGACTACAACGTCACGCTGGCCCCGTATAACATCAGCGTCCAGAAGGCCAGCGCGTTCAACTGGACGATCCTCCGGATGGACCGGGGTTACGAGTTCACCTTCCCGCTCGACGACATCGTCCCCTGGATAAAGCTGGACGGCCCGCAGGACAACGACGTCATCAACCGCACCGTTGCCACCTTCACCGGCACGGTCGAGATGCCGAATGTGGCCGTGGCGGTCGGCGGGGTGCTGGCCGCCATCAACCCGGACGGCACCTGGACCGCGAAGGTGCCGCTGCCCGCCGAGGGCAAGAACGTCATAACCGCCTCCGCCCTCGACCGCGGCCACAACTACTTCAACCAGACCGTCACGGTCATACGCGACACCACGGCCCCGGTCATCACCCTGACCTCGCCGGAGGACAACTCCCTCACCAACACGACGAAGGCGACAGTGGCCGGCAAGGTGAATGACATATCGGGCCGCACATTCGTCAACGGCGCCGAGGTCCCCGTGGCCGCCGACGGGACGTTCAGCACGCAGGTCCCGATCGACGAGGGGCTGAACACGATCAGGGTGGAGTCGGCCGACGCCGTGTGGAACACGGCCTCTATGACGGTCCGCGTGGAGAGGGACACCTCCCCGCCCGGCATGACCGTTAGCGAGCCGTTTGACGGCTTCTCCACCAACGCTTCCTCGGTCACCGTGAAGGGGACCACGGACCAGAGCTCCGTCCTCACCATCAACGGCAAGCCCGTCCCAGTGTCCAACGAGAGGTTCTCCGCGACCATCAGCCTCGAGGAGGGCCCAAACTCCATCGTGGTGGCGTCCACGGACCCGGCCGGCAACGTCCGGCTGGTGGAGGTCCGGGTGGTACGCGACTCCAATCCGCCCAAGCTCACCGTCACCTTCCCCGAGGACGGGGCGATAGTGAAGGACCCGCTGGTCACCGTCCGGGGGACCACAGAGGAGGGCGCCCTGGTCAAGGTCAACGGCGGCGGCGTCAGCTTCGACGGCCGCACCTTCACGGCCGAGGTGAGGCTGCTCATCGAGGGCGAGAACACCATAACCATCGACGCCTACGACACGCTCAAGAACCACGTCCAGATGGTCTTTAGGGTCTACCTCGACACCACGGCCCCGGACCTCAAGATAACCTCGCCGGCGAACAACTTCATCACCGGCCAGGGCCAGTTCGACCTCAAGGGCCGCACAGAGGCCCTGGCCAACGTCACGGTCGACGGCGAGCCGGTGAAGGTGGACGCAAACGGGCTGTTCACCATCAAGCTGCCCCTGCCGTCCGACGGCTCGTACACGTTCGACATAATCTCGACGGACCTCGCCGGCAACTTCAACGAGGAGTTCCTCACGGTGGTGAGGGACACGGTGGCCCGCTACAACATAAGCTCCCCGGCGGACGGCCTGAAGACCAAGCAGAAGACCCTCAGCGTCACCGGCGACGTCGAGCCGGGCTCGACCGTTTCCGTGAACGGAAATTCCGTCTCGGTCAGGCCGGACGGGACGTTCATCGCCGAGGTCATACTCAACGACGGCCAGAACACCATCGTCGTCCAGGTGCGCGACAAGGCCGGGAACCTCGTGACCAAGGAGCTCACCGTCACCAAGACCAGGCCGGCCGCTCCGGCGCCCGGCTTCATCCCGGGCTTCGAGGCGGTCCTGGTCCTCGCCGGTATCGGCGCCGTGGTCGCTGCCCGGTGGGCGCGGAAGCGGAACTGAACGCTGCCCTCCTGGTCAGGGGACCTATCGGTACTGTCGATTCGGGGGACGTTGAGTGGCATCGGTTCGGGGGACGTATTGGTGAAATTGGTTCGGGGGACGAACTTCGATTCCACGGTCCCCCCAAACCCACCGAGCTTATCCGTCCCCCCAACCGATATCAACGACACGTCCCCCTATCAATTGCACAAATTCGTGCCCCTCGAACCCCGCGCGTAACCGTTATATATCATCGACAGCATTGGTTCCCGGGGAACAATTATGAACGCAGCCGCAAGAGCCGTGGCCATCGGCCTTCTGATAGCGGGCATGATGCCGTTTTCGCCTCTCCTCTCGGCGCCGGCAGCGGCGCTGGACTGGACGGTGGACCAGACCATCGGCGGGGTCCAGACGTACAACGGGGACACCATAACATTATCCGGCAACCTGACCATCACCGGGAGCCTCACCTTCACCGGCGTGGACCTTGCGGTCTATTGCCCGTCCAACGGGAGCTACTCCATCGAGGTCAGGTCCGGCGGGACATTCAAGGTCCTGTCGGGCTCGAGGATACACTCCCAGAACCCGCCCAACCGGTTCTGCTTCATCGTCCGGTCCGGCGCGACCTTCCAGATGGACAAGAGCACCCTGCAGAACTGCGGCTACGCCAGCGGCACCCAGGAGCGCCAGGGCCTGGCCCTCCAGTCCAGCTCGGCCACCGTGACCGGATGCACCATCGTGAGTAACTGCAACGGCATCGAGGTGATGGGCCAGTCGTCGCCGACAATATCCTCGAACAACATCTCCGGAAACGACCAGAGCGGCGTGTGGGTCGACACCGACTGTTCTCCCGTCATCGACCGCAACCTGATATCGGGCAACCAGAATGCGGTCGGCTCCGCCGGCCCCTCGAGCGCCGGCATCTTTGGCACCGCCTGCTCGCCGGTCATCTCCAACAACACGATCACCCGCAACCTGGACCTTTCCGGTGCAACCTACGGCACCGGCATACGGCTCGGGGCCACCACGTCGGTCGGCTCCCCGGTCATCATGTACAACGATATAATGCTGCACAGCGACAGCTCCGGCTGGGGGCTCTACCTCGACAACTGCAACGCCCACGTATACGGGAACAACATCACCAGTAACGGCAACGGCGGGTATTTCGGGAAGGGCTCCTCCCAGGTGGACGGCAACCGCTTCGATAATAACATGCTGCAGACCATCCCCGTGACCGGCTACGGCGTCAGGGACGGAGGACACTCGTCGTACAATCTCAACAGCATCACCCGCGGCGCGACCGGGATATGGCTCGCCGACAGCTCGCTTTCGCAGTTTTCCGATTGCGGAATCTCCAACAACGGCCTCGCCGGCCTCAACGGGGACGCCACCACGGTGACCTTCTCAACGACGTTCCTCAACTGCACCTTCGAGAACAATGGCGCGGACGTCTTGTTCAACTCCGCCGTCTCGCCGTCGGTGGGCGGAACGGTGTTCTTCCTGAACACCACGTTCGACCCGGCCAAGGTCATAATCTCGGACACTGACTCGTTTGTCAAGGTCAGCTGGAACTTGAGGGTGAAGGTCACCGTCGAGACCGGCGGTTTGCCCGCCGCCGGCGCGAAGGTGAAGGTCTTCGACAAGAAGGGCGCCGAGCAGTTCACCTACCTTGCGGACGGAGAGGGGCTCTCGCCCTGGATGATGCTGGAGCAGAAGACCCAGTCGTCCAAGGACAACGCCACCCGGACTCCCTACAACGTCACCGGCGAAAAGCCCGGACTGTTCAACTGGACGCTCGTGAACCTCGACAGCAGCCGCACCGTCCCGGTCATACTCGACGACACCTGGCCCACCCTGTCCGTGGAGGGCCCGGACAACGGCACCGTCGTGAACCGGACCTACTCCAACATCACCGGCACGGCCAGCGCCCAGTCCACGGTATATGTGAACAACGTCGTCGCGAAGCAGACAGGCGGCGGCTCCTGGAAGGCCGCCGTCAACCTCACCCGCGAGGGCCCCAACGAGTTCAGGATAAGGACCAACGACGGAGGCCGGAACGAGGCCTTCCAGAACCTGACGCTGGTGCGCGACATCACCGCCCCCTCCATCACCATCGTTTCGCCAATCGACCGGCTGCTCACCAACAAAACTCCCTTGACGTTCATCGGGAACGTCAGCGAGACCTCCGGCGTGACGACCGTGAACGGCCTGGAGGTGGCGGTCCGGCCCGACGGCTCGTTCACGGCAGAGGTGGACATCTCGGAGGGGGACAACTCGGTGCTCATCGAATGCCGTGACGCCGTCTGGAACACGGCCACCCTGCTGCGCACGGTCACATTGGACAGCGCCGCCCCGGAGCTCATCGTGACCGAGCCCTCCACCGACTTCACGACGAACGCATCGGTGGTCGTGATCAAGGGGCTCACCGAGCTCAACGCCTCGATGACCATGAACGGCCAGTTCATCCGGGTCAACGAGACCGAGTGGACCGCCACTGTCGGCCTCGTCGAGGGCGAGAACCTCTTCGTGTTCGTGGCCAAGGACAAGGCCGGCAACAACCGGACCGCGACGGTGCGCGTGGTGCGCGACACCACCCCGCCCCCGCTCGTGATTGTGTCCCCCAAGGACAACTCCGTGACCAACTCCAGCAACATCGAGGTGCGCGGGATCGCCGAGGCGGGCGCGCTGGTCAAGGTCAACGGCGTGCTGGCGGTGCTCGTCGGCGCCGAGTTCAAGGCCCAGGTGAAAATCGACAAGCAGGGCCGCAACAGCGTCCGCGTGGAGGCCTGGGACACCCTCAACAACCGGGCCGAGATGTCCATCATCGTCAACCTGGACACTGTGCCGCCGGAGCTGAAGATGAGCTCCCCGCAGAACAACCTGCTCACGAACGCCAAATCGGTCGAGATACGGGGCCGGACCGAAAAAGGCGCCCAGCTCACCATCAACGAGCGGCCGGTGCTGCCCGACCTGAATGGCGTGTTCGCGGTCAGCATGGGGCTGAGCGACGAGGGGCCAAACACTTTCGACGTGGTGGCCAGGGACCCGGCAGGCAACGTCGCCCAGTACATCCTGACGGTCATACGGGACACGGAGCTAGTCCACTCGGTGACCACGCCCACCGAGGGGACCAAGGTGTCGTCGGCCACGGTCCTGGTCATCGGGGCCGCCGAGGGCAACTCCACTGTGTCCGTCAACGGAAAGACGGTGAGCCTGCGGCCGGACAAGACCTTCATCTCCGAGGTGGCCCTGGTCAAGGGCAAGAACACCATAACGGTCGAGTTCCGGGACAAGGCGGGCAACAACGCCACGGTCACCCGGACGGTCACGCGCACGGTCGACAAACCTCAGGAGAAGGGCTTCCTCCCCGGTTTCACGATGACGGCCGCCGTGGCGGCCGCCGCTCTTGCCATCGGAGCCGTCGGGATGCTCAGGCGCAAAAGATATTAGCCGACGGGCCAATCCTCGGGCATGGACGCAGCGGCTGCAGCGCGCAACGCGCTCACTTACGTTCTCGAGGCCAGGAAGGGCGAGAGGCTCACCATCATATGCGACGAGGCGCTGGGGCCCGTCGGGGACGCCTTCGCTGCCGCCGGTTTGGCCCTGGGGCTATGGACCCGTCTCGTGGTGCTGCCCGAAGAGCGGGCGCCGCGCAGGGAGATCCCGCCCGCCGTCGAGGCGGCCGTCATCGAGAACCGCTCCGACATCTTCATAAATCTGCTAAAGGGCGGGGCCGACGAGACCCCTTTTCGCATCGCCCTGACGAAGCTCGAGAAGCGCAGGCGCGTCCGGCTGGGCCATTGCCCCGGGATAAAGCTGGACATGCTGACCGAAGGGGCGCTTGCGCTCGATGAAAAGGACTACCGGGAGCTGCAGGGCCGGGCCGAATCCCTCATGTCCGTCTTGCAGGGCGCCACCGCGGTGCGCATCCAGAACCCAGACGGCACCGACCTTCGTTTCAGCGTCGAGGGCCGCGCCTTCTTCACGGACACGAAGCTGGACTGGGGGACGCTGAAGTGGATGAACCTCCCTGTGGGAGAGGTCATCGTGGGGCCGGTCGAGTCGTCGGCCGAGGGCACGCTCGTGTGCACCACGGCCGTCGGCGGCATCGGGCCAGTGAAGGACCCGATAACGCTCGAGGTCTCCGGCGGGGCCGTCAAGAAGATAGCCTGCCGGGACGCAGCCGCGAAATCATCCATCGAGAAGGTTCAATCCACGGACGGCTGGGCCAAAAAGATAGGCGAGTTCGCATTCGGCCTGAACCCGAAGGCTCGGCTCATCCCCGAATTCCTCGAGACCGAGAAGATGGGCGGGACGGTCCACTGCGCCTTCGGCAACAACTCGGATTACCCCGGCGGGAGGAACCTTTCAAGGACCCACCAGGACTTCCTCATATCCCGGCCCACGGTCACGGTGGAGTTCGGCAAGCGCAGACAGGTCATGATGAAGGACGGGAAGTTCATTGACAGCTGAGGGGCCAGGATGATAAAGCCCGTGTTCCTCGAAGGGAAGCGGATCTACCTTCGCCCCATAGATATGACGGATATGGACAAGTTCTTCCGCTGGTTCAACGACCCGAAGCTGAGAAGGTTCCTGCTTCTGCCGTTCCCGATCACGAGGATGGCCGAGAAAGAGTTCATCGGGAGGGTGACCAAGCTGAAGGACGGGGTCGTGCTCTCCATCGTTGTCAGGAAAGGCGACCGGCTCATAGGGAACGTCTCGCTTTTCAAGATCGATACGGTCAGCCGGAAGGCCGAGCTGGGCGTTGCCATAGCCGACCTCTCGATGGCCCGGAAGGGGTTCGGCACGGAAGCGATCGGCCTGGTCCTCGAATACGCGTTCAGGACGCTGAACCTGCACCGGGTGTGGCTCAACGTCCACGAGTTCAATTCGGGGGCGAGGAAGGCCTACCTCTCGCTGGGCTTCGTCGAGGAGGGCCGCCAACGGCAATCCTACTACTGGGACGGCAAATACCACGACGACATACTGATGGGAATACTGCGGGACGGGTGGCACAAGGAACGCGGGGCACGGGTCAAGGGGCACAGGACACGGGCGATGGAAAAAGGGACGTAAGGGACGTTTGGTGCTATTTGTGAAAGGGACGTAAGGGACGTAAGGGACGTTTGGTGCTATTTGTGAAAGGGACGTTTGGGGTACAGCCGTAACCTCTATCAGATTACTATCGGAGGGCTGTGTCTCGATTACAGCCCCCCTTTGTGGACATAGGCGGGTATCCACCCACTCCACCTTTCCCAAAGCCGGGTTAAATACCGGTTTGAGCCACCCAGTGCCCGGATGGTGGCATATGCACCCTTTAGGATGCCTGCCGCCTACCTTGCCCTGTGCTTTGGCTCGGACTAACCCGGCTCGGGTCCTCTCGCTCAGACGGTCACGCTCGAACTCGGCTAAAACACCGAGTATACCGTTCATCATCCGGCCAGCGGCACTCGAAAAATCGAGCCCCTCGCGCAAGGTTATGAATACCCAGCCGCGGGTCTCGACCTCTTGGAAAAATGCCACCAGCTCGGACAGGTCACGGCCCCATCTGTCTAGGCTCCAGATTACGCAACCATCCGCTTGCCGGGTCCGGAGCAACTTGATAACCTCCTCCCGCTGGGGCCGGGTCTTGCGGGAGGATTCGATATCCACGAACTCACCCACGACCACAACCCCCGTGTTGGTTGCCCATTTCCTCAATTCGATTAGCTGGTTCTCCGCCGTTTGCTCGTTTGTTGAAACGCGGGCATACAAGCAGATTCGCTTTCCCTTTATCTCAAGCATGTTTGTCACCTCCACCATGTACGCCCGCACCGTCGCCGCCGTTAGCAGGGCTATCAGACCTCATAAAGCCCTCCACGACCCTTGATATACTTTCGCAATACATGTTGAAACGCGGGCATATTCCACACCTCTTCAATCTCGGCCTCGCTCATGCCCCGTACCATTTCGCAGACCTCATCGACGCTTGGTCTTTCGCGCATGCTTCCGCCTCCGATACGCCTGGTATTTGCGGTCCCTCCCCATTATCGCACTCGCCATCAGCATAGCCACAAATATCCCGGTTAATGGGCTCATGCTCAGGTCCACGTTCACGGTCTCCGCTTTCACTACGCATTTCTTGCATTTTATGGTCTTCATTTCATACACCTCCGCACTCTCGCGGTTTACCGTCAATCCCGCTCATGTAAACACAATATCCTTACTATCGCCGCTTCCGATAATATATCTACCATCCTTAACCGCGGCTCGGCTCCAGCCGGTACACGCTCATTCAATTCCAATGTGCTGGGCCGGATATGCCGCCAACACTCCTTGTAATACAAAAATCCCTTGTGCTCCAACTTCCGCGATAATATCAATCGCCCTACACGCCGCCGGTCCACACTGTATCCCATCGCTTCACAATGCCGCTCCCACGCTTGTTGCTCGTCCTCTCCTAACGAATATAACACTTCGTATAACTTATGAGGTCTGGGAGCGTCTGCTGAGGAGGAGGAGGACTCAGCAGAAACAAGTATGTGCGGACTTTGAATCGGCGGCTTGTGGCTGCATATGGTTTGGTGGACGCAATCCGAGCAATCTTCATTGCATGTTTCGGTCATTGTTGTTATCTCCGTGCCGGAGCGCAGGGTTGCCGGAGATGAAAACATCCCCGCGCTTCCGACATGTTTTTCTGCGCTCGACGGCTATTTAATGGGCTTGTTTGGCGTCAAAAAAGCGGAGATATATGCAAGAACTGCACATAAAAGGCATAGCACCGTGCATAAAATAGTACATTTGCCATTATTTGCGTCAATATGCGATAAATGGAGCGGGATTTACATGGAAAATGACGTGATTTTGCTGCTAATCTTAACACTTTTAGGGCATTCGACTGTTGCTTACACCACGGTTTGGTACATATTCAAGCGGAAGGCATCCGAACTGATTGAAGCTACCAAGCCGGAGCGCATGGTAGCCATGATAAAAGCCATGCTTCAGGTCCGCGAAGCCGACGATAAGCCCACATTTCTCGAAGAGATATTGGGAGTGTTCGGCCAGTACATCGGGCGATATCTTTCGGGCATGATGGGTAGGACTTCCCGACAGGGCCAGAACGCGGCATTCGATTTGGCGGGTCTGGCGAATCCGGCATTAGGGATGATTCTGAACCAGCCGGGAGTGAAGAAGTTCTTGAATAACCCGATGGTGAAGCCGTTTGCCGATAAGCTGATTGCTCAGATGGCCGGAGAGCAGCAGCCACCCGCGGAGGCTCCGCCGCAATGATAAAACTCGAATGCACAAATCTTAACTGCAACCTGAACGGGTATTGCATTATCGCCGGGAAGGTGTGCCCGTTTCTGGAGGCAGTGTCGGATACTGAAGGTGCGGAATGATAGAAAACCCCGTAGCACCTGCCATTATATAGTATTTTTTTGCCTATGAGTTACCATGTCGAGGGGACAAGCGGCACAGGCCATGAGGCTTGCGCGAAAGGCGGGCATTTCGTTAAAGGCCGCGTGGCAGCGTGTTAAGGGCGGGCGCTCGTCCCCTCGTAAATCAACTGGGGGTAGAAGCGTGGCGAAGAGGAATGGCAATGGAAGGGGCAAGGGCAAGCGCGGCGGGCACAAGAGCAAGAAAGGAATCATATTCGGCTTGACCGCGTACGATTTCGCAACCATCGGCTACAATGTCGAGCAGTTCGGCGCGGTAGACGCGGCTGAGCTGGCGATGGCGGGCGATTGGAGGGGCGCGGGGTCCACGATGGCGGGCAAGATTGTCGATAATATCCCGAGTATCGTTGTCGGAAATATCTTGCTCTATGTCGGCAAGAAAGTCGCTCAAAAGGTCATAGCTCCGGCTGCACGCAGATATCTTGTCTGAGGTGATGTAGATGGGACTACTCGATAACTTCGGAAGCATCCAGAATCGCCCGGTGAACCTCATTTCCCGGAGCGGGGTCGGTGCGGGTCCGTTTGCGGGTCAGAAAATAACCGCGGGCAATAACGCAATCCTCCCGGCAACGGGACGGTCGCAGTCTGTAGGGCGACCCAGCGGTATGCCGGATTATGACTGGCTGGCGGGCGGAGATTCATCCGCAAAGGCGACGATGGTCGCGTTCGCAGCGATAGCGGGCACACCTCCGAGCTACACAACCACAACCAACGGGTTTATCATGGACCGCGGCAGGGGTCGGCCGTACCTACGAACTGGGTGTTTCACTTCTCTGACGCGCCCGAATGGTGCGCAGCTAGTTGGCTCGCAGTCCTTTGCCGCAGACCCAGCGGGGCACATTCCGGGATTTGTAACAAATCCTCTGGACAGTCTCCTGTATGCTAACGGCGGCATGCCGGTCGCATTCCAAGAAGGAGAGACAATTCTCCAGTATGCTGACACGAACGCGTTAACCGAGCAGTGCCAGAGCGGGATGTTATTCTGTTACGGGTCTGTGGGCCACAAGTATCCCGAGACCGTCGAGGATTTAATCCGGATATCGGGCCTTGGTAACAAGGTCAAAGAGATATGGTATCCGCGTGTCGGTCTAACAGCATCTCTGACTGTCATGACACCGACCGTGACCTTGAACGCAGCCGCGACAACTGATGACCGATGGATTGACAGCGATTCAGAATACTACATATTGGGCGCGGTCACACAGTCGGTAGCCGCGGCCTCGGGCCTTCTGAACTTCTCTCAGGGCTTACCGGACTTCTTGAAAGTTCGCAACAACTGCATTCCGTACGGAAATAGTTTCTACGCGGCATCCGGTGCGAGCAAGGGCATAATGGTATGCCCGTACTGGCCCATCGGACCGTTTTCGGCGGCGAATCCCGTGCAGGTGGGAGCGACAGGCACCGCGGCGGCGGCTCAGATTGTGAAACTGGCAATAGCAAAATGCTAGGGGTGATGGCCGATGCCTGAGGTCGAGCTGTACAACAGGTTGATGACAGCGGGAGACGCAGCGGCGATTCTAGCCGCATCTCCCGATTTGTTCGCCGGTCAGCGCAAGACCTTGAGAGAGTGGCTTGCGATAATGCCCCGGGATTCTGCGGGCAAAGCGTATTTCCCCGTGGATACGTCGGGCAAGTTGCTCTCGACGGAGACTAGCGGGGCAGACATAGCAGGCGTCAATCGATACGAGGGCTCGCCCCGGTATTTCGGGGTAGCCCCGCAAGGTTCGGCCGCTGCTTGTGCTGCCGGACAACATCGGCTAAACTTCCTAGCATTCGGTCTCGACGGTGCCGGGGCCGGGACTGGGACTGCGGTACCCGCGCTAGCCGGATATTCAGGTTGCTTATTGCTCAAAGGCATGTGGGCTGCGGCATCCGGCGCTGAGACAAATACAGTATCTGTTACGGGCGGAACTCTTGTCGGCCCGGCAGCTCATGCGGTTACCACCGTCGCGAATAAATGCACATCATGGGGCTTGGAGTTACCGCTAAGGGCGACGGCAACTACAGACATCAACAAGGACATGGTCTTTACGATTGCGGGCGCATTGTTGAGCCAAACGATATACATACTTTACGAGTACTGGTACGAGAATCCGTGAGGTACAAATGGATGAACACCTTTGCTTACTCGGGATTGCGGCTTGCGGGGTCGCCCTTGGAATTGCTGGGTTGCTTACTGGGCACGATGGCATACTCGCCCAGTCGATTGTATCTCTGTTGCTGGTCATAGGAGGGTATACCGTTGGACGTGCCCGTAATCCCTAACCCGATTGATTGGATTGGAGACGCCATTGGCGATATGACCGATGGGTCCGCGCTTGTCGGCAAAGCCTGCGGGATGGCATATGGCACGGCTCAGGGTCTGTACAAGGGCGTTATCGCATTCGTGGAGGGATTGCTGTAGGCGTCACCGACACAATCCGGGAGACGGCGGGCAGCGTTGCCGGGGCAGGCGCAGCCCTGCTTATCGAAGCGGGCAAGGCCGCAGGCACGATGGCGCAGATAGCATGGACTGCTCCACCCTTGAAGTTCCCGGTACGGCACAAGGTTACCAAAGGGCATTACGAGATTCACGATATCGAAGTACCAGCGGCATTGGTGCTGGCTGGCGTTGCTGCTCTGGGCATATACGGTTTTCTCCGGATGAAAGGCGTTACACCATTCGATTGGTTGTGGGATGAACTCGATAAGACTAGGACTGGCGGGGCTGGCATGAGCGATGCCGAGAGGACCGCAAGGGCTGCCGCCATTACCACTGGGCAAGCCCAGACCTATGTCGGTACGGATGGCATGGAGCATACCGTGGTCCCCGCGGTGAAGCCGGGTCAAAGCTCTGGTGCTGGTCTAACCACGGACGCCAAGCGGTATATTGCTGGTATCCCAACTGCGTTCGCTGCTGGAGGCCTTCAGGGTGATGACTTAGCGGCAGCCCAGGCCGCCTGCCAGATAGGCACGCCTCCCTACGGCATAGGTTGGTA
>Ga0315291_10003803_pt1 | contig 19375 bp, 17 predicted proteins | sample YL17G12_20_MG_FD_203070 | JGI IMG/M metagenome (GOLD analysis project Ga0315291, IMG submission 203070) | Sediment microbial communities from Yellowstone Lake, YNP, Wyoming, USA - YL17G12_20 | ecosystem: Environmental > Aquatic > Freshwater > Lake > Sediment | place: USA: Wyoming | collected...
CCGGCTAAGCCTTATGGACTGCGCAAGCTTGCTTGCGCTTTTTTGAGCGACGCTTGCCTCGCCTACCTTGGATGTGGAAAAGCCACCCACGGAAAAGCGGCGGCAAGCCGCCGCACTCCATACCCCCCTTCCACCCGGCGGGTGTTATGCTTTAGTGTATAATGGCCTATTTTCCAAGGCCGCAGAGCTTTATCCCGGGCTTAGCCGGAGATTTGGGGCAAACTTTATCAATAAGCACCGTTGTTGTTTGGCCAAGGCCATGATAGGATAAGAATCAACAATTTCTATCATGTCCTTACGCCGCGCCATTCAATACGCACTCCTTTTGTTTTTCGTGATCCTCCTCGACTTCGCCCGCTACCCCTATTACCCCCGGGTGCCGGTCCAACTCTTCCTCTGGCTCGATCCCCTGGTCGGGATCTCCGCCATGATCTCCGGCCGGCTCCTGATCGTCTCCCTCCTCCTCGGCCTGGTCGTCCTCGCCTCCGCCGTCCTCCTGGGCCGGCTCTTTTGCGGCTTCTTCTGCCCGCTCGGCACCACCATTGATATCTCCGAGAAAATCCTCTACCGCAAACAAAAGCCCCGGCTTACCCCCGAGCACCGCCGCTTCCGGCCCTTCGGCTACCTCTTCCTGGCTTTGGCGCTCGTCGCCGCGGCCGCCCGTCTGCCTCTTTTTTACTTGCTGGACCCCATCCCCCTGGCCACCCGCATCTACTCTTATGCGATCTACCCGGTCTATGTCCTGGTCCTCAACCTCGGCCTCGACCTCCTCCGGCCGCTGGCCCGACCTCTCGGCTGGTCCGACCTGGAATATACTTCCTATATCCAACCCCGGTTCGGCGCCAACCTGGCCGCACTCGCCATCTTCGCCGGCATCCTCTTCCTCAGCGCTTTCCAGCGCCGCTTCTGGTGCCGAAACCTCTGCCCCCTCGGCGCGCTCCTCGGGCTCTGCTCCCGCTTCAACTTCTGGCGCAAGACCGTTTCCGACGCCTGCACCGACTGCGCCAAGTGTTATCGCGAATGCCCCGCCGGCGCCATCCGCGACCAGACCTGGACCGACCGGGAGGAGGACTGCATCAAGTGCCTGGTGTGCCGCGACGTCTGCCCGGAAGGCGCTATCGCTTACCCCCTCCGCTCACCCGGAAAAGGCCAGCCCCTGGAAGTGGACCTGCGCCGGCGGGAGGTGCTGATCGCCGGAGCCTCGGGCGCGGCGCTCGCCCTGGCCGCCAAGACCTCTTTTTCCGGCAACGCCAGAGACGACCAGATCCTCCGGCCGCCCGGCGCCCTGCCCGAGCCGCTTTACCTTGCCACCTGCGTCCGCTGCGGCGAGTGCGTGAAATCCTGCGTCACCAACACGCTGCAGCCCGACGGCTGGACCCGGGGGCTCTCCGGCCTGTGGGTGCCGCGGCATCAGATGCGGCTGGCCGGCTGCGAGCAGTTCTGCAACGTCTGCGGCCAGGTCTGCCCCACCGGCGCGATCCGGCCTTTGGACCTGGAAGAGAAGCGCTACGCCAAGCTCGGCACCGCCGTGATCCTCAAGGAAAAGTGCATCGCCTGGGAGCAGGATAAGCTCTGCCTGGTCTGCGACGAGTGCTGCCCCTACAACGCGATCGTGTTCAAGACCCTGGAGGGCCGGCCCCGGCCGGTGGTGATGGAAGACCGCTGCAACGGCTGCGGCTGGTGCGAGCACAAGTGCCCGGTGGACGGCGCCGCGGCGATCGTGGTCAAGCCCCTGGGCCAGATCCGCCTGGCTAAAGGCTCTTACCAGGATGAGGCTCGCCGCTTCGGGCTTTATTTAAGGGAAGCGCCGGACGAGTTCATCCCGTCCGAGCCGAGCCCGAACAACTCCGACCTGCCCCGGGGTATCTTGCCTTCTGAGCCATAAAGAAATGGACTTCCAATTTTTCTTGACAAATTCTTTTACTGCCATTATCTTATTAGGATTAAACTAGAGTGAGTCCCGTCCGGCCCAGGGAGGGGGGATGAGCAGGGATGCCGGGTATCAAAGTCAAAGAAAACGAATCATTCGAAAGCGCGATGCGGCGCTTTAAAAAGCAATGCGAGAAAGCAGGGATTCTTTCCGAAGTTCGCAAACGCGAGCACTTCGAAAAACCGAGCGTCAAACGGAAACGCAAAGCCATCGCCGCGCGCAAGCGGATGATGAAGAAAATGCGCAAACAGCAGCGGCAGCAGGCTTACGGGCGTTAATCCATTCCGCGCCAGGGGCAGTTGGGCTTGAGGTGAAAGGAGCAAGGGCCCGGGCCAGCCGGCTGCAAGAGCGCGATTTCAGGGGCGCCTTTTTCCTGATTCAGGCTTGAGGTTCGAGGTGGAATCAGCCGGACAAGAAGCGAACGAATTTTTCCCTCGAGTCGAGGCTGGCCGCCCGCCGGGGAAATGCGGGGCGGCCTAGATCCCAGGTGACCAGATTTCTCACTTCCACTTCTGAATTGCAGCGTAGTGCAGACGCCGGCTCACACCCGTCCCTTGCTTCCGCCAGGGCTGGCTTCGTCTTCTGAGGGTGTGACGGCGGGGAGGGGAAAACATCCTCCCTGGCGCTTGAGGAGACAGGGCGGAGGTGGCGAAGAGGGTTGGATGAGCGGTCGGATTCCGGAAGAAATCATCCAGCAGGTCAAGGATCGCATCAGTATTCGTGAGGTGGTCTCCGACTACGTCACCCTGAAGCGGACCGGAGCCAGTTCCAAGGGTCTCTGCCCCTTTCACAAGGAAAAGACTCCTTCTTTCAACGTGCACGAGGGCATGCAAATCTTCCGCTGCTTCGGCTGCGGCGAAAGCGGCAATGCCTTCGGCTTCCTCATGAAGATGGAGGGGTTGAGCTTTCCCGAAGCCGTGCGCAAGCTGGCGGCGCGGGCCGGAGTGACTATTCCCGAGACCGAGCCCACCCCCGAGGAACTAAAAGCCCAGGAATCGCGGGGCCGGCTGTTCCGGGCCAATGAATTGGCCGAAGGTTTCTTCCAGCATCAACTCCTGGCTTCTCCGGCTGGCCGCGCCGGTCTTGATTACCTGCTCGGCCGAGGCTTGAGCCGCGAAGTGATCGAGCGCTTCCGCCTGGGCTTTGCCCCGGAGAGCTGGGACAGCCTATTGAACTACTTAAAAGGCCAGGGAGTGCCGGACCGCCTGGCCCACGAGGCCGGCCTGGTCATCGCCAAGGAAAGCGGCGGCTATTACGACCGGTTCCGCCACCGGGTGATGTTCCCCATCCGGGACGTTTCCGGCCGGGTGCGGGGTTTTGGCGGCCGGGTGTTCGGGGAAGGGGAGCCCAAATACCTGAACTCGCCCGAGACCGCGGTCTTTAAAAAGGGTCAGGGATTTTACGGTCTGGATCTGGCCAAGGAGGCGATCCGCCGGCAGGACCGGGTGGTGGTGGTGGAAGGGTATTTGGACCTGATCGCCCTTAATCAGCATGGCATCGCCTATACGGTCGCCACCCTGGGCACCGCGTTGACTTCGGACCATGCCAGCCTCCTGCGGCGCTACACCCAGAATGTCTTCCTGGTCTTTGACGCCGACGAGGCCGGCGTCAAGGCCAGCCTGCGCGCGCTCGAGGTTTTCCTCGAGGAAGGGCTCGCGCCCCGGATCGCCCTGATGCCCGAGGGCCAGGACCCGGACGATTTCGTGCGCGCGGCCGGGGCCGAGGCGTTCGTCGCCCGGCTTTCGGCGGCGCCCAGCCTGGTGGATTTTTTCATGGACCGGGAGCTCCGGCTGGCCGGGACTGCGCCCGCCCAGGTGGCGCAAGCGGTGAAGGCGATCGGCCCGATCCTGTCCCGGATCCGCGACCCCATCGAGCGCGGCCTCTATGCCCGCCGCCTGGCCGAAAAGGCAGGGGTGCCGGAGGCGGAGGTGCGGCGGCGGATGTTTGCGCCGGCGCAAAGTGGAGACGCTCCCGCGGCTTCGGCCGGTTCCGGAGCCTTTTCCGCGTCCGAGGAAAACCTGCTCTATCTGTTGCTGCATCACCCGCGGGTCGCGCCGCTGGTAAAAGTCGGCGGCACGGTGGAGGATCTTCCCTCGCCCGAGCTGCGCGAGTTCTGCCAGCTCACCCTGGGCCAGATCGAATGCAAGGGCCAGGCCGACCCCGCGGTGCTCTTGCACCGGTTCAGCGCTTCGCCGGTGCCGGACCTGGTCAGCCGCCTGATTTTGGAGAACCGGGGCGAGTCGGCGGAAGAGGTGGACCGTTCGGCGCGGGACACGGTGCAGGGTTTGCGGTTGCAACGAATCCGGGACGAAAAGCGTCTGATTAACAAGGAGATTCAAGAAGCCGACCGGGCCCGGGATCTGGGTCGCTTTCGCGAGTTGCAACTGAAAAAATATGAGCTGGAACGGCAAGAGCGCGAGATGGCCGGGCCGAAAGGCGAGGGGGCTGATTAAGGGAAGCATCGAGCCGGCCTTGGCCGCAGCCGGGCGAGGCTTTGTTCTTTAAGGAGAACCTGAATGACCAAGAAGAAAAATCTGGGGCGGATCAGCAAACTGATTGATCAGGGCAAGTCCAAGGGCTACCTGACTTACGATGAGGTCAACGACGGCCTGCCCGACGACATGATCAGCTCCGACCAGCTTGATGACTTGATGACGATGTTCGGGGAGATGGACATCAAGATCGTGGATCAGACCCCGCCTGTGCCGCTCAAGGCCCTGGAGCCGGAGGAAAAGGAGGAGTTGGAGGAGGAAGAGGCCGAGGCAGAAGAGATTGACCTGGATGCGATCAGCCGCTCGGTGGATCCGGTGCGCATGTATTTGCGGGAGATGGGGTCCTACCAACTGCTCACCCGGGAGGGGGAGGTGGAAATCGCCAAGCGGATCGAGGCCGCCAAGCAGGAGACGATGCGCACCATCCTGAGCTGCAGCTTCGCGGTGCGGGAGTTGATCCATCTGGGCGAGCGCATGGACAACGGCAAAGCCCGGGCGCGGGAGCTGAGCGAGGAGAGCGAAGAGGACGATGTGGAGCCGGAGGCCGAGGACAGCGGCATGCGCGAGCAGATGCTGGCCGCGGTCAAGAAGATCGCCAAGCAGGATGCGCACCTGCGCCAGGAAGAGCAGCGGGTGAGGCGGGCGCGGCTTTCGGAGCGGGCCCGGCACAAGCAGCTGCAAGAGCTGGCCAAGAAACGGGAGAAGCTCCTGATCCAGATGCAGGAAGTGAACCTGAGCGACCGCGACCGGGAACGGCTGCTGGAGCGGATCAAGATCATGGTCCGGCGGGTGGAGGGTGCGGAGCGGGATATCCGCCAGGCCGAGCGCGCGGTGGGCGTCAACTCCAAGGAGCTGCACCAGGCCCTGCGCAAGGCTCGGCGGGGAGCGCGGGAGCGGCGGGCGGTGGAGCAGAAGCTGGGCTATCCGCTGGAGCGGCTGACCCAGTATGCGGCCAACATCAAGAATGCCCAGCGCAAGATCGCCCGGGTGGAAAAAGAGGCGGGCCTGAAGGGAGCGCAGCTCAAGGCGGTGCTGGAGAAGATGGAACGATGCGAGGCCCAAGCCAAGCAGGCCAAGGCCGACCTGGTGGAGGCCAACCTGCGCCTGGTGGTGAACATCGCCAAGAAATACACCAACCGCGGGCTTCAGTTCCTGGACCTGATCCAGGAGGGCAACATCGGGCTGATGCGGGCGGTGGACAAGTTTGAATACCAGCGGGGCTACAAGTTCTCGACCTATGCCACCTGGTGGATTCGCCAGGCCATCACCCGGGCGATTGCGGACCAGGCCCGGACCATCCGCATCCCGGTGCACATGATCGAGACCATCAACAAGTTGATCCGGACCTCCCGCTACCTGGTGCAGAAGGTGGGCCGGGAGCCGACGCCGGAGGAAATCGCGGAGAAAATGGAGCTGCCGCTGGAGAAGGTGCGCAAGGTGCTCAAGATCGCCAAGGAGCCGATCAGCCTGGAGATCCCGATCGGGGAGGAAGAAGACTCGCGGCTGGGCGATTTCATCGAGGATAAGGCGATCATCTCTCCCTCGGAAGCGGTGATTAAGCAAGGCCTGCAGGACCAGACCCGGGATGTGCTCAATACCCTCACTCCCCGGGAAGAGAAGGTGCTGCGGATGCGCTTTGGGATCGGGGAGAAGTCGGACCACACCCTGGAAGAGGTGGGTCAGGACTTTGACGTGACCCGCGAGCGCATCCGGCAGATCGAGGCCAAGGCGCTGCGCAAGCTCCGCCACGTCAGCCGGGCCAAGAAGCTCAAAATTTTCCTGGAAGCCTGAGAAGAGCAAAGAGGCCCGAGGCAAAAGGCCTGAGGCTTGAGGCCTCGGATTTTCAGACCCGCCGGGTCCGCCGGCGTCAGCCTCCGCAGCCTCCAGCCCCACCCCTCAAGCCTCTTTTGCTTGATCCTGGCTTGACTCGCTAACTAAAAGCGGTTACATTTGACCAGGATACGCCCATAGCTCAGCTGGATAGAGCGAGTGGCTACGGACCACTAGGTCGGGGGTTCGAATCCTCCTGGGCGTACCATTTCCCCGAAGACAAGGCGGAAACGCCTTTTTCTAATTTTATGGACCGGAGCCTGTCGGCGCTCGATTTCCGTTACATGCAGGCCGCCCTGCGCCAGGCCGACCAAGCCGCGGCCCGGGGCGAGGTGCCGGTGGGCGCGGTGGTGGTGTCGGGCGGAAAGATCGTGGGCCGGGGCTATAACCTGCGCGAAGCCAAGCACGACCCCACCGCCCACGCCGAAATGATCGCGCTCCGCCAGGCGGCGCGCAAGCTCCAAAGCTGGCGGCTCAACGGGGCCACCATGTATGTCACCTGCGAGCCCTGCCCCATGTGCGCGGGCGCGCTGGTCCTGGCCCGGCTGAAGCGCCTGGTTTACGGGTGCGACGATCCCAAGGCCGGCGCGGTGAGGAGTTTGTATCGCCTCCTGGAAGATCCGCGGCTCAACCATCGTCTGGAAGTGGTCCCGGGCGTCGGCGCCGAGGAATGCCAGGAGCGGCTGAGCCGGTTCTTTGCGCAATTGAGGAAAAAGAGTTGACGGTTGGCAGTTGGCAGTTGGCGGAAAGAACTTCTTCCTGGAAACCGCGAACCGCCAACCGTGAACCTACAACCGGCCGCGGAGAGGTGGCAGAGTGGTTGATTGCGGCAGACTCGAAATCTGTTGTGCGGCTTTGCTGCACCGGGGGTTCAAATCCCTCCCTCTCCGCCAGGAATGATTTTTTCACCACAAAGACACAAAGGCACCAAGCTCAAGAGGTTAGAAAAAGGTTTTCTTCTTTTCTTTTTTGTGTCTTTGTGCCTTTGTGGTAAGAAAAGAGTTGACCGCGGAGAGATGTCCGAGTTGGCCGAAGGAGCGCGACTGGAAATCGCGCAGGCGGGCTAAAACCTGCCTCGGGGGTTCGAATCCCCCTCTCTCCGCCAGATCAACCCAAGAAGGGAAAAGATAAAGCTTATGGCAATGGCAACTAAGCTAAAGTTGATCTTGGCGTGGACTATGGCCGTAGGCGGTTCTATTACGGCCAATTCTTCAACCGAATGGTTACCTAATCCAACTTGGGGACTTGGAATAATTGGTCCAGCCAGGTCTGAGACTCTGAGCTTTCCAGATGAAGCAATCACTCTATATGATGCACCCTTCGGCAATAAAAAATATGTTCTTTGGGAAATTAATAATTATCATTTAGTTTTTGGTTCGGAAAAAGAAATGTCGGGTGGGACAGTGCCAGATAGGACAGTTAATCGCGAAGACTGGATTGAAGTTACCGACGGAGGTGCTTGTTTAAAATATTATCAACAAAGGGGCAGTTATTTTCTCATCCTCATTCACAGCTCCTGGCAAGGATTTTGGATATCATCATCGGAACTAGAAAAGGTTAACTTCTATGTTATAGATTGGATGAGCTTTTTATTAGCAGAAAAAACTGGTTTTTATCCCGCGACAGAAAAGGGGCTGGTCTTGAGGGAAGAGCCGAACCCGAAGAGCAAAGGTGTCATCTGGGTAAAAAACGTAAACTATCTGATTACTCTCAGTGGAAAAACCGAGGGCCAGTGGGCAGAAGTGAAGGTCACTTGGCCGAGGTTCGGTTTAGGCGAAAAAAAAGAGGCAAAACCGCAGACCTATTATAAAGGATGGATCAAGATTCTTGATGATAAAGGTTACCCCAATATCTGGTTTTATACACGCGATTGATGGTTTTTTCAAAGAGAAGCGATGCTTGTCTCCAGCGCTGACAGTCCGGTCCGGCACAACGGGCGCCGGCAAACCCCGCCAGGTCCGGAAGGAAGCAACGGTAGTCGGAAGGCCGTGTGTTGCCGGGACGCCGGGCTGTCAGCGGTAGGGGCGAGGGAGGAAGATTTCACGCAAAGACGCCAAGCCGCAAAGGGTTTAATTTAATTGATGGCGGCTTTGCTTCTTTGCGGCTAACCTACTTTTTGCGGAGATGGAAGAATTTAAGGAAGATATCCCGATAGATGCAAAGTCCTTCTTTTCTTGAAACTTTGGCGACTTAGCGTCTTTGCGTGGAACCTTTTTTTCGAGGAGTAAACCTTGTCCTATCTGGTGCTGGCCCGCAAGTGGCGGCCGCAGAACTTTGACGAGATCATCGGCCAGGAGACCATCACCCGGACCCTGACCAATGCGCTCAAGACCGGCCGCGTCGCCCACGCCTTTCTGTTTACCGGCGCCCGGGGCGTGGGCAAGACCACCCTGGCCCGGGTCCTGGCCAAAGCGCTCAATTGCGAGAAAGGCCCCACTGCCGAGCCCTGCGGGGTCTGCGGGCCTTGCCAGGAAATCGCCGCCGGCAGCGCGGTGGACGTGCAGGAGATAGACGGCGCTTCCAACAACAGCGTGGAAGACGTCCGGGCGCTCCGGGAAACCGTGCGCTACATGCCCTCGTCCGGCCGCTACAAGATTTACATCATTGACGAGGTGCACATGCTTTCGGCCGGCGCTTTCAACGCGCTGCTCAAGACCCTGGAAGAGCCGCCGCCACACGTGGTCTTCATCTTCGCCACCACCGAGCCGCACAAGGTCCCGGTCACCATCCACTCCCGCTGCCAGCGTTACGATTTCCGGCGGATTCCCCTGGCCCTGATCCAGGAGCGGCTGGAAAAAATCTCTGCCCAGGAAAAGCTGGCCGCGGAGCCGGAGGCGCTCCGCATCCTGGCCCGGGAGGCGGAAGGGAGCATGCGCGACGCCTTGAGCCTGCTGGATCAGGTGGCGAGCTTTGCCGGCGCCAGGATCGGCCGGGAGCAGGTGGTGCAGATCCTGGGTCTGGCCCAGCGCAAGTTCCTCACCGAGCTCTCCGCCGCGGTCCTCTCCGGCGACGCCAAGCGCGCGCTCACCGTGGTGGATGAGGTCTTCGGCTACGGCTACGACGTGCGCCAGTTCTGCCGGGAATTGATCGGCCATTTCCGCAACCTGGCCGTGGCCAAGCTGGCCGACGCCCCGGAGCGGCTGATGGACCTGGTGGAAGACGAGTTGCGGGAGGTGCAGGCCCAGGCGGAAAAGGCGAGCCAGGAAACTCTGCTCATGCTCTTCGACCTCCTGGTGGCGGGGGAGCAGGCCATGGCCCACTCGAACCAGCCGCGGCTGGTGCTGGAGATGACCGTGGCCAAGATGGCCCACCTGAAGCCGGTGGTGCCGATCCCCGAAATCCTGGAACAGATCCGGGAGCTTGAGGCCCGGCTGGGATCCGCGCCCGCCGCCCGTGCGAGCGATCCCAAGGCGGACCCGCCCCTGTTCGAACCCGCCGGCCCAGCTTCGGGAGAACAGGGTTCGACTCCAGTGGCAAAGCCGGCCCCGGCTGCCGGGAATACCTGGGAACAGTTCCTGGCCCATGCCCAGGAACACGATCCCAAGCTGGCCGCCTTGCTGGGGGGCGGGAGGTTCCGGGGAGTGAGCGGCAATGAGGTCCGGGTGGCCTTTGCGCCGGATAGTTTGGGCCTCTTGCGGCTGACCAGCAAAGGCAATGCGCCCAAGCTCAACCAGTTGGTGGAAGGCTTTTTCGGGGCCGGGCACCGGGTGGTGGTCTTGGAGGAGAACCTGGAAGAGGAACCCCCGGCGCCCCGGCATAAGTATCTGGAAGCGGACAAGCTGCGGCGGGAAGCGATGGAGAACCCCTTGGTGAAAGAGCTTCAGGAAAAACTCGACGCCAAGATCGAGGAGATTAAAACCAAGTGAGCCCGGATCCCATCGCCCGCCTGGTGGCGCTGCTCACCCGTTTGCCCGGCCTGGGCGACAAGTCCGCCAGCCGGCTGGTCTATTTCCTGCTCCGCGGCAGCCCGGATTATGCCCGGGAATTGGGCCGCGCCATTGCCGAACTCCCGGACCAGGTGCTCCGTTGCGGGCAATGCCAGGACCTGGGCGCGAGCGATCCCTGCCGGATTTGCGCGGACCCGGAGCGGGACCGCACCCTGCTGATGGTGGTGGAAGAGCCGCACGATGTGCGGGCGCTGGAGCGGGCCCAGAGCTTTCGCGGTCTTTACCACGTGCTCCATGGCACTCTGTCTCCGCTCCTGGGGCGGGGACCGGAGCAGTTGACCCTGGATGCGCTCTGGCGGAGGCTCCAGGCGGGCGAGGTGAAAGAAGTAATCCTGGCCCTGAACCCCCACGTGGAGGGCGACGCCACCGCGGTTTACCTGGCCGAGCAGTTGCAAGGGCTGCCGGTCAAGGTCTCGCGCCTGGCCCGGGGCATCCCGGTGGGCGGCGACCTGGAATACCTGGATTCCGGGAGCCTGAACCAGGCGATCCGGGGCCGGCGGCAGATGGGCGAGTGAACCGGAGAGTTTTTGATTTCACCGGAAGTCTATGGTATATAGCGGAGGAGTTCAGCGACAGCTTCTGGGGGAGTAATCCGAACCATGCTGGAAATTCGATTCCATGGCCGCGGCGGCCAAGGGGCGGTGACGACTGCCGAGTTGGTGGCGCGGGCGGCGATTGCGGAAGGCAAGTTCGGCCAGGCCTTTCCCAGCTTCGGGCCGGAGCGGCGGGGAGCGCCGGTGCTCTCGTTCTGCCGGGTGGATTCGAGCAGGATTTTGCTCCGGGCACAGATCCTGGAGCCGGACGTGGCGGTGGTGCTGGACCCCAGCCTGCTCGAGATCCTCGACCCTTCGCACGGCCTGAAGAAAGACGGCCTGCTGATCTTGAATACTCACCAATCGGCCGAGGAGCTGCGCAAGAAATACAAGTTCAAGTGCCGGCTGGGCCTGGTGGACGCGAGCACGATCGCGCGGGAGGTCCTCAAGCTCCCGATCACCAACACCGCCATGCTCGGGGCCTTGATCCGGGGCACCGAAGTGGTCAAGCTCGCGAGCATGAAGGAACCCATCCAGCGCCGCTTCGGCCGGGTGGCGGACCGCAACCTCGCCGCCTGCGAGCGGGCGTATCAGGAAACCCAGATCAAGGAGTAACGACGTTGGCCAAACCCATGGACCAATACACCTGGAAGGAGCTGCTCCCGGGCTGCGTGGTGGCCGAGCCGGGCAGCTCCCGGGAGTATCACACCGGGACCTGGCGCTCGGCCCGGCCGGTGTGGGACGAAGCGAAGTGCATCAAGTGCGGTCTGTGCTGGGTCTATTGCCCGGACGCGGCCGTGGTCCGGAAGCCGGACGGTTACTACACCGTGGACCTGGACTACTGCAAGGGGTGCGGCATCTGCGCGGCCGAGTGCTGGCCGATGGCGATCAGCCTGGTGGAGGAAAGCTGAGATGGCTCGGGAGGGCATGGAAGTCAGCATTGCCGCGGCGGAGGCGGTCGCGCTCTGCGATACCGACTGCATCGCGGCGTATCCGATCACGCCCCAGACCCACATTGTCGAGCACCTGGCCGAGCTGGTGGCGGACGGGGAGCTGGAAGCGGAATTCATCCCGGTGGAGAGCGAGCATTCGGCCATGAGCGTCTGCTGCGGGACCGCGGCCGTGGGGGCGCGCACCTTCACCTCCACCAGCTCGCAGGGGCTGGCCCTGATGAGCGAGATCATGTTTATCGCGGCCAGCCTCCGGCTGCCGGTGGTGATGGCGCTGGTCAACCGCTCGCTCTCCGGCCCGCTCTCGATCTGGAACGACCACTCGGACGTGATGAGCGTGCGGGACTGCGGCTGGATCCAGGTCTTTGTCGAAGACGGCCAGGAGACAGTGGACCACATGCCCTGGGCCTTCCGGGTGGCGGAAGACCCGGCGGTCTCACTCCCGGTGGCGGTCAACCTGGACGGCTTTATCCTCTCCCACGTGATCGAGCCGATCGAGCTGTGGACCAAAGAGATGATGCAGAAATTCCTGCCGCCCTTCTCGCCGGTCAACCGGCTCCATCCGGACCAGCCGGTGACCATGGGCGCGTTCGCCATGCCCGACCTGTTTACCGAGACCAAGATGGCCCAGAACCAGGCCCTGATCAAGTCCAAGCCCATCATCCTCAAGGCCTGGGACGAGCTCTTGCAGGTGACCGGCCGGCGCTATCGTCCGGTCGAGACTTACCAGACCGAGGGGGCCAAGATCCTGCTGGTGACCATGGGCTGCCTGGGCCAGACCGCCCAGTTGGCGGTGGACGCCCTGCGCGAAGAGGGCGAGGCGGTGGGGCTGGTCAAGCTCCGGCTCTGGCGGCCGTTCCCCTTCGAGGAATTCCGTAAGGCGGTGGAAGGGGCCGAGCTGCTCCTGGTGATTGACCGGGCCATCTCCTTTGGCGGGCCGGGCGGGCCGGTGGCTTCGGAGTTGCGCAACGCCCTTTACCACGCCAAGAAACCGCCGCGGGTGGTCAACATGATCGCGGGCCTGGCCGGCCGGGACGTGCAGCCGAATGATTTCGAGCAGATGGTGGAGCAGGCCAAGGCCAAGGTGGCGGAGGGCAAGGAAGACGACTATCTGATTTACGGGGTGCGGGGATGAGAAACCTGGAACTGTATTCGCCGGTCTTGTTGCCGCGGGAGGAGTATTTTTGCTCCGGGCACCGGGCCTGCCAGGGCTGCGCCGAGGCGCTGGCGGTCCGGATCGTGATGAAGGCGTTGGGCCGGAACTCGGTGGTGGCCATGGCCACCGGGTGCATGGAGATCGTGAGCTCGCCCCTGCCCACCACGGCCTGGGCGGTGCCCTGGATCCACGTGGCCTTTGAGAACGCGGCCGCGGTGGCTTCGGGGATCGAGGCCGGGCTGAAGATTCTGATGAAGAAGGGCAAGCTGCCCCGGAAGAAGATCCACGTGGCCGGGATGGCCGGCGACGGCGGCACCGCGGACATCGGGCTGCAGGCGCTCTCGGGCGCGCTCGAGCGGGGGCACAACTTCACCTACTTCTGCTACGATAACGAGGCGTATATGAACACCGGGATCCAGCGCTCCAGCGCCACGCCCTTTGGCGCCGCCACCACCACCTCGCCGGCGGGCAAGCGGATTCCGGGCCAGACCACCTGGAAGAAGAACATGCCGGCCATCGCCGCGGCGCACGACATCCCGTATGTGGCGACGGCCTGTTCGAGTTACCCGGAGGACCTGTTCGAGAAGGCCAGCCGGGCGATCGAGACCCCGGGCCCGGCTTACGTGCACATCCTCTCGGTGTGCCCGACCGGGTGGCGGATCCCGCCCTCGACCGCGATCAAATACGGCCGGCTGGCGGTGGAGAGCGGGGCGTTTCCGCTCTACGAGGTGGTGAACGGCGAGTATTTTCTGAGCAAGGATTTTCTGAAGCTCCTGCCGGTCAAGGAATATTTCAAGGGCCACGGCCGCTTCCGGCACCTGACCGAGGACATGGTCAACCAGATCCAGGAGCGGGTGAGCGCCGACTGGGAAAAGCTGAAAGCGAAATGCGTGAACGTGAAGAAGGGATGACGATGGGCAAGCCGGTCAGCATCAAGGAAGTGGACAAGGTCATCAAGGAATACGAGGCCGAGCCGAGCTCGCTGATCGGGATGCTCCAGGACGTGCAAGCCAAGTATCATTACCTGCCGGGGGAGGCGCTTCACCGGATCCAGGAGAAAGTGGGCGTGCCCCTGACCCGGGTCTACGAGGTCGCCACCTTTTACAAGTCCTTCAGCCTGGTGCCCAAGGGCGACCACATCTGCACGGTCTGCCTGGGCACCGCCTGCCACTTGCGGGGCGGGCCCCGGATCGCGGAGGCCTTCATGCGCGAGCTCAAGGTGGAGGTGGGCGGCACCAGCCAGGATGGCAAGTTTACCCTGGAGACGGTCAACTGCCTGGGCGCTTGCGCGATGGCGCCGTTGGTCAAGGTGGATGAGGAAAACCACGGCGGGATGACCGCGGTCGGGGTGAAGAAGTTGATCCAGAAGTATAAATAGCCGCCGGCAGGGTTGGAGAGGGAATATATGCCTAGCGTACGGATTCAAACCGCAGAAGATTTAACCAGGCTTCGGGCCTCGCTTTTGAAGAAGCGAGACCCGAAAAAGACCCGGGTCACGGTCTGCGGCGGGACCGGGTGTTTGTCCAACGGCAGCGAGAAGCTGGCCCGGGCGTTAGCCCAGGCCGTGGCGCAGAACGGGCTGAAGGCGAAAGTGGAGCTGAAGCTCTCCGGCTGCCACGGGTTTTGCGAGCACGGGCCGCTGGTGACGATAGACCCGCAAGGTATCTTTTACGAGCGGGTCGGCCGCAAGCAACCGGACAAGGACGCGGCCGAGATCGTGGAGACCACCCTGACCAAAGGTGATCTGGTCGAGCGGTTTTGCTACACCGATCCCGGCACCAAGCAGAAAAAAGTCCACTACGAGGAAATCCCGTTTTACGCCAAGCAGCACCGGATCGTGCTCCGCCACAACGGGCGGATTGACCCGCTGGAGATCGGGGACTACATCGCCGAGGGCGGCTACTCGGCCCTGGCCAAGGCCCTCTTCATGAACCCGGAGGAGATCATCGCCTGGATTGAGAATTCGGGGCTGCGGGGCCGGGGCGGCGGCGGGTTCCCGGCCGGCCGCAAGTGGCGGAGCTGCCGCAACGCCCCGGGCGAGGTGCACTACATCGTGTGCAACGGCGACGAGGGCGACCCCGGCGCTTTCATGGACCGCTCGGTGATGGAAGGCGACCCGCACTCGGTGCTGGAGGGGATGCTCATCGGCGCCTACGCCATCGGCCAAGGCAAGAGCCGGGCCGAGGGCTACATTTACGTGCGGAACGAATACCCGCTGGCGGTCCGCAACCTGCGGCAGGCGATTGCCCAGGCGGAGAAATACGGGCTTTTGGGCGAGAACATCCTCGGCTCGGGCTTTGATTTCCGGGTCAAGATCAACCGGGGCGGCGGCGCTTTTGTCTGCGGCGAATCGAGCGCGCTGATGGCGAGCTTAGAGGGCCGGGCGGGCGAGCCGCGGGCCAAATACGTGCACACGGTGGAGCGGGGCCTATTAGACCAGCCCACCAACCTGAACAACGTGGAGACCTGGGCCAACGTGCCGGAGATCATCGCCCGCGGCTGGGAGTGGTTCGCCCAGATCGGGACCAAGCAGAGCACCGGCACCAAGGTCTTCAGCCTGGTGGGCAAGGTCAAGAACACCGGCCTGGTCGAGGTGCCGATGGGCATCTCGATCCGCGACCTGGTCTTCGAGGTGGGCGGCGGCATCCTCCACGACAAGAAGTTCAAGGCCATCCAGACCGGCGGGCCTTCGGGCGGCTGCATCCCCGCCAGCCTGGCCGACCTGCCCATTGACTTCGACACCCTGACCGAGCACGGCTCGATGATGGGCTCGGGCGGGCTGATCGTGATGGACGAGAACGACTGCATGGTGGACGTGGCCCGCTATTTCGTCAAGTTCCTGGAAGAGGAAAGCTGCGGCAAGTGCGTGCCCTGCCGGGAGGGCTTGCGCCGGCTGAAGCAGATCCTGAGCGCGATTACCACCGGCTTCGGCAAGGAGAGCGACCTAAAGCTGATGGAGGAGTTGGGCGAGGCCATGACCTGGGGGAGCCTTTGCGCCTTAGGCGGGACCGCGGCCAACCCGGTGCTGAGCACGATCAAGTATTTCCGGGAGGAGTACGAGGCGCACATCCGGGACCAGCGCTGCCCGGCGGGAGTGTGCACGGCGCTGATTACGTATTCGATTGACCCGGAGAAGTGCACCGGCTGCCACGTCTGCGCCACCAATTGCCCGCAGAAGGCGGTCAGCGGAGAAAAGAAGAAGCACCACCTGATTGATCCCAAGCTCTGCATCAAGTGCGGGATCTGCCACGAGGTGTGCAAGTTCGACTCGGTGGTGCGGATGTGAAATTCAATCGTAGGGGCATGGCCTGCCATGCCCCTACCTGCAAGAGGATGTGCGAGAATACGGCGATGGCAAGAGGATGGTTTTAATGGTCCAACTGACGGTTGACGGCAAGCAGGTCCAGGCGCGGGAAGGCGCCTATGTCCTGGAGGCGGTGCGGTCGCTGGGGATCGAGCTGCCCACGCTCTGCCATAATGATACGCTTTCGCCGGACGGCCGCTGCCGGCTGTGCATGGTGGAAGTGGAAGAGCGGGGCCGTAAGCGGATCGTGACCAGTTGCCTGTTCCCGGTCTCGGAGGGCCTCGTGGTGCGGACCGACGGGGAGCGGGCGGTCTTGGTGCGCAAGATGGTGCTGGAGCTTTACCTGGCCCGGCACCCGGAAGCGCCGGAGATCCGGAAGCTGGCCGCGGAGCAGGGGGTGACCGCGTCGCGCTTCGGGGAGGATACGGACCACCAGCGCTGCATCCTCTGCGGGCTGTGCGTGCGGACCTGCGCCGAGGTGGTGGGGGTGAACGCGCTCGGCTTTGCCCAGCGGGGGATCGCGAAAAGGGTGGGCACTCCCTTCCTGGAGGCCTCGGAGACCTGCATCGGGTGCGGGGCCTGCGTCTTCTCCTGCCCCACCAACATCATCGTGATGAAGGACGAAGGCCCGGTGCGGCGGATCTGGAGCAAGGAGTTCGAGATGCAGACCTGCGCCGCCTGCGGGCGCTATTTTGCGCCGGTCTTCCAGCTTCAGTGGATCGAACAGAAGACCGGGGTGCCTTATGAGAAACTCCAGGTCTGCCCGGACTGCCGGTAGGGTTTGGCAGGGAGTGCGGCGGCTTGACGCCGCTCTCGTTTTCGGTTTCCGGACAGTGGCCGGCTGAGGGCCCCGTCAAGCCGGGGCCGGGAGAAAGCGCGGTCAAGCCCGTGCCCTCCAAAAAAGTGCTTGCCATTTCTAAAGAGGTTTGTTACAGTAAAGTCACTTTTTTGCGGCCCATTTGAAGGACAAGGAGAACGAGGATGGCTGGCCCGGGCATGGTCATGTATGAGGAGGAATTCCACAAGATCTCGGCGGTGATTGACAAGCTGGTCAAGGACGCCAATGCCAAGGTGGTTTTTCTGGTGGACAAGAACGGCCAGATGATCGCCGCCTGCGGGGAAGTGGAAAACCTGGACACCACCTCCCTGGCCTCGCTCACCGCCGGCAACATCGCCGCCACCGGCGGGCTGGCCAAGCTCCTGGGCGAGAAGGAGTTCTCCATCTTGTTCCACGAGGGCGAGCGCGATAACCTGCACATCTCCTTGATCGGCCAGCGGGTGATCCTGGTGGTGATCTTCGACGACCGCTCTTCGCTGGGCCTGGTCCGGCTCCGGGTCAAGAAGTGCGGCGAAGAGCTGGCCGGAATCTTCGACCAGTTGATGAAAAAGGCCGAGGCCGAAGCCGCCGGAGTCGGCGGGGTCTCGCCCTTTGCCGAGATTACCGATGAAGATATTGACAACCTCTTCCGGGAATAGCGCGCGGGCACCAGGGCGGAAAGCAGGGGCGAGAAAGAAGAGCAGGAGTTAAAGCGGCATGTCGTTCATCAATTACTCGTCGCGGGAGATCAACTGCAAGATCGTCTATTACGGTCCGGGCCTGTGCGGGAAAACCACCAACCTCCAGTATATCTACAACAAAACCAATCCGGCGGCCAAGGGCAAAATGATCTCGCTGGCCACCGAGACCGAGCGCACCCTCTTCTTCGACTTCCTGCCCCTCTCCCTGGGCGAAATCCGCGGCTTCAAAACCCGCTTCCACCTCTACACCGTGCCCGGCCAAGTCTTTTACGACGCCAGCCGCAAGCTGATCCTGAAAGGGGTGGACGGGGTGGTCTTTGTCGCCGACTCCCAGATCGAGCGGATGGAAGCCAACATCGAGAGCCTGGAAAACCTGCGCACCAACCTGACCGAGCACGGCTACGACCTGGACAAGATCCCCTACGTGGTCCAATACAACAAGCGCGACCTGCCCAACGCCGCGCAGCTCGACGAGCTGAAAAAGCTGCTCAACCCCACCATCGTGCCCGACTTCGAGGCTTGCGCGGTCTCCGGCGAAGGCGTGTTCGACACCCTCAAGGCCGTGGCCAAGCTGGTCTTGCAGGAACTCAAATCGGGAAGATAGCGGCCAAGGCCAGAGGCTTCAGAAAATAACTCTTGGATTCTGCCCCCATCATCATCAATCCAAAATCTAAAATTCTTGGGTCAAAAGCCCAAAATTCCCCGCCTCAACGCTTCGATCCTCCTCAACCAATAAAGATCCCGGGAAGCCCTCGGGAGCGACCCGGGATTTAGAAAAGGCCAGGCCGATTATCCGGCGCTAATAAAACAATTCCAACTTGGCCTGAACCGGATCGCCCACTTCGATCCGGCCCGCTTCTTTCTTGCTTACTTTCAATTTGCACATCGTCGGCGTTACATCCGAGGCCTGGTCCCGGGCTACTTCCTCGCGCTCATAACCCACGACCTCGCCGCTAACCGGATGGCGGATCTCATTGCCTTTGCCCTTGTAGATGATCATGCCCCGGCCTTTCTGGATGCCCCAATCCGAACCCAGGTCCAACCAGATGAATTGACCATCTTTCTTCAACACAACGCCTTCCAGGGGAAAAGCCATCTGGATCGGTTTGTAGAGATCCCGGGAGGCTTGGGCCAAGGCGATATCAATCATGCCCGGGCCCGATGGCGGCGGCCCTGCCGGATCATAGTCTTGACTATGGCTGCCAACTAAGACATCCGAAAAGATGATCTCGCCGGTCTCCACCTTGACCATGCGAATGTTCATCTTGGTGATGGCCGTGGCCGAGGCGCAGATCGCATTATAACTATACGTTTTACCATTAGAATCCACTGCCACTTTCACGCAGTTGTGTTTTTCGACCCCGTAATCGGCGCTGTTGACATTACCCACGACGATCATTTGAGCACCCATCTGCTTGCCCAGGTTCACCGCGGTGCTTTGGTCCACCAGGTCTGTCTGCTGTCGGGCCATCTCTTTCATGATCTGGTCCAGCCGACCGCTCTCGAGCACGTTAAAATACTTGAGCCGGGTAAACATCTCGGTGACGTAATCCGTGGCCTTGAGGGCCAAGCCCTTGCCGGTCTGATCGCCAAAGGTGGCCACGCTCACCTTGATCTTCTCCGTTGTTGCGGCCGGTGCAACATTCAATCCTGCTACCAGTAATGCGGTCAAGACCATCCACCCCAGACCCTTTGCTTTTGCTCTCATCTTTGTC
>Ga0315291_10003804_pt1 | contig 19373 bp, 8 predicted proteins | sample YL17G12_20_MG_FD_203070 | JGI IMG/M metagenome (GOLD analysis project Ga0315291, IMG submission 203070) | Sediment microbial communities from Yellowstone Lake, YNP, Wyoming, USA - YL17G12_20 | ecosystem: Environmental > Aquatic > Freshwater > Lake > Sediment | place: USA: Wyoming | collected...
GAAGAGGTAATACGTGTACATCCCCGCCGCCACGAGAAGGGCGTACATGAAGAAGGAACCGGCGCGCCTGCGCTCGACCGCCTTGAGGAAATAGTACGTGGCGAGAATCGCCGCGAGAACGAGCAGGGGGTACTGGCGCGCCTCCTGCGAATACTCGATGCCGAAAGGGCTGAAGGCGAGGAGCAGCGCCGCCGTGAAGCCGGCCTTTCCGCCGAATGTCTGCTTGCCCAGCAGGTAAATCGCCGGCACGCACAGCGTGCCGAACAGCGCGGAGGGGAACCGCAGCGAAAATTCCGAATTGCCGAAGAGATACGTCCAGAAATGCAGGATGGTGCGGTTCAGCGGCGGGACGTTGGGATCGGCGATCCAGCAGTATTTGAGGGCGTAACCGGCGAACTGCGCCTCGCTCGCCTCGTCCAGCCAGAGGCTTGCGCGCGAAAGCGTCGCCGCGCGAAGGCCGAAGGCGACCAGCGTTATCGCGCCCAGGATGAGGAGAGTGCGGGACGCCGGACTTCGCGGGCCTTCCGACGCGCGGGGCGGGTCTTTGGGGGCGTTCACGTCTCGCATTCGTCGTCCCTCGCGGGAAAGCCCAGTTCCCGCATCTTGTGCTGAAGGCTCTGGCGGTGCATGCCGAGCGCGCGCGCGGTGCGCGAGATGTTGCCGCCGTTTTCCTGCAGTTTCTCCCTGATGAAGCGCCGCTCGAAGTCCTCCATCGCCGCTTTCTTGATGTCCTGGTACGTCGCGCCGGCGGCAGTCGCGGCGGTTGCGCCGCCGTGGGCCGCCTCGAACTCGCGCCTTAAGTCGGCCTCTTCGATGCTGTCGCCGGGGCAAAGGAGCACGACCTTCTCAAGGAGGTTTTCAAGTTGGCGGACGTTGCCCGGCCACGGGTGGGACACCAGCGCGCGGATCGCCGCCGGAGGGAGAGAGGGCGCGGCGCGGCGGTGGCGTTCGGCGAAGATGTTGACGAAGTGCTGCGCCAGCAGCGGGATGTCCTGTGTCCTCTCGCGGAGCGGCGGGATGGTTACGTCCACGACCTTGAGGCGGTAGAAGAGGTCTTCCCTGAAATTTCCTTTTGCGATTTCGGAGGCGAGGTCCTTGTTCGAGGCGCTTATTACGCGAACGTCAACGGTGACGGTTTTGTTGCCGCCGAGTTTCGGGAACTGCTTTTCCTCCAGCACGCGCAGGATTTTGGCCTGGGTGTTGGGTGACATGTCGCCTATCTCGTCGAAGAAGATGGTGCCGCCGTCGGCGGCGAAGAACTTGCCGTCGCGCGAGGCGACCGCGCCGGTGAAAGCGCCCTTCTCGTAGCCGAAGAGTTCGCTTTCAATGAGATTTTCCGGCAGGGCCGCGCTGTTGACGCAGACGAAGGGGCCGTTTTTCCTGAGGCTTCGGCGGTGGATCTCCCGCGCGACGAGTTCCTTGCCGGTGCCGGACTCGCCCTGGATGAGCACGGCGACGTCCGCGGCGGCGATGCGCTCTATGGTCTGGAAGACGCGCTTCATCGCCTCGCTTTCGGCGATGAGCGTGCCGAAGCGGGTCATGTTCGCAAGGCGGCGCTGGAGGAGGAGGTTTTCGCGGCGGAGGTGGATTTTTTCCAGCGCGTTTTTGATGGTCAGGCGCAGTTCATCCACCTCGAACGGTTTTGTCATGTAGTCGTACGCGCCCTTTTTCATCGCTTCCACGGCGATGCGCTCGCTGCCGTGGGCGGTGAGCATGATTACGAGGGGCGGGTTTTCGAGCGCCATGATTTTTTCGAGCGTTTCCATGCCGTCCATCACGGGCATGTTGATGTCCAGTAGCACCATGTCGGGTGATTCGGCGGAGATGGCGGCGAGGGCGGCCTTGCCCTCCGCGGCCTCGCACACCACGTAGCCGACGTGCTCCAGCGCCTTGCGCAGGCCGTATCTGGCGGAGGCTTCATCGTCGGCCACGAGTATTTTCGCCGGCTGATTGGTTTCTTCCATCGATTACTTTCTTGCCGCGTTGCTTTCCGCCGGGCGCTTTTCCGCCCCGCGCGGCGCGACCGCGAGAAACGGCAGTTTGATGACAAAGCGCGCGCCGCCGTCGTTGTGCACGCTGATGGTTCCGCCGAGGTCCGCCACCTTCTGGCTGACTATCGCCAGGCCCAAGCCGGTGCCCACCGATTTCGTGGTGAAGAACGGCTCGAAGATGCGTTCCATCTTGTCCGGTTCGATTCCCGGGCCGGTGTCGGCCACGACGATTTGCAGGCGGCGGCTTTCGTCCTTGCCGTCGTCGCGGGCGCTCTCGGCGGCGACCGCGGCGGCGACGGTAACGCGGCCCTTGCCGTCTATCGCCTGGATGCCGTTGAGTATCAGGTTGAACAGAATTTCCTTGAGCGCCTCAACGTTCAAACGCATCGGGGGGATTTCGGGGTCTATGTTGATGTCGATTTCCACCTGTTTGCGCGTGGCTTCGTGGCGCAGAACCGTTGCGACGCTGTCCACGATGTCGTTGAGGTTTATGGGCACTTCGGGCGTTCTGCTGGGGCGGGCGAATTCCAGCAGGCGGTTTACGACGTTGTTGAGCCTGTCTATTTCCGAGCGAATCATGGAAAGGTCTTTCTGGAGGGGGCTGTCCTTGGGGAGGTCTTCCTGGGCGACCTGCACGATGGTCTTGATTGCGCTGAGCGGGTTTTTCACCTCGTGCGCGACGCTTGCCGAGAGGCGGCCCAGGCTGAGGAGTTTTTCGCCCTCGAGCATTTTCTGGCGGAGGTTGACCTTGTCGTCAACAAGCATCATGTTTTCGACGCTGGTGGAGAGTTGGCTGGCCAGTATGCCGAGCACTTCGATTTCCCCGGGGGCGAAGTTGCCGGTGGCGCTTTTGCCCACGCCGAGCAGGCCGATTATATCGCCTCCGCGCGCGAGCGGGAAGACGAGTTGGCAGCGCAGCGCGCGCATTTCCTCGATGAGTTGCGGGTTGCGCGCGGCGAGAAGGTTGATGAATTTCCGCCTGCCCCCGGCGAGGAAAGACAGGATTGTGCCGGTGGAGACGCGGTCGGTGCGCAGGAGGTTGGATGCGTGTATTTCCGGCGCGCCCTGGGCGGCGGAGGTGCGCTTGTAAACCACCAGCACCACGCGCGAGACGCTGAAGGCCTGTCCGACGCCCGCGGCGACGAAGTCGAACATCTGTGAGAGGGTGAAAATCGAGGGGGCGTTCAGTTGTTCGCTGATTTCGGCGAGGCGTTTCCTGTGCTGATCTTCCTTGCGGGAGATGAATCTTGCGAGTATGCGTCGTGCGAGCCTGTGGGCGGGCTGGAGGAGGGCCACGATAAGCGCCACGACGGTTACCTCGATAAGGATAAGGTTTACCTTAAGGACTTTTTCAATCCATGTGGCCGCGAGGTTGAAGCCCTGGAGGCAGATGACGGCCGACAGGAGGGCAAGGCCGACGTAAAGTGGTTTTTTCCACAAGTTCAGCGACATGTAGTTGTAGCGATAGGCGTAGGCGGCCAGGATCATGCCCGGGCCGACTGCGGCAAGGAGCGAGAACACCTTAAGCGCCCTAATGGTGGAGGTGTCCACATAGGTGCCGGGCAGGGCGAAGGCCAGCACGGTGCACGCGGCAAGGATTATGACCATCGCCGTATTCATAAGCCAAAAAGCCCTGTAAAACGTTCTATAGTATAGTTTATCCTCACGAAGGCGGCGGCGCGTGATTATGATGCGCGTGAAAAGCGTGCAGGCAAGGCTCGCTATAAGGAGATAGCATAGGTAAGGTATGAGGTAACGAAGGTCTTGGGCGACGAAGTTGGTTTCACTGCTGGGGATTTGCAATATTTTTTCGCTGCCGGCGAGCACGGTGATACGGCGCGTGAGCATCCAGGCGCTGTCGCTGTGGAACAGGAAAATTATCGACGGCAGAAAGAAGGTAAGCGGCAGGTAAAAAAGCACAAGCGCCACGGAGCCGAGCATGGTGAGCACGGAGCCGCGGATTTGCGGGGAGGTGTCGGGGTCGCTTTCGATTATGTGAGTTCCGGCGGCCTTTACCGGCAGTTGTGACGTGATGGCGTGCACCAGCAGCGGCGGGGTGACGAGCATGCCCAGCCCCGAGATGAGGTCGAACACCTTGAAATACGGCCATCGCGCGACCTCGCCCGGATCGCGCGCGCTGAAAAGGAGTTCGCAGAAGAAGGTGAGAGTGTTGCCTAGCAGCCACATGGACAGGGCGACGAAAAGGCACATCAACGCCCTCTCGCCGCTCATCCTCATCCGTCTTCGGAAGAGGGCTGAAAGGAGCGACAGGTATAGCATGAGCCCTAGCGTAAAGCCGAGCAGGCCGAAGAGTCTGTATGCCGTCATATGGTCACCCGTAGGGTCATTATAAGGCGGCGGCGGGAATTGTCAATTCGGGGGGCGCAGAGAATTCGTTGCAGTAGGTTTCTTTGCGCATGAAGCGGCAGGAGATTCGTCAGGTTGGACGCAAGTTATGATGTTGATTTGACGATGGAAAGCGCGGGGAAAGATAATTTGCCGATGCAGGGAAGGGTCGCAGGGTTTACTCTGCTGATCAGGGGGGCATTGTATATTTATGCAAGGTGCACAACGCTGTGCGCCTGATTGTTTGGATGCGCATGTTGCGCGGTTTGACTTGTGGAATCGCGGCTGATAGAATGGCGAAGCATGGAGAGGGGTCTTGACTCCGACATTCCTCTATTTTTCGTTTAATAACGATGAAAGGTCGGGGTAAGGCGCTTCTCCTGTTTTGTCCGGGCATTTAGTCGGAAACGGTGTAAGGCAACGCCGGGATTTCCGAAGATAGTACTTTGACTTTGTGTCGTGGCGCAATGAATCCTGCAACCAGCACATCAATAACATACACTGACAAGAACAGGCTAAGCCCTTGCAAGATCGCGGAGATTGCCGTCGTAGGCGTGCTCCTTGCGGCGATATATGCCTTTTTCGGGACGTTTAGGCACCTGTGGATGGACTGGAACAGCCCGTCGATAGACCGCGGGTACAACATGGCCATACCGGCCTTTTCGATCATCTTTGTGTGGCTGAAATGGCGAAGACTCAAGACGGTTCCGATAAGGGCGACGTTGTGGGGGCTGCCGATGGTTCTGTTTGGGATTGCGACGCGCATGCTGGGGGAGCCGGGGTCGGTGAACTTCGTGAAGTACACGTCGCTGATATTCCTGCTTGGCGGGGTGGTGTGGATGATATTCGGCAGCAGGATGTTCAAGGAGCTGCTGTTCCCGGTCGCCTTCCTGATTTTCATGATGCCGGTGCCCGATTTCATATATCAGCGGATGAGCGTGCCGATGATGGACTTCGCAGCGAAGGCGGGCTTCGCCGTGACGAAACTTATCGGGGTTGATGCGACGCTGAGCGGGCGAAAAATAACCATAATGGCCGCAGGGGCGCTGAAGGAAGACATGCCGCTGAGCGTGGCGGAGGCGTGCAGCGGGATGAAGAGCCTGCTTACGCTTGGCGCGGTTGCGGTGGCGTTCGCCTATGTTACGCGGCGGGACCTCCTTACGCGGATAATCATATCGCTCTCCTCCATACCGATAGCCATTATCATAAACATGCTGCGCGTGGCGGGGGTGGGCGTTCTTGCGGTGAGGCTCGGCCCTGAGGCCGCCGGCGGCACAATACACTGGACACAAGGGGCCGTGGGTTACGTACTTGAGATAGTGATCCTTTTCGGGGCGGGGACTTTGATTTCATGGATATTCGGCAAGCCGACGGTGGAATGGGGCCGCGCGGATGCGCCGGTCAATGCCGGCGGAAACTTGTTTCCTTACAGCACGAGGATTAGCGCACCGGCCATTATATGTATGGTGCTGCTGGCGCTTGTGTGCCCGGCGCTGTATGTGTACCATGACAAGGTGAAGTATCTTTCCGCGGGCTTGAAGCCCCGGATACCGCTGTCCGACTTCACGAACGCGCAGAGGGACCATTACCAGTACAGGCTGGTGGCGTCTTATTTCCACTTGCTTGGCTCCGACCAAGTCATCAAACTGGATACTGAGCTTTCCGCCGGCGACACGCAATACGTGGGATTCGATGAGGAGATCAAGAACGACGTGCTGAAGGTGGCGGAGGTGGACGAGCACATCAACATCGGCTATTACGAGTGCCCCAGGGACGTCAACCCTCAGGACGTGGAGATGAGGGGCGACTATGTGCTCGGTTACGTCGCTTTCCATAAAAGCGCCTCTGACGGGATAAACAGGGGCGCCATACATTATCCGGACCAGTGCTATCCGGGCGGCGGCTTCATATCTGCCGCTACGGGGGTGGTCACGGTGCAGACGCCCGGATACTGCGACGGCGAGACGGAAATGGCGCGCTCGATTTTTTACGACGAGCAGGGAAACTGGATTCTCGTGTATTATCACATGAACAACAACGGCCGGGCCGTGGTGGACAGGAGTGCGGGGAAGATAGATAATTTCTTCAAGCTGCTTTTGGGAAAGCGTACGGGATTTTTGGCGCAGGTGCAGTTTTACACCGTCATAGGCCATGGCGAGGCGAGGCCCGACGGCATATCGGAAGAGAAGATAAAGCGCGCCGAAGAGCGCCTGAACAGGTTTTGCCCGGTGTTTCTGGTGAAACTGAGCAGGTACCTGCCTAATCCGGTGAAATAAGCGGCGAAGGCCGTAATGATAGAACCATTGATTCTTTAGTAATCAGGAGCGTCTGATAATGAAAACGGGCACAGGAATCATACTCAGGCTTGTGATCGTGTTAGTCATCGCGGCGGTGTTTGTTGGAGTTGTGGTGGTGGTCGTGAAGGGCCTGAACCCCAACGAGTTCAAACTCACCGCAACGGGGGTTACCTTTCTCGACAATGCCGAGAAGGAGTTTAAAAACGGCGATGATTCGAAGGCATGGGAGGACCTCAACAAGGCCAAGGAATACTTCAAGAAGGCCGTAAAGGCCAACGCCAAGTACTACAGGGCGCACTATGAACTTGGCCGAGCCTACCTGTTGGAGGCCGAAAAAAGCACTGGCCAGCCCGATAAAGCGCATGATGCCCTGTCAGAAGCTGACAAGTCATACAGGACCGTTGTTTTCGATCTGGGGGCAAGATGGCACACCGATTCGGTGATTGATCTGTGCAAGATATACGACCAGTATTGGCCCAGTCCCGAGAGCGTGCGCGTCGTTGCCGAAATAGGCCTTAAGGGTCTGGAGGACCGCCCGCTCAAGGAAAGCGACCCAGACTATCTGAAGTTGCTGGGCATGCGTTTGCGGCTGCACCACTACCTTGGGAAAAGCACAAGGCAGGTGGCGCAGGGCCGCCTGTTTAGCCTGATGTATGAAGTGGGAGAGACGATGGCCGATCAGGACAAGAAACTCGCCTACGCCGAAACCGCACTGGATTTCAAGAAGGCCGAAGATGAATATTTGGAACTGAAGAAGGCGGCAGAGGCGAAGATAAAACTGCCCGAGGATGTCACCCCCGCGCAGGTTTACGGCAACCTGGGAGAGATAGAACTGCACCTGCTGGATTGTTACTGGCGCATATATGAGGGGAAGGGAGTTGAGTTCACCGGTGATCCGGACATCGTCGCCAAGAGGAAGGACGTGTACACATCCCTCGGCATTCTCATAGACCCCGAGAACAAGACCTTCAGGGATAAGGCCGAAATCCGCAAGGAAATCGGCGAGAAGACCACAAGTACCAGCATTCAGAATGTTGTCGATGACAAGACGATCAACTACTTCGACCTTGCCCGCAAAACCGCGGAAGACAACGTGAAGAATGCCGCCTCGGACAGTGATGCGGAGAAGGCGAAGACCGACCTGGAAAATACCCTGCTGAACATCGGCAGGGCCATGTGCCTTTACGGTATTGTCCCCCCCGACCTGCCCTCATCGGTTCCTCGGCCCGGCGAGGATTTCCTTGATGAGATCCTAAAGAATCAGTCCGTCAACAAGACCGACGGATTCTACATACAGTACGCCGACATTCTGGTGAACATCGGCAAGCGACAGAAGGCCCAGGACATCTTGCAGAAAGGGATTACTGCATTGAACTCGCCGGGTCTCCGCCTGGCGCTGGGCCGTTTCTTCGCTTTGCAGAACAGGTTTTTGGATGCCAAAACCCAGTTTGAGGCGGCGCTGGCGGCTGACAACGAGAGCCAGGACGCCCGCTATTACATGGCTGACCTGCTGATTACAATGGCCGAGAAGGGCAACAAGAACTATCTGAAGGACGCAACAGCCCACGTGGATTGGCTGACCGCCAAGTACCCCGACAACGTGGAGTATATGGTGCTCAAGGGCAGGCTGCACATGCAGACACCGGCCGAGTACGGCGAGGCCCAGAAGGTTTTTCAACAGATATATGACATGAGCGGCCCCACCCACTTCGAGGGCGCTTACATGCTGGGCATTTTCTACAATCTGCAGGGCGACAAAAAACACGCCGAGGATTACCTCATGGAGGCTAAGACCGCCATGGGACCCAACGCCAGTTGGGGAGTGTATCTGAACCTGGCAAACATCTTTCTCGACAGGGATAACCAGAAAGCCCTCGATCTTTGCAACGAGTATATAAAGTATGCCGCTAATCAGCACAGGTTGGTTGAGACGCCCATACTCGCCATGAAGGCCCGGTGCGAGGCCGCTCTCGGCCTTAAGGACGAAGCCAGGAAGACCTATGACGAGCTTATAGGGCGCGGCGAGATAACGGCCGCGCTGGACAAAGGCTACATGCTGCTGGCCGGCTTTACCACCCCTTACGACATCAACATGGCCGAGTATGAGTTCAACCGCGTCATCGAGGCGGAAAAGGACCGGCCCTTCCTGCAGAAAACACCCGGGGCATATTACGGCCTCGTCCAGTGTAAACTTAGAGGAAGCAGGGACGGCATACAAGGTGCGCTTAACGTCCTTGAGAGGGACATGGCACCCATGGTGGCCGCATTGAAGTCGAGCATGGCCAGCGGCACCCCCGATGAGCAACTGGACGCAAAGAACAAGTACATAAGATACCTGACAGAGAAGTCCAATGTTTACAAAAGGGTCACTCCGCCGGATACCCAGACACTGGTCGGCATCGCCAACGAGATGCAGGCTGTGGCGCCCAACGACCCCGCCACGATCAATGCTCAACTGGGCGCAATAACCGTCGACCTTGACCCGGACAAGGTGAAAGCGGCGGGAGAGGAAGTAAAGAAAAAAATCGCCGGCGCCGCCACCGACGAGGAGAAACAGAACATGCGGCGCGAGTACGCGCAGATGCTTTTCGCCGCGGATCTCTACGACGAGGCGCAGGACTGGTTTCGGCAGGTTCTTGAGAAGGATCCCAACGACTTCGTCGCGAACCACAACCTCGCGTTGATATGCATCAGCAAACGCGAATTTGACGAGGCGAAGAAGTGCGTTCAGACGCTGGAGCAGGCGTTCCCCGGCAATCAGCAGGTCCTGGTTCTCCGCTTGCAACTGGACTCGTCAAGCGCGCCGGACATTGCCGGAAAGATAGCCGTTCTGAAATCCGCGGTGGAGCAGCATTCCGACATGGCGCAACTTCACTTCATGCTGGCACAGGCTTACGAAGAAGCCGCCAAGACCGCAGGCCGTCAGGGTGACCCTGCCGGGAATCTCCAGCGGGCCATCGACGAGTATCTTGCGGCCTTCAAAATGAGCGGAAGCAACGTCGTAACGCTGGGGGCGAATCTGGCTCTCGCACGCCTCAACCTCGCCAGGATGAAGCTCAACATGAATGACCTTAACGCGGCTAAGGCGAATTACGAGGAATGCCGCAAAATCGTTGAACTTTTGAACCAGACCTTCCCCGCCAACAGCGACTACATGAGGTGGTTGGCCGAATGCAAGAGCGCCCTGGCGAAAAACGTCGAGGAGATGGATAAGGCGATACAGTTGTATGAGGACGCAAAGGATGCCAAGCTCAAAGAACTCGCCGAAGCGGAAAGCAAAAAAGACACCGAGCGGGTCAAGCGACTCAAAACCGACGTGTATTACATCTTTAACGACCTCGTTGGACTGCTGAGCAGGACCGGCAATACCACCCTGGCGAGGACATACAACGATAAAATGAAGGAGTACGCATCTGAGACCCGCGAGAAACTTGCCGCTTTGGTGGCCAGCGCGAGAATCCTGGAAGACGAAAAGAAGTATGACGAGGCGGTAAAAGTCTATCAGGACGCCTTGGACAACCCGGACATCACCCAGGACAAGGATGCGCATATTGAATTGTTCAGGCAATTGGCCCAGTATTACAGCCGCAGGCGGGATGCCGCGGAGTCAAACGATGAAAAGAACGCGCTTGCCGACCGCCAGATGAAGGCGCTGGGAGAAGGGCTGGCGCTTTACCCGGATTCCCCGGTGCTCACGATGTCCAAGGTCGAATTGCTTTGGAGAAAGGGCGAGCAAACCGCCGCCGAGAATCTTCTTGAGCAGGCTCTGAAAGACGACGAGAAAAAAGAAGAGAAGGACAGGAATCCCAATCTCTATATAGCGGTGGCCCTGTTCCGCGAAGCCCAGGCGCAAACGCCGGAAGATCTTTACGGCGCGGAGGAGTATATGCGCAAGGCCCTGGAACTGGCAGTCGGTCAGGAGCAGATGAATGCGAACCTGCTGAATCTGTATCTCCGCCACCTTGATATTTTTAAGGACAAGGCCAACGCTTTTGTTGCCGGTCTCTTGGAGAAAGCGCCTGACAATGCGCTCTACATCACCTTCAAGGCGCAACTGCTGGCGGCGACCGGCGATCCGGACGGAGCGATTGAGCAGTACAAGCAGGCAATCGAGAAAGAGCCGACGGCTGAGAACGCCTATATCGGGTGGAGGGACGCGATCCTCCAAAAATCGCCGGCTGCCACCCAAGACGCCATTGAAATCCTGCAGAAGGGGCTGGCAAGCAACCCAATGAGCAGCAACATAAAAACCGCTCTTGGACTGCTCTACATGAATACGGATCCCTCTTCTGCGAAGAAACTTTTCCAGGCAGTGCTTGACGTCAACAACAGGGATCGGCTTGCCGTCCAAGGCATGGCGTACGTCGCAGCGATGAACCTGGCGAGTCCCGAAGGCGTCATTTCTTACACTGCCGCGCTTGACGAGGCCAAAAAGGCCATAAGCGAAGACCTTTACAAGTTCTATCCCGACAGTTTTGTGGCACAACGGCTCATGGGCATCCTTTCTCTGCACGAGGGAGACGCTTCCCGGGCGGTAGATTACTTTAAGGAGGCCATTTCTTTAGGACAGGACACCCTCAGTCTCGCTGCGCTCTCGCATCTTGCGCTTGAGAGGCAAACAGTGAAGGTGGATTACGCCGGACTGAAGGCCTGGGCCATGAGCCTGGGCGGCTGGAGAGATAACGCCGACCTGGAGGTCTTCATAGGCCGATGCAGCATGAAGGCCCACGAAGATGGAGCGGACGCTAATTTCAAGGCCGCCGCCGCTCTGGCCGACAAGTGGGCCAACCCCCATGTGTTCATGGATATTTACTACCTTGACAGGGCGAGGGTGGCTTCCGCCGATGAGGCGTTTGAAGGGTGCGTGAAGCGCCTCACAAAAGACGCAGGTGAGGCGAAATCTTACGCACTGGCCTACGTTGAGGCCGGTTATCCGGATCGCGCCGTCCAACTCCTCGAACGCGCAGCGGGGACCGCCGCGGACGACACCACCCGTTGGCAACTTGACGCCTTGCGCGCGTACATTTATCTCTTTGAGATGAACGACCCCGAAAAAGCCAAGGGGATAGCGCAGCAGGCGGCGAGCGCCGCCGGAGACGCAAGCCCGGCCGAGGCCCTCTGCGTCATCGGCAAGACCCTTTGCGACGCCGGTGATTTAGACAACGGCATTGCGAAAATAAAGGACGCCATCAAGGCCGACCCGGCCGATCCGCGCTGTCGGGCCGTGCTGGCGGAGGTTTATTACAACAGGTATCAGGCCACAAAGGACAGCGTCAGGAGAGACGAAGCCCGCGGCGCAATCCAAGACGCCGTCAGGATGGATCCGTACGGGTTCATGATGGTAAGGCTCTACCTCTGGCTGGGCGACGCCTATTTCGATCAGGGCAAGAAAGAGGAAGCAGCCGGCGCCTACAAGAAGTTCTTCGAACTGGGCGGGAAAGCGCCAGAGGGACGCGAGAAAGAACTTGCCGACCGAAGTAAATAGTGACATCGCGGCGGGAACGGGGTGAACCCCGCGGGTTGCCCCGGCACAAGAAGCGCATCAGCAAGGGGGACGCTTGCGTCCCCCTTGTGTTTTATAGTACGATAGGCAGTTGGGAATTTCGTTGACTGATCCGCCGCCCCGAAAGAGTTCAGGAAAATAATGAACATGCTCGAGAACGCAACACCGGCCCAGACCGAGGCGATTGAACACCAGGACGGCCCGCTCATGATACTTGCCGGGGCGGGTTCGGGGAAAACCCTTGCCATCACCGCGCGCATCGCGCGGCTTATCGCGCAGGGCGTGAGGCCCTACAACATCCTCGCCATTACCTTCACTAATAAAGCCGCTGACGAGATGAAGGAGCGCGTGGAAGCGCTTGTCGGAAAGACCGACGCGTGGATTGCCACCTTCCACTCCATGTGCGCCCGCATCCTGCGCGCCCATGCGGACAGGGTCGGCTTCACGAACGACTTCACGATTTACGACGCCGACGACTCGCGTGCCTGCGTAAAGTCGGTTATGGAGGAGATGAACCTGAGCCTTTCGACCCTCAGCCCGCGCGGTTGCTCGGAAATCATCAGCACCGCAAAGCGCAAGATGATCCCGCCGGAGCAGTTCGCCGCGAGCGCTTACGGCCCCATTGAAAAGGCCGCCGCGAAGATATACGCGAAATACGAAACCCTGCTTCATTCCACGAACTGCATGGACTTCGACGACCTGCTCCTGATGGCCTACAAACTGTTGAGGGAGCACCCGGACATACTGCGGAAATACGCCGACCGCTTCAAATACATATCCGTGGACGAATTCCAGGACACGAACACGCTTCAGTACATGCTTGCGCGGCTGCTCGCCTGCAAGCACAAGAACATTTGCGTCGTCGGCGACCCGGACCAGACAATCTACACCTGGCGCGGCGCGACGCTGAAAAACGTTTTCGATTTCGAGCGCGATTTTCCCGGCGCGAAGGTTGTCCTGCTGGAACAGAACTTCCGCTCGACAAAAAAAATCCTCCTCGCCGCCTCCGAACTCATCAGCCACAACGAGGAGAGAAAAGAGAAAAGGCTTGTCACGGACAATCCCGAAGGGGATGATATAATTTTGCTGGAGACCGGGGACGAACTTGAGGAAGCGGCCAATATCGTGCAACTTGTCGGGGAATTTCGCGAAGCGGGCTTCGCGCTGCACGACATGGCGGTATTGTATCGTGTCAACGCGCAGTCGCGCCCGATTGAAGAGGCGCTGTTGGAGGAGGAGGTTCCCTACATTCTCGTGGGGGCGGTTGAATTTTACCGGCGCAAGGAAATCAAGGACATCCTCGCCTATTTGAGGCTTGTGGTTAACCCCGCCGACGCCGTGAGTTTCGCGCGCGTCGTCAATATTCCGCCACGGGGCATCGGCGCCGTGGCGATTGGAAAGATCGCCGACGTGGCGGGGCGGGAAGGCATCTCGATGATGGACGTGGCGGCGGGCAAGTCAAAGTCCCCGGCTTTCCCTCCCAGGCAGGCGCAGGCGCTAAAGGAGTTTGCGGACGTTATCGGGAAAATCCGCGCCGTTCAGGGCAAACCCGTCGCGGAAACGGTGATGGAGGCGGTCCGCCTGTCCGGTTACCAGCAGAACCTTGAGGGGAACAAGGATGAGAGGACGGAAGACCGCGTCGAAAACATTGACCAGTTGATAAACGCCGCCGCCGAACAAGACCGCCGCGAGCCGCAGGGCGGCCTTCAGGGCTTCCTCGAGTACGTGGCTTTGGTTTCCGACACCGATCAGTGGAACGAGAAGGCGGACAAGGTGACGCTCATGACTTTGCATTCCTCGAAGGGGCTGGAATTTCCGGTGGTCATAGTGTCCGGCCTTGAAGAGGGCCTGTTGCCGCACATATTGACGATGGAGAGTCCGGACGAAGTCGAGGAGGAACGCCGCCTCTGTTTCGTGGGCATGACGAGGGCGAAGAAGAGGCTTGCCATGACGTACGCCGACCGCCGCGCCACCGCGGGGAGATACCAGGGCCGCCTGCCCTCGCGCTTTCTCAGCGAGATTCCATCCGATCTGTTTTCCGTGCGAAGGCCGCTGGCAAGACGCCCCGCGGGCGGGAGGATGTCCGGCGGAGCCGCCGGCCGGAAGGATGATCGCGATGACGAGTTCGCCGATGAAACACGGAAAGCGAAGGAATTCCCGGAATCAATACCGAGCGATATACTGTTCAAACCGGGCGAGCGCGTGCGGCACGAGCATTTCGGCGTGGGCGGGATTCTGAGCGTGCAGAGACGCGGGAAACTGACGCACGCCAGGATTCTCTTTGACGAGGTCGGCGAACGCACGGTCGTCCTGGAGTACGCCAATCTCCAGCGAATCGAGGACTGGTAAAAATGGCGCATGTTGGCAATTTCCGTTGTGGAACACTTTGCGGCGGCATGGTAGAATTTTTGGCATGGTTGTTATTACCGTAACAGAACAGGGACAGGACAAGCAGTACCGCCTCCCGCACAACTTCATCACCGTCGGGCGCGCGGCGGATAATCTCATCGCCATAAACGACACCAAGTCTTCGCGCCATCACTGCGTCATCGAAAAGAAGGGCGAGACGTATCTCCTGCGCGACCTTGACAGCCAGAACGGCACGCTGGTCAACGGCGCGCGCATCCACGAAACGACCCTCAAGTCCGGCGACACAATCAACATTGGCCTGACCAATCTCGCCTTCGAAGTCAAGGCCGATACCGACGTGGGCCTCATGGAGAGGACGGCGGTAATCGACCACTACGATATCATTCGGCAGAATGAAAACCTGCAGAAACTCCTGAACGTGTCGCTTGAGGTCACGCGGCAACTGGACGTGAGGAAACTGCTGGCGACGATCCTTGACAGCGCCATCGAGGTTACCGGAGCGGAGCGCGGCTTCGTCATCATCGAGGAGGACGAGGTCATGAAGGTCAGGGTCGCGAGGAACATTCAGAAGGAGGAAATCGAAAAAGCGCAGCAGGAAATCAGCCTCAGCGTCATCAAGGAAGTCCGCAGGAAAGGCATCCCCATAATGTCCGACAACGCCGCCGCGGACGCGCGTTTCCAGGACGCCGCAAGCGTCCACGGCCTCAACCTCCGCTCTATCATCTGCATGCCGCTGAAGGTCCGCGATGAGGTCATGGGGCTTGTGTACCTTGACAACCGGCTCGAATCCGGCGCGTTCGCCGACGCCGACCTGAGGATCGTGCAGGCCTTCTGCAACCACGCCTCTATCGCGCTCGAGAACGCCCGGCTGTATGAGCGGCTGAAGAGGCAGAGCGAGCAGGTCGCCGAGGTGAACAAGCAACTCGAAAGCACGGTCGCCGAGCAGACGCGGGAACTCGTCATTATCGAAAAAAGCGCGCCGGAGGCGGCCCGCGGCATGCGATACGACTACAGCAAGATTATCGGCAAGAGCGCGGCCATGCAGGAAGTCTTCCGCCTGCTCGACCGCGTCACCGACACGCTGGTTCCCGTGCTGATACAGGGCGAAAGCGGCACGGGCAAGGAACTCGTCGCGCGCGCGGTGCACTTCAACGGCCCGTTGAAGAACAGGAAGTTCGTCTCGGAAAACTGCGCCGCCATGCCGGATACTCTTCTGGAGAGCGAACTCTTCGGGCACGTGAAGGGCGCGTTCACCGGCGCCGACAGGGACCGCAAGGGCCTCTTTGAAATCGCGGACGGCGGGACGCTGTTCCTCGACGAAGTTTCCTCGATGAGCCCGGAGATGCAGGCGAAACTTTTGCGCGTGCTTCAGGAGGGCGAGATAAGGCCCGTCGGCGGAGGGGATGTCGTCAAGGTAAAGGTGCGCATAATTGCAACGAGCAACAAAGACCTCAAAAAGATGGTCGAGGAAAAACTTTTCCGGGAGGACCTGTACTACCGCCTTCATGTCGTAACCGTGGATCTGCCGCCGCTGCGCAGCCGCCGCGAGGACATCCCGCTTCTGATAGAGCACTTCCTGTCGAGAATCGCCGCGGAAACCCATGAGCCGAAACGCCGCATAGACCGCAAGTGCATTGCGCTGATGACCGAGTACGACTGGCCGGGGAATGTGCGAGAACTGGAAAATGAAATCCGGCGGCTTGTGGCGCTGAGCCGCGATACGATTACTCCGCCCCTGCTGAGCGAGGCCATCAGGGCCGCTTTGCCGAAAGCCGCGGCCGCTGCGGGCGTTGATCCGGGCGAGATCGAATCGAAGGGCCTTAAAGCGGCGGTTCAGGATGCGACAGCGGCGCTTGAGAAATCCCTGATTGAGGACATGCTTCAGAAGGCGCACGGCAAAAAGATAGAGGCCGCGCGGCGGTTGGGGATTTCGCGCCCGACGCTGGACGCGAAGATTAAGGCCTACGGCATCGAGGCCGAGTAGCCCGCATCAGTCCCCCCCTTCTCTTTTTCCTCGCTTGTGGCGGCCTTGAGCAGTTCCCTGATCATCATGTTGGATACGAACTGGATGTAATTGCTCTCACGCAGGAACTGATCCTCGCCCGCGGGTGAATTGTTGCCGGACCGCGTGACGGCGTATCTCTTTATCGCGTCCTTGACCGCGTCCTGCCTGCTGTCGAAAATTTTCTCCACCCGCACCGCGAGCACCTCGCCGGTTTCCTTCTGCTTGATGACAATCGGTTGCCCCGTCTGGGCAAGGAGTTCGAGGTCGGCGAACTTCGGCGCTTTTGCCTGCGATGCCGGCGTTGCGCGCGTCCGGATGAGCGTAAGGGTTATGCCGATGCGCGGGGTGTAAGGGTCGTACTCCGTTATACTGCCGATTATGACGGCGTCCACGTCAAGGTCTTTTGCGAGTTCTTCAGACTCTTGGCCGGTAACCTTGTCGGCCGTCGGCGAGTGGCCGCTCTGGGGGGGCGCGGAGGGCTGTCTGTAAGCGCGGACCACCTCAAAGCCCGGGAACTGGGCGAGTTCCGAGGCAAGCGCCCCGGCGTAACTGAGTGAGCGGTCAAGCGGCACATTCTGGGCCGCTTCGTCAGTGGCGAAAGGCGTGACGGCGACTTTTTTGATGTCATGGAAAGGATTGCAAGGGTTCTTGTCGAACGTCTCCTGCGTTGTGTTTCTGGAGAGGTGCGAGCAGCCGCACGCAAGCGACATCACAAGAAGCGAAAGGCAGAGCGTGAGCAGTTTGCGGCAAGCATTAGTGTGATGCTGCATGTCGATTTCCCCCTCATACGATTGCCGGGGAAGCCCGGCGCCGTAGAAATCGTTAAGAATGAACCGCAAAGACCCGCCAAAGGCGGACGCAAAGAACGCAAAGATTTTATATTACAATTGTTGATTCTTTTTATTAATTTTTCGTTCTTCGTTCTTTGTTCTTGGTTTCCTGGAATCTGTGGGCCTCGCCCCGCGAGCGGCGGGGCGGACCCACGAGCATCAATCGAAATCCCATCGTCCTTCCACCGTAGTTTCCCTCTTACGCGTTTATTCCTGGATCTGGAACTTTGAACTGCTGAGGCTCCAGATATTTATCTGGTTGTCCTTGTCGGAAACGAAAAATATCTTCTCGGCGTCGCCGATTTTGGCCCATGTCGGATGCCAGTTCCGGCCGGGGCCTTCGGTGACCTGGAGTTCCTGCGAACCGTCGGCGTTGACTATCCAGATGTCGTTCGCCTTTGTCAGGGGCGATATGGAGTTCAGGCCGTCGGCGTTATTGCACGCCGCGAATGCTATGCGCGTGCCGTCCGGCGACCATGACGGGTTGGTCGGCACCCACCTGTCGTCGCGGACTATGAGGGTCAGGCTCTTTCCCTCCGTGTCGATCGTGTAAACGCCGTATGACAGCGCGCCGTTGTAGTACGGACGCTGGAAGAGGATGAGGTTCTGAGTCGGATGCCACTTGGGATTCATCCCCGGGCCGAGGTTCGTGAAGGTCTGTGTCTTGAGATCGACAGTCCACATCTCCCAGTCGCCGCGCGGCGTGCGCGAGCAGTAAGCGAGTTTCTTCCCGTCCGGAGACCAGGACGGCGATATTGCATCTGCGGCGGACCTTGTTACCTGCCAGAGCGAGCCGTTCTTGTCCGCCGGCATTATGAAAATGTCGTAGTGGCCGTTGCGGTCGGACGTGAAGGCGATGTTCTTTCCGTCCGGCGAGAAGCACGGCTGGAGGTCGTTGGCGGGGGAGGCGGTCTTTTGTACGATCGCATCGCCGTTCAACGGCTTCAGGAATATGTCGGGGTTGTCCGAGTAGTTGTCGGAGACGTAAACCAGCCACTGGCCGTCCCGCGAGACGTCCGGGTCCGCGTCAAATCCCGTCTTGGAAAAAGTATTCTGCTGGAGTCCCGCGTAAAGGGTCGAGGAGTACGGGGCGAACATCTTCGGGCTGATCTGTTGGGTTTCGGCGCTGCTTGTGGCCGGATTCTTTGCGGTGTCGTTTCTTTCCGGCGTGATCCAGGAGCATCCCTGGGCCAGGACGAATATGCAAGCGATAAACGCGAGGCCGATAACGGTAAGGTTGAATTCCTTGCGCACCTCTGACCTCCTGACAAGCGATGAACGAGTTTTGGCCGCCCGCCCTTGGCGAGGTCCGCCGTAAGGCGAGATTTCGCCGGAGGCGAACTCGCTGAAGGCGGTAAAACAAGCGGCCTACAATGACAGCACCTGCGTTACCCGTTTTATCGTCAAGATTAACGGTCTGACTTTAATTCCGGCAACTTCGCCGGGAAATATCCGTGGAGGCGTGCGGGCCGCCTTCAGCGAGCCTCGCCAAAGGCGGGTGGAATGCGGAAAATCTCCCGTCAAGACGCGGCGGGCAATATTCCGATAATTAGAAAGAGCCTTAGTGATGGATTTAGCATCAATGTAAGGCGGCGGAGGGGAATTTGCCGCCTGAAGTCAGGAGCGAAAGTGAAGCCGGTTATCACGGAAATTCTGCTTTTGGGCCTCTTGTGCGGCCTTTGGTGCGCATCGGGGAACGGCGTCAAAACAGCCGCCGGCGATGAAGCGGGCAATGCCGCGGCGAACAGCGACTCCTCCGTCGCCTGGAAAACCTACAGGTTTGATTTTGACATCAAGGTTGAGGCCGGGACGGAAAAGCCGGAGTTGCTTCAGCCTGCCGGATGGGAGAGAATAGTCACGAAAGCGGGATCGCAGGATTTTGACCAGAGCTACTGCCGCGACAATATGGGCGAAATCCTGCCGGAGGCGGGCTGGAAGAATTGGTATTTGAAACTTACGTTGGAGAGCGGCAAGATTTCCTACCAGACTTGCACGTATCCCGGAGCAAAAGAAGACGAAAAATTCATACCC
>Ga0315291_10003805_pt1 | contig 19373 bp, 23 predicted proteins | sample YL17G12_20_MG_FD_203070 | JGI IMG/M metagenome (GOLD analysis project Ga0315291, IMG submission 203070) | Sediment microbial communities from Yellowstone Lake, YNP, Wyoming, USA - YL17G12_20 | ecosystem: Environmental > Aquatic > Freshwater > Lake > Sediment | place: USA: Wyoming | collected...
GTTTGAGTATCGTCCCCGCCGTGCCTTTGTCAGTTATTTTTACAGTATTTTTTGGTTCCAATGAAACTTCAGCAGAAATAACTTTGTAGCCCGCTTCTTCAAAAGATTTTTTAATCAAAGCCAAGCTCGCTGGCTTAACCACCACTCGAAGCACGCCATCCTCTTCAACAACATCTTCCGCGCCCGCGTCAATGGCAAACAACTCTGCTTCGTCCTTATTTTTCCCAGAGAGATCAACGTGGACTGCCGCTTGCTGTTCAAACATCCACGAAACACTTCCCGGCCCGCCCATATTCCCGCCGTATTTATTTAAAACCGCTTTAATTTCAGCCGAGGCTCGGTTGCGATTGTCTGTGATGACCTTGATCAAAATCGCAATTCCACCTGGCCCAAAAACCTCATAAGTAGTTTCTTCAATCGCCGCCCCGCCCAGTTCGCCCGTGCCTTTTTTGATAGCACGATCAATAGCTTCTTTGCCCATATTTACTGCCCGCGCTTTTTCAATGGCATCGCGCAAAGATGGGTTGGTAGCAGGATCTCCGCCTTTTTTGGCAGTAACAGAAATAGCGGCAGCAAGCTTGGAAAATAACTTTCCGCGAGCAACATCAGTCACCCCCTTCTTGCGTTTAATCTGCGCCCATTTTGAATGCCCAGACATACGCGCTCCAGCTTATAGGTTATAGGTTGTCATTCCGGACAGCTGCGAAGCAAGCTTGATCCGGAATCCAGAAAAAATATTAAAAAAAACTTTCTCCAATTAAATCTTACCAGCTTTCAAACTTATTTGGAATGCGGGAATTTATTCCCGCAATGGTCGCAATGAATTGCGACCTTCCTGTTTTGGATCGTGGCAATTCATTGCCGCCTATTCGTTATTCGCGTAAATTCGTAATTTCGGATGAGCGAAGCAAAAAAATAGCACCAACCAAATTATTTCTAATTCAGTCGGTGCTAATCTGTTTTTATATCAATTTTTGAACATCATTTCTATAAAACTGTTTTGCCACGAGATTTGGATAGCGAGTTCGGACGTCTGCTTTATGATGAGGTCAGTCGTTCTTTCCGTGATCAATTTTATCGCCTTATATTTGTTCTCATCTGTATCCAATTTAATGACTTCTGCATTGCATTCTTCGCCACCCCAAGTATGATGAGTATTTTCTTCTACAGCCTGATGACATTTGACACAAAAAACTTTTGCCATTTTTATCACCTCACTTTTTTATTTTTTTCTAAATCTTCTCATTTTCTTTTCTAATAATCTGCTTTTGTACATTCTGAATTAAGTTACTGTCTTTCCATCCATTGCCAAATGTCGGGTCAAACTCAAATGTTTTTTTTGCCGTTTCGGAAAACAAAATTTTTTTTGCAACCTTGTAAGTTTGTTCTACCACATCTTTGACATCTTCAGCAGAATTGCGGCCGTTATGAGTAGATGATTCCCTAACCAACCTCAACGTTTTGTCTGTTTCTTTGAATAAACATTTCAAAGCCGTCACTTTTATCTTGTCATCACATTTTGAACACTTTCCATCCGTTTTCGTCTTTTTTCCCATTTTTTCACCCCTCCTTCGAATAAAATTTTACCATTCCGAAAATCTTATTCAATGTTTCCTTATTTCGTTTGATGCAACTTTGGCAAAGGCCGCAATTGTGCTGGCTGGGATTTTGATTTATGCATCTTTCATTCGCTTTTATAGTCTCAATGATAGTATCTCGAATACTTTCTAAATTCCTAAGAACTTTTAAGTCTTCTTGGAGATTTTTTTGACGCATTTTTTTCACCTCTTTTTAAAGAACTTCTTGACACTTAAAAGTAACATAAGGATTGACCCAACGTCAATCCTTATTATCAGAAATCAGTTGGCAGTCTCCGACTCTACGAGTCGATAGACTCGGAGAGAAAACAGAAGTCGGTAGGGAAATCGGAAATCAGAAGTTGGAAATCGGATTTTTCCGTTCTCTGTTTTCCAACTCTCCAACTCTCCAACTTTTTCACTCACTCGAAACTCGTCACTCGTCACTCGTCACTTTTATTTCGCCTTTCTCCGAAATATCTGCCTCAATCTCTCCATTCAAATCAGTCCGTAAAACTTTTGTAATATGCCTTAAATTTTGCAATGTTTGCACATTGGGCAAATTGTATGTGTTGCCCGCGCCAACTGAAATAACAGCGTAAAGAGGGGCAACGGCTGCCAAAAAATCAGGCGAAGAGCTCGATTTCGAACCATGGTGCGCCACCTTTAAAATATCTGATTTCAATTCCGCTTTGATCGAAGGGACATTCAGCATCTCCTTTTCCTCTTCCTCATAAGTGTCGCCCGTAAACAAAACTTTTTTGCCTTTGTAAGCCAGCGAGAAAACAATTGAGCTGTCATTATAATCTTCAATTTTCTGCCCCAAAAGCGATTGAAACGGGTAAACGAAAGTTAATGATAAATCGCCAATTGCAATCTTTTTCCCCGCCAAAGGATGCGACTCCGGCACTTTGTATTCAGAAATATTATTTTCAAATTTCTCGCATTCCGGCGTGGTGCAAGCAACCCCCGTCCATAAAATTTCACCAATTTCATATTTGCGAAAAACTTCCAATAGCCCAACCAAATGGTCGGCGTGCGGATGCGAAAGAATGATCATATCAATTTTTTTGTCCCAAAATGGAATTTTTTGCGCGAGCAACGAAGGCAAATTGGTTGACGGCCCGCCATCAACCAAAATATCAAAGCCTTTTTGCGTGCGGATTAAAGCAGAATCGCCCTGCCCCACATCCAAAAACCAAACCTTTAAATCTTTTTGAGCAGTTGAACCCAAGTAGGCCCAACCGGCGAGAGCGATAAAAACCGCGCCCACACCGAGCAACCCTTACCTACCTTGGGAGATTTTAGAGTTCTTTTTAACCAAGATTCACGTTGCTTCATAATTTTATAAATTAAATCCAAATGTCAAAATCCAAATGCCAAATCAAGCCCAAATGACTAAATGTCAAATTAATTAGGATTTTGGATTTTGGATTTCATTTGACATTTGAGCTTTGGATTTTGGATTTCCTTCTTCGGTTATTCTTTTGCTTCTCTTCCCATAAACCAAAAGTAATATGACGAAATAGTATGGAATAGACCACATCCACCCCAAACTAACTGAAATATGTGCAAAAGGAAGCGACGCAAAAGCCCCCACTACTTCAATTATCGCATAACATAGCCCAAATGCGGCAAAACCAAAAAGCATGCCCAACGGCTGCCAGAGAAAAGCAAAAATGCCCGTGGCAAATCCCGCCATCATTGTCCAAGGAATAAGCGGCAAAATAATTAAATTTACTAAAGGCGAAACGACTGAAACTTGTTTGAAATTTAAAACCAAAATCGGCAATGAAACAATTGTCGCGGAAACAGTCGCGAGAAGAGCTTCGTGCCAAAAATTTGGCAATTTTAATTTCAAGAAAAATGGTTCAATTTTTGGCCCGATTAAAATCAGCCCAGCCGTTGCCAAAACCGAAAGCTGAAATCCCGCGTCATAGCGCAGCAGCAATGGGTTGACCAAAAGCATCAACGCCGTCGCGTAAACTAACAAGCGCACGCCCACCGATTGCCTGCCCGAAAGCATCGCCCACAGCAAAACGATGCCCATAATTCCCGCGCGGATAACCGAAGCCGAAAGCCCTGCCGCCAGCATAAATAATCCAACGAAAAGCAGAAGCAAAGTTAGCGAAAGCCAGTTGGGCAAAGCCTTGCGCAATAATTTTCCCACTGCCGAAGTGATAATGGAAATGTTATACCCCGAAACAGCCACAACGTGCGCCACGCCCGTTGAGGCAAACGCATTGTTCAAATCTTTGGGAATTCCTTTTCTTCCGCCCACTAAAATTCCTAAAACAAAAGAAGCGTAGGGATCAGGCACGACCCTATCCAGCGCCTCTGTAAACTTTTCCTTGATTTCCACTGCCCACTTGCGTATTTCAAAAACAACATTGCCGACGATAGACGAAAGACGAGAGACGAAAGTGTCATTCCCGCGAAGGTCGAAGATTCTCGGCTTTACGTCGGAACGGGAATCCATTTCATTTATGAAATTTGGAGTTTGGTTATTGAGATTTATTTGGTTATTGGAATTTGGAATTTGGTTATTAATCTCCGGGTAATTCATTATCCCAAATACCCCTTTGGCAACTAAATAATCTTTGTATGAAAATTCGTCAAACTCAGGCGGTTCTTCCAGCTTCCCCGAAACTTTCAAATATTCCCCAAATTTATATTCCGGATAAATCCGAGTCGCCACCAAAACCCTTCCCACTGGTTGAACCAGTGGGTTGGCTTCTGAAGCCAATAATTGTAAAATATAGCGGGTTTTGGTGGCCTGCGGATCAGGTTCTTCGACAATTTGCCCAGTAAACGCAACCTCTTTGCCGTAATATTCCTTCAAATCATTTTTGGGGAAAAGCGGATCGTTGGGCAAAAATGAAAACACCGCCACATATAAAATGTAACCTAAACAAAGCCCGATGACCAAGTATCGTTTGAGATATTTCACACTTTAATTATCTTGCTAAAAGCACCTAATTCCAATTGAAATTCAAATATAAAATTCGAAATCAGAAATCAGAATGTTCCAAAGTTTGGGATTTGAAAATTTCGATATTCGATATTGTTTCGTATTTCGATATTCGGATTTAGGATTTAAAATGATTTGACACAAAATGAATTTAAGTTAAAATAATAATATCGTCCATTGAAATCATATTTCTAAAATAAAAAGAAAGGGGTGGTCACGCTAAGAACGCTGAGCGTTCCGAGGGCGTGACTATTAGGACGCTAAGCGTCCAGGTGGAAAGAATGGCGCAAAAAGGTTCTTCAACCAATAGTGTTGTTACGTTGGCTTTGATAGTCTGCCTATACGCTATCGTCTTCACCGTTATCGCCGATGTCGAAAAGAGCAAAGCCATCATCTACGAAGACAATGCCAAAGCAATCACTTTGATGAGGCAAATGGAAAAAAATTCGCTTGTAAAATTACGCAATGTAAAATGCCGATTTAGCATTGGATCTGAAAACGAAGCGCAAGAAAAAATCAAAGAGTTGCGTTCCGAAGGTTATTCAGTTATAGCCTTTGCCAGTTTTGACCTTCCCGAAGCCGACCAGCAATACAAAGTCAAATAAGAAAAGATACCTTATTCCCCTTCCCCCTGAAAGGGGGAAGGTTAGGATGGGGGTTAAATATTCAAAATAAAAAAGGGGGTGAAATTATGTCAATATTGATTCCGAGTTTGTTTGTGATTTTCTTCGGATGGCTGCTTTGGCGCATGCAAATTAAACTCGCCAAACAAAGCGCCATCATTTACGAAGAGCACGAAACTCCTCTGAAAAAAATGGAGTCGTATCTAAAAAATGAAGGGCCTTTGGGAGATTTCATCCAGACGCATAAAGTTACAAGCGAAGATGAAGCCCTGGCATTATGGGAAAAATTAAAAGAAGAAGGACGCCAATACATCAAAATATTCACTCACTCGTTTAGAGTTCCAATTTGACCTCCCGGCATCCCACGAAAAAAAACGCAAATTAAGCGCAAAAAAAGAGCAAAATAATAGGGCATCCCCGAAGAGGTGCCCTTTTTTCAACTCCACAACATTATTGTTAATTAGGGAGCAACATAAAAATCCCAACTTTTTGGGATATTTTGCATATATTAGATTGTATTAGATTACAAATTATATCACTTATTCCGCGATAGCAGCATAAGTGATATAATTTTGTTATTTTAATCTGAGGGGATTTAAACGCATTTGGGCACAGGCACCACTAAAGTGGTGCGATCCAGATGCGGGATTGCCCCAATTCATTGGGGCCAGCATCAATAAATTGATGCAATCCACCCTCATCCTATCCTTCTCCCACAAGGGGAGAGGGAGAATAAGGAATAAGATTCTACTTGACACTCGGTTGGGTAGAGTGCTAAGATAGGAGTAGCTTCGCTTTAATAACCAATAATCAAGCATCCCGCCGGCCGGAGGCCTCTGGGCCGGAGGCAAGATCCAAATAAGCACCAAATTTCAAGCACCAAAATAAGAAAAGGGGATGGATTCCCGCCTCCGCGGGAATGACAAAAAAGTTTGGAATTTGGGATTTGAGATTTATTTGGTTATTGAGATTTGGTTATTGATTATTCTTTATGAAATAAAGCCATGCAACTTTTATCTCGAACCCAAAAAATCTTAAATGCCATCGTGGAAGACTATATCCAATCCGCCAAACCTGTTTCCAGCCGGCAGATTGCTTTGAAGTTCGCTATTTCCCCTGCCACGGTGCGCAACGAGATGATGAAGTTGGAAAAACAGCACCTTATCACCCAGCCCTATACTTCGGCGGGACGGGTGCCAACTGATGAGGCCTATCATTTTTACATTTCCTGCCTTCATAAAGAATTATTGGCCGAAAAAGTGCGCAACCTTTTAGCAAAAAAACTCCGCTCAATCCCCGATTACGAGGGATTAGTAAGAGGCGCAACACGGATGCTCGCCGAAATTTCCGGCAACATCGCCATTTCCCGCCCTTCCGCCCAACGTGGCATTTATTACGCGGGATTGGCCAATGCGCTCAAACAGCCCGAATCATTGGATTTGGATTTTACGACAGCCATCGGCGAAATTATTGATTATATTAACGATAATGCGGGGGCTTTAGCCGCTACGTGTATTGATGACTCCACCGAAATTTATATTGGCAGGCAAAACCCTTTTTATACCTACGATTCGTGTTCACTTTTATTATCAGGTTACGAAAACCCATTGGGCGAGCAGTGTTTTGTGGGAGTTTTAGGGCCGAAGAGGATGAATTATCAACGCATTATTCCGGTGATCAAATATATTTCTAAAGTGTTAGAAGAAGTGGGATGAAGACAGCGCAACAATTTCTAATTTCTAATTGACCTAATTTCTAATCAAATCCCAATGCCAAAATGACAAATGAAAAAAATTTAGACATTGGACATTAGACATTGTTTAGGTCAATTAGATCAATTAGGTTAATTAGGTCAATTTACAAAGAGAGGTTTTATGAAGAAAGTTAAGGATAACAAGATAGAAGACTTACAAAATAAGTGCGGCGAGTACCTCGCCGGCTGGCAGCGCGCGCAGGCCGATATGTCCAACCTTCGCAAGCAGATGGAGCGGGATCAGCTTGAATTTATCAAATTTGCCAATGCGGCGCTTGTGTGCGAAATTTTGCCCGTGCTGGATAATATAAATAGAGCGTTCGAAGCGTACAAGCGTACAAGCGTACAAGCGTCAAATTTGTCCCTGCCTAGCCGGCAGGCAGGCAATGTGTCCAATCATTCCAATGATTTCGTAAAGGGCGTAGAAGCCATACGAGACCAGCTTGCGGAAGTGCTAAAGAAGCATGGCGTCACGAAAATTGAATGTGTTGGAAAACCCTTTAATCCTGCTGAACATGAGGCATTGATGTCGGAAGAATCCAAAGAACACCCCGAGGATACGGTTATCGTGGAACTCGAAGCTGGTTATAAGCTTCATGATAGAGTAATTCGCCCATCAAAAGTTAAAATTAGTAAGTTGAAGAGTTGAAGAGTTGCGAAGAGTTGCGAAGAGTGAGTGAAAGAGTTAGAAAGTTGAAAAGTTAAATTTAAGAATACATAAACAGGAGAGCCCCTCGACAGGCTCGGGGTCCTCCGACAATATAAGTAAAAGTTAAAAATTCTAATGAATTTTTAATCCTGAGCTTGTCGAAGGAGAGATAAAATGAGTAAAATAATTGGAATAGATCTGGGTACAACGAATAGCTGTGCGGCGGTGATGCAGGGCGGAGAGCCTGTCGTCATCCCCAATTCAGAAGGCAACAGGACCACGCCTTCGATTGTCGCGACGACTTCAAAGGGCGAAAGGCTGGTGGGATTGCTCGCCAAACGGCAATCTGTCACCAATCCCGACAACACGATTTTTTCGGTCAAAAGATTTATCGGCCGCCGATTCACGGACAAAGAAGCAGAGCTTGACCGCAAAAATATTCCTTATAAAACCACCAAAGGCAAAGACGATTCAATCATCATCGAAATGGGCAAGGACGCTGAGCGTCCCCAAAGAGACGCTGAGCGTCTCGGAGATTATTCTCCGCAGGAAATTTCGGCGATGATTTTGTCCAAGCTTAAAACTGATGCGGAAAGTTATTTGGGCGAAAAAGTTACCGAAGCCGTCATTACCGTTCCGGCTTATTTTGACGACGCGCAACGCCAGGCCACCAAAGACGCGGGCAAAATCGCTGGCCTCGAGGTAAAAAGAATCATCAACGAGCCAACGGCTTCGGCCCTGGCTTATGGACTCGATAAAAAGAAAGATGAAAAAATCGCCGTTTACGATTTGGGCGGCGGAACTTTTGACATTTCCGTTTTGGAATTGGGCGAAGGCGTTTTTGAAGTCAAAGCCACCAACGGCGACACGCATTTGGGCGGCGATGATTTTGACGCTGTAATTATTGATTGGGTTTGCGATGAATTCAAGAAAAAAGAAGGCGTTAATTTGCGTGAAGACAAAATGGCTTTGCAAAGGGTAAAAGAAGCGGCAGAGAAGGCAAAAATCGAACTTTCTTCCGCGATGGAATCAACCATCAACCTTCCATTTATCACCGCGGACGCAAGCGGCCCAAAACATTTGGAAATAACTTTGACCCGCGCGCAACTCGAAAATTTAGTCGGCGATTTGATTGAAAAAACAATGAAGCCTGTACAAAAATGCTTGGACGATGCGGGATTAAAGCCTGACAAAATTGACGAAGTTATTTTGGTGGGCGGAATGACCAGGATGCCCGCTGTTGTTGAAGCCGTCAAAAAGTTTTTTGGCAAAGAGCCGCACAAAGGCGTTAATCCCGACGAAGTCGTGGCAATCGGCGCGGCCATTCAAGGCGGAGTTTTGGGCGGGGAAGTCAAAGATATTCTTTTGCTCGATGTCACTCCTCTTTCGCTTGGCGTCGAAACATTGGGAAGCGTGATGACCAAATTAATTGAGCGAAATACGACTATTCCTACTTCAAAATCGCAAACATTTTCAACCGCTTCTGACAACCAGCCGCAGGTGGACATTCATGTTTTACAAGGTGAGAGAGAATTCGCGACGGACAATAAATCATTAGGCAGATTTATTTTGGACGGCATTCCGCCCGCGCCGCGCGGCGTTCCGCAAATTGAGGTCACTTTTGACATTGACGCCAATGGAATTTTGAATGTCAAAGCGCTTGATAAAGGCACAAATAAAGAGCAAAAAATTACCATCACCGGCTCAACCGGTTTGTCCAAGGACGAAGTGGAAAAAATGCAAAAAGAAGCCGAGGCGCACGCCGAAGAAGATAAAAAGCGCAGAGAGCTGGTGGATGTCAAAAATATGGCCGACCAAGTGATTTACGCTTCAGAAAAAGCTTTGAAAGATGCGGGAGATAAGGTTAAACCGGAAGACCGCAAAGAAGTTGAAGATAAAATTTCCGACCTCAAAGGCATCAAAGACAAAGATGACAAAGAGCTGATTCAAAAGAAAATTGATGAGTTGAATATGGCCATTCAAAAAGTCGGCGCGGCAATGTATCAACAGCCGAAGGCAGATGACAAAACAAAAGTCAAACAACGCGGAGAGAAAGATGACAAGTCGGACAAATCAGAAAAGCCCGAAGCGTCCGCCAAACCCGACGCGCCTGTTGAGGGCGAGGTTGTTGAGGAGAAGGATAAGAAGGAATAAGTTGGAGAGTTGGAGAGTTTAAGAGTTACTAAGAGTTAGTTAAAGAGTTAAAGAGTTAAAAAGTTAGTCAGTTAATAAGCGGGGAGGGAAAATGAGTGAAAAAAGCAATTATGAGTTTTCGCTGGAATTGGAAGAAAGATTACAAAAGTTTGGGGAAGAAATTATAGACTTAGCTAAAAAAATTCCCCAAAATTCCGTTACCAAAGGCATTACTGGCCAACTTGTAGATTCAGGAACAAGTATGGGCGCAAATTATTTTGAGGCGAATGATGCGGAATCAGGCAAAGACTTTAAACACAAAATTGGCATTTGTAAAAAGGAATCTCGAGAAACTTTGTATTGGCTCAGAATGGTTGCGAGAACTTGTCCCGAACTTGCCGACGAAGCTCGAAAATTATGGCAAGAAGCAAAAGAATTTAATCTAATCTTCGGCTCAATTATTCGCAACTCCCGCCACTCTTCCTAACTCTCCGCAACTCTCCATAACTCTCCATAACTTTCCCAACTCACTCTTCGTAACTCTCCAACTCTTCATAACTCTTCATAACTTATAAACCCATGGACTACTACAAAACATTAGGAATAGAAAAAAACGCTTCAGCCGATGAAGTGAAAAAGGCCTACCGCCGGCTGGCTTTGGAGTACCATCCCGACAAAAATGCCGGTAATGCCGAGGCGGAGCGTAAATTTAAAGAAATAAATGAAGCCTACCAGATTTTGGGCGATGAAAAAAAACGCGCTCAATATGACCAATTTGGCCACGATGCTTTTAAGCAATATCAGCAGCAAGGTGGTTCGACAGGCTCACCATATGGATACGGTTGGCCCGGAGGCGTTGGCCAAGAAGGCGTGCATGTTGATTTGGGCGACATTGGCATGGGCGATATTTTTGATATGTTTTTTGGCACAGGCTTTGGCAGGTCTGCCAAAAAGAAAAAGCGGCTCGGCCATGATTTGGAAGCAGTTGTAAAATTAACTTTTGAAGAAGCGGCGTTTGGCACGGAAAAAAAGATTTCGCTCCATAAATTATCTGTTTGCGATAATTGTTCAGGCAATGGCGCAGAGCCCGGCACGCCGATTGAAACCTGCAAAAATTGCGGAGGAGACGGCGAAATCCGCCATGTCCAGCAAACAATTTTGGGCAATTTTGTCCAACGTGCCCAATGCCCAGAATGTTTGGGCGAAGGTAAATCTCCAAGAAATCCTTGCCGAGTTTGCGATGGCAAAGGCAGAGTGAAAAAAAGCGAAACTATAGATATAAAAATTCCCGCCGGCATTGCCGACGGGCAGACAATCCGCTTGGCGGGTTATGGCGATGTAGGCGAGTTGGGATCATCGGCGGGCGACCTTTATGTGAACATTGATGTGTCCACCCATGACCGCTTTTCACGCGATGGATTTAATGTAAGTATGGACCAACAAATCCCATACACAACAGCCGCGTTAGGCGGAACGGTGGACATTCAAACCATCGACGGAGAGGTGAAATTAAAAATCCCAGCAGGCACGCCAAGCGGCAAAATCTTCAAACTCTCAACCCACGGCATCCCATTCCTAGGCAAAAACGGCCGCGGCGACCAATTCGTCACAGTAATAATCTCCCCACCGGAAAAACTCTCCCGCGAAGAACGCATAATTCTCGAGCAACTCCGTGAAGCGGAACAAAAAAGCAATAATAAATTCAAATTTTTCTAAATATTTAGTCTAAAAAGGGCTATCGAAATCGATTGCCCTTTTTAATCTCAAAAAAATATTTTTATGATAGCTATTCCCCTTTAAGAAAATTCAATGTTTCCTCTGAAAGCTTAACCTTATATGGTTTATCTTCATCCAAAAATATTGTTTCATCATCAGGAAGTTCATTTTCTCCATATTTTCGATTCTTTCTTTCCCAGTCAGTAAGTGGTACTTCATACCCAATAACCATTTCTTTTTCTGGGTTCACTATGGGCAAAACATAGCCGTGTCCTTTTTTTGATCTTGACTTCAGACCAGATATTTTTAATGCTTCAGTTTTTTGAAAACCCAAAATAAAATCAGGTCCCTTTTCACTAAAATATCTTACTCCAATTTCAATCCCGTCAATTGTTAATACATTACCTTCTTCACGCTCAATCTTTGCAACATCTCTGGCAATCTCATTTTTTTCTGCTATCTTTTCCATTCCCCCCTCACCAAATTGTTCTACCATTTTTCACCTCTTATTTAATAATAATAATTTACTTACATTTGAATTCTTTTGAAATTCAATTTAATGATAGCAATATATATATATATATATGCAAGTCAAATTTTTATGATCACTCGCAGAGCTCGCTTGGAATGACTAATGTCGCTAATTTCCGCAAATGACGCGAATGGCACCACTGAAGTGGTGCGTTCCTAACTTTGGATGGTCGGAATTCATTCCGACATAGGCCGAAATGAATTTCGGCATTCCAGAAACCGGATCGTCGCGATTCATCGCGACAAATATTTTGCTCTTTACAATGTATTCTATTTTGAGTACAATTGTATTCAGAATGGGATACATAGAAAATACATTCGAGCTTTTTCACTCCGAAGCAAGAAAAAAAATCTTGCAGTTGTTTTTTGTTAGTTCAAAAAAAGAATACTATGTTCGCGAGCTTGCCAAAATTCTAAAGCTCCTCCCTGGCAATGTCCATCGCGAGCTTACAAATCTCAAGAGAGCAGGCATTGTGTCATCCAGAAAAATTGGCAATGTCAAGTTGTTCTATCTTAATGAAAACAATCCTCTCCTGCCTGAACTAACGGGTTTGATCAACAAAACCATTGGCATCCCAGCAATTTTGGCTAAACTCGTCGATAAATACCCCAACATTTCCAACGCTTTTGTCTACGGCTCTTACGCCAAAGGCAATTTTGATTCTTCAAGCGATGTAGACCTTTTTGTTTCCGCCTCAAGCGCAAAAATTTATGATAAGATAAATGCGGGCATTGCAAAAATCGAAAATAAGATTCAAAGGGAAATAAATTTGGATTTTATGACCGATAAAGAATTGAAAGAAAAGATCAAAAAAAACGATCCATATATAAAGGATGTTCTAAAAGGCCAAAAAGTAATTTTAAGGGGAGGGGAAATTGACTTGGGATCCAAACGCGGTGCAAAAACAAGCCGTTAACTTTGCGCAGGTCAACAAAATCTTGGAAAAAGCTTATCGCAATCTCCGATCAGCAATTGAAGTTGATAATCCTGATTCAAAATTTACATTGGCATACGAAACGATGCTTCAGACTTCGCTTGCCCTAATGCTTTCCTACGGATTTAGGCCTCGCCAACAGCTTGGACATCACAGAACACTGGTCGAGTTTGCCAAAAAAGTGCTTGGACAAAAGTTTTTCAATCTAACTGCAAACTACGATAAGATGCGGCGCAAGCGAAACAAGCTTGTTTATGATATTGATTCAGTCAGCAAAACTGAAGCTTTGGAAGCAACCAAAATCGCCAATAAATATTTCGAAATAGTTGAAAATAAAATCCAATTCGATAACCCCCAACAAAAGCTTTGGAAACCATAAAAAATAAGTGCTTCAAGTCCTCCCGAAAAACTCTCCCGCAAAGAACGCATAATCCTCGAACAACTCCGTGAAGCGGAACAAAAAAGCAACAACAAGTTCAAATTTTTCTAATGCGGCAATGAATTGCCGCATTCCTTTTTTGGATGGTCGGAATTCATTCCGACATAGGCCGAAATGAATTTCGGCATTCCAGATACTGGATCGCGCGATTCATCGCGACAGGGCACAAATGAATTTGTGCGATCCAAAATAGAGAATATCCCGATTCTTCGGTGTGGACCAGAATTTTCCTATTGACAACTATCAAGTATTACGTTATACTTTATAGTTGAAAGGTGATAATGGAAAAAATACTGCAAGAAATAACAACAAAAAAAGCAGAATTAGACCAACTTAAACCCTTGCCAAAGGCTTTGGAACAAAACCTCGAAGACTGGTACAGGATTGAATTAACATACACTTCAAACGCTATTGAGGGCAATACCCTTTCCCGCCAAGATACAGCGCTTGTTGTAGAAAAAGGCCTCACGGTTGAGGGGAAAACTTTAAGAGAGCACCAGGAGGCCGTCAATCACGCCGAAGCCTTTGATTACATTAAAGAGCTAGCGAAAATCAAGAAAAGAAAAGATCTGAACGAAAGGGATATTTTAGCAATCCACGCGCTTATTTTGCGCCATATTGACGACCAAAATGCTGGCAAATTCAGAAATGTTGCGGTCAGAATCGCCGGATCCCAAGCCATACTTCCCAACCCTCTAAAAGTGCCGGATTTGATGGAAGATTTTACTAAATGGCTGAAAACTTCAAGAGATCATCCTGTAAAAATTGCCGCCGATGCGCATTTTAAATTAGTTTCAATCCATCCGTTCACTGACGGCAATGGCAGAACCGCCCGGCTTTTGATGAATTTAATTTTATTTCAAGAAGGCTATCCTCCCGCAATTATCCGCAAGGAAGACCGCCGAATTTATCTTAATGCTATCGAAAAAGCCCAGCTTACTGGCAAGCTGGACGATTATTACGAGATAATTTATAAAGCAGAGGAACGATCGCTCGCGATGAATTTGGAAATGGCTAAACCGGCAAAACATGCCAAAGAAAAGAATATTGCACCGAAAAAATTGCTCAAAATCGGCGAGTTAGCTAAATTAGCAAGCGAATCTGTGTCAACCATCCGTTTTTGGACAAATGAGGATTTACTAAAAGTTGCCAAACATACCAAGGGCGGTTATGCTCTTTATGCTCAAGAACAAGTTGAAATGTCCAAAAAAATCCGCCATTTGCAAGATAAAAAAAGATTAACAATCGAGGAAATAAAAAAGAGAGTTTAACCTTATCCTCGAACAATTGAGAGAGGTCGATAATAAAAGTAATAAGAAATTTGGATTATTATAATGCAAATACTAATTTTTGGCGACAGTATCGTTTATGGATCTTGGGACACTGAAAAAGGTGGTTGGGTTAATCGACTCCGTGAATATTTGGAAGACAAAATGCTGGCTTACCCTTCTTTGTATTATCTAACCTACAATTTAGGAATTTCTGGAGATACCTCGACAGAATTGCTTTCCCGATTTAAAAGCGAAACCGAGGCAAGATTAAAGGAAGAAGGCGAGAAACTTTTTATTTTTGCGATTGGCACAAATGATGCAACTTTTGTTCCCAGCCAAAACGATTTTAAATCAAGAGGAATCGATAATTTCAAAACCAATTTATCAGAACTTTTAAAGCAAGCCCAGCAATTCCCGGCAAAAATTGTTTTTGTCGGTTTCGTGCCAATTGATGAAAGTAAAACCACCCCCTTTGAGTGGAATCCTGATCGAGTTTTGACCACCGAAAACCTTAATAAATATCAAGGTGCGCTAAAGTCATTTTGCGCTGAAAACAATATTCCATTTATTGATGTTTATGAAAATTTTATCAAAGAAGATTATAAAAATCTTTTAGACGATGGCTTGCATCCAAATTCTTCCGGCCACCAAAAGATATTTGAGATCGTTAGAGATTATTTGACTGCCAATAAATTCATCTAATTCTGCATTTTTGAGAAAAAAATAAGGACATCCTAAATCCGTGGTGGGATACAGAATGTCCTTTTTGTTGCCTTAAATGGAAACTTAGTGTCCAAAAGATATCTTATCAACTTCAACCTTTTACACATTCTGTTGAAATTCTGTTGGAGTGTGACTTCAACGGAGAATCTGCAAGAAAATGTAACGTTTTATGCTATCGCATATTTTGTTACGTAAGCTAAAAGCCCAAGCCACCACTAAAGTGGTGCGATCCGGAAAGAAAAGGGAGAAAGTTATGTCCTGGTTGAACCAGGACATAACTTGCAAAATCGAGTTCATCGCTGAAGAAAAGTTATGGGCTGGTGGCTATGACCAGAATCTTCCACACCCCGCTTGATTTGTCCAACGTGAACCAGCGCGTGTTTTCACCATTGTCCCATAGAATATCAGCGTCGGGCTTCAAAACAACATTCAAAACAACCTTGTACACTCTTTGCGTATTTGTCCAACCTTCTGGAGCATAAGCATCGAGAGAAGTAATAGACCCGCTTTCAAATTCATTGAAAGTCACGCCCCAAGATTGTTTGGAAGTATCATCGCCAATCAAGCTGTCGGCCATATAAATAAATGCATCTTGGACCCTGCCTTGGTCAATCGCAGTCACAAATTGCCGAATCACATCTTCAACTTTTGGGCATGGAACCGGAGCAGCGTTTTGAGGAGCTTTTTCACACGTCTCAAGATCCGTACGAATGGCCGTAATGGTTGGCGTTGGTTGAACCGCCGAAGAAGAAGTGAATGTCGGAAGAACAGGAATGCCGCAACACTTCCAATTATTTAAAGCCAAAAATACAACCGCGCCCGCAACAATTGTTCCCGCAACAATCGAGATAACAACAATCCAAATTTTACTCACATTCCCTCCTTCCATTTAACCTCTAACACCTTAATATTCTCACATTCTTAAGAATGTGAGAATGAGAATAGCTGGAACTGGGGCATAAAAATAAGAGCAGTCTGTTGACTGCTCTTGAGTATTTTTTTAATTTTTCTTTTCTAAGAAATCGCTGATCTTTTGGATCAGGCCATTCAGGTCTGGCTTCCAAACAAGAATGTCCTCATAGGGTTTCATCTCCTCATAATATGTACCTGTGTAGATGAACACTTTAATCTTTTCTTTAAGGCAATATTTAACCACATCCTCGCCATTTCCATTCTCCATTTTCCAGTCAGTGATGACAAGATCTGGTGTAAGGAACCCCATTGTTTGAATAGCAATATTGCCAGATACTGCTTCGTTAATTTGAATGGAATTTCCAAATTGCTGCTGCAAAAGCTTCCTAAGCATTGTCCGATACCGCTCGACATCTTCCACAATTAACAGTCTGAATGTTTTCTCTTCCATTTTTTCCCCTCCTTTTCCATTCCTCAAAATATGTTTTTATGACGTGAGCAAGTTTGTTTGGCTCAATCTTAGACAACACGGGCACTTTAAATGAAGCCATTTCCGGTTCATAACCGCCAGTATAAATGATAGGGTTTATTTTGTTGTCAAGGCAAAACCTAACGACCGTAGAGCCATCGCCATTGGACATGTTCCAATCTGTGATAACCAGATTTGGCTGGATTTGCGGTATTTTTGCTACGGCTTCATCGCCTGATTCCGCCACGTATATTTCAATCTCTTTGAATTTATGCCGCAATAAAGCAATCGGGCTAAATTCTATTTCATCATCCACAATAAGTAATTTAAACATTTTACCCCCCTTTTCTTTTTATGATTTAAATGTTCTAGTGTATTGATTATATCTTATTTGGAACATTCTTGTCAATAGTAATTTGGCGCGAAATTTCATTGCCAATTAAAAAAGGTTGACAGGAATGGCCAAATAGGCTATTATTGAGATGAAAGGTTTTTTGGCGGATTTGTGTGCTTTTGAGAATGCGCAATTCATTAGCCTTAATACGAAAGTAGAATCTCCAAAAAAAGGTCGAGTGCATATTAGTTAGTTATTCTTGCGCCAATATGGCGCAGGTGAAATTTAGAAAGGCAAATGGCTAAGAAACTTTACGTAGGCAATTTATCCTACCAAACAACCGAAGACTCGCTTCGCGAACTTTTCGCGGCAGCTGGCACGGTTGAATCCGCCACGATCATCAACGACAAATTCTCGGGACGATCAAAGGGATTCGGCTTTGTTGAAATGGCTACCGACGAAGAAGCAAAAAAAGCGATTGAAATGTTGGACGGCAAAGAAATTGATGGCCGCAATCTTCGAGTCAATGAAGCCCGCCCAATGGAAGAACGCAAACCTCGCAGCGACTTCAAGGGTGGAAATCGCTGGTAAACAGTTGGTAAACAGATAAAATAAGCTCAACGAAAAAGACGCTGCGCAGCGTCTTTTTTTATATCGAAAGAACAATGAACCGCCTTTTGGGCGGTTTTTCTGTGCTCTGTTCACTGTCCACTGTTCACTGTTTCTCTGGCTTTCGCCGGAAAAGAAGCATAGCCAACACGGGCGCGATTGTCCACGCAAATCTTGCGTATTCAGAGCCAAAAGCTAATTTTGCCATCGGCGACATTGTATTGATATCAAAAAATGGCACATACGTTACCACTGTATTTATGAGCAACCCCACGAGAAGAAATGAAAAAATGATAATTTGCAGAGCTGATCCTTGGTCTTCTGCTCCTACGATAGTGCTGATTAGAGCAGTGCGCGAAAGCAAAAAGAAAATTCCCAAAAAGACGGCGATGAACGCGGTTACTTTTATGGCAACCACCTGATTGATGGCAATTGAGGCTTCCGCGGGCGCTTTTAAAAACGGCGCGGCTGCCAAAACAGCCATTGTCATATAAAGCGCGACCATTATAGTGATAATGCGCCCTTTGCCCAAAGATAAGCCGAAAATAAAAGAAGCCGCCACAAAAAATATCAGGACAAACAAATCCCACGTTGGCTGGCTCCAATTAATATTAAACACAGTTCCCTCTCTTTTTAATTACATTTTAAGTATGAAGCATTGGCTAAAGTGAGTCAAGGACGGCGCCTGATTTTGCGTCTATGACAACTTTTGAAATTTCAGTTGACCCTTGGCGAAAGGTTAAAAACCAAACCAGTTTTCCATCCCAGCCAGATGATTTGATTAGGTCGTAAACATACAAACCTTCGCCTGAAATTCCAGATGCCGAGTAAGCCTCACTGCTGTCAATAAAATCCGCGAGTGAAAATGTTTGCATTGAAGCAGTTTGCGGGTCTTCGGACCCGCGAATAAGCTGCCCGCTTCTGCCAACAAAATAAGAAAGTTTTTTGCCTTGAGATTTTGAGTGCAGAATAAAGTTCCAGCCAGATGGCCTGCCATCTTTCCCTTCCTGCCCGCCCAAAACCGACTCCGAAGTCGAAAAAGCTTCAGCAATTTGCGCGTCAGCGCTCCATTTTATCGCTTCTTTCTCAAGATAAGCCCAAGCGCCTTTCGCAGTCAGCATTTCACCTGTGCGATTAGGCGTTATGGAAACACTGGCCGAAGTGGGGGTGTTGCGCGTCAAAATAACAGCAATGCCCACCACAGCCAAGAGCGCGACAACAGCCGAAGCAATAATTAAAGTTAGTTGATTTTTTTTCATTTGTTCCCCAAGTAAAACGCGATCAGTGAAACTGCGTTAAAGAAAATGTGCGCGAAAATCGGCGCCGCGACCCCTTTAGTTTTATAATACAGGAATCCAAAGACAATGCCAACCCAAAAAAGCGATAAAAACAAAGTTGGCTCAAGATGTATAAAAGCGAAAATGAAGGCCGACCAAAAAAGCGCGTATTTTAATGTTTTGGCGGAGAAAAACTCGTGGAAAATGTAGCGGCGGAAAAAAAGTTCCTCTGAAATTGGACCGACAAAAGCGGCAAAAAAGACCAAAAATGCCTGCAGCCAAAGCGCATCCTGGCCAGATATGGGGATATTTGACTCTGGAGTAAATCCCACCGCGCTTTGCAAAATTGAAATTATGTCCGATCCGCCCACCGCCATCATCGCCCCCAAAATGCCAAACCCAAGATCACGAGACAATTTATCAACAGAAATGAGCGTTTTAAAAAATTTGC
>Ga0315291_10003806_pt1 | contig 19371 bp, 16 predicted proteins | sample YL17G12_20_MG_FD_203070 | JGI IMG/M metagenome (GOLD analysis project Ga0315291, IMG submission 203070) | Sediment microbial communities from Yellowstone Lake, YNP, Wyoming, USA - YL17G12_20 | ecosystem: Environmental > Aquatic > Freshwater > Lake > Sediment | place: USA: Wyoming | collected...
CGCCGGTCCCGGAGTTCCTGGCCGGTCAGTATTACTACATCAGCGCTTCCAGCTATGGCTCGAGTGAGCGGTACATCAATATGTGCAGCGACGGCAGGTTCAGCAGTCAAAGCGGGACTTACAGCTCTGGAGCCGCGGGCACTGGCTACGGGGAAGGTGGTCAAAGCGCTCAATGGACGGCGGAAGGCGACGAAAGTCAGGGGGTCATCATCGTCACCTATCCGAACGGCCAAACGGAACGACACGAGTACCGCAGGTCGGGTTCAGACCTTATCGTCAACGGCAGGAAATTTGCCCGCTATGGCGATGGGTCGTGCACGAAAACCTCTGTCTACTAGTGCCGTTCCAACTTCATGGGCCGAGGCGCCAATGCCGACACTACTGCAAATTGGCCGCGATGGCGGCTCACGGGGGCAGTTCCGAATAGTTGGAACGGCACCAGCAATGATGTGATGGGATTTCGGGCTGTGCGGCGGCCGGCGTGGCCTGGGTGAGCGGCGGTCGCTCAAGTGCGCGAACCAGATTCGATCTGGCGGATTTTCAGATAGAGTCCGCTGACTGCCAGGACAATGAAGATCAGGGAGATGCCCAGGCCTTTGCGCCGTACGTCGCGCTCGCGCAGGGCTGCCACCCCCGCCTGGTAGGCCTTCTGGGCTATATCCACACCCTGGTCAGTGAGCTTCCGAACTTCCGGCTCATTAAAGCTGTGCACATTGACGCGGGCCTTCACGAGCGATTCATGCGCGTTGGTCAGTTCGACTTTCGGACCTGAGACCCCCATGCCGGAGCGCTCCGCAGTCCCAAGAATCTCTTCGGCCCGACCCAGGAACGTCTTGAGCCTCGCCAGATCGCCGGCCATTTTCTGGGCCGCCGCGTAGCCCTTGTCTCCCGCCGCGTGGCAGTTGACGCAGACCGCCTTGGCGCCCACCCCCACCCAATCGTCGGAAGGCTTGACGATTTCGTGGTTGGAATGGCACTCGACGCAGCCGGGCAGCCCCATCCTGGCAAACGCCGCTTGGTGGGGGCTCTTCACAAAAAGCTGCTCGAAGAACACGTGGCAGGTACCGCAAACATTAGCGACCGAGGTGATCCCCGGCGGCGTAGCGCCGTGGTTGCCGTGGCAGGTGGAGCAGGTGGGCGCGGAGGTATCACCCTTGGCCAGCATTTCCGCGTGGACGCTCTTCAGGTAACGCGCCACCTGATCGGTGGGAATGTTATAGCCCTTCATGTGTTCGGCGTCGGCGTGGCAGCGCGCGCAGGTTGAAGCCACGTTCGTGGGATGCACGGGCGAGCGTGTGTCCGAGGCCGGCAGCATATTGTGCACGCCGTGACAGTCCACGCACGCCGCCACCTTCGTCTCCCCCTGCTTCAGACGCTTGCCGTGGACGCTGGTGAGGTACTGGCTCAACTGATCCGCGCGCAGCTTGGGATTGAAGCGGTGCATGTAGGCGATGTCCGCGTGGCAACGCGCGCAGAACTCGGGGACCTGGGCTTTCTTCGGCGCGCCGCGAAAACCCTTGGCGCGGCTCATGGCGTTCATGGACTCGTCTTTCGGATCACCGCCGTGGCAGTCCGCGCACCCCAGGCCGACCTGCCAATGCACGTCGGCTGCGAAAAGCCTGGCAGGCTCAGCCTGTTTCCCTTCGAGCGCGGAGTGGCAGGTGACGCAGGAATCCTGCGGCGAGACGGCGAAGGCTGAGCCAAGAGCCCAAAGGAAAAGCGCGACGGCTGTGGCCGTGATCTTCATCAATACCTGCGCGTCTTGAACTCGCATCGGGAGCGGTGCCTGGCGCCGTGCTCCAAGGCGAGCGGGGACCACCGTTCTCCTTCGGCGCTCATCGAGCGCCGCTAGAGGCTTCTACCACAGCGCCAGGAAGGACATTGCCACGATGAATCCCAGCGCAAAAATCCCTAAGCCGGTAAAGAAACGCGTCACGCGCCCGAATCCGGCGCGGTAATCCAGAAACGGAACCACTACCCAAATTGCCGCTGCCAGGCTGAATCCCAGGAGCCCCACAAGCTCGCCCTCCAGGAAAAAGATTTTCGCGGGCAGCAGCTTAAGCGTCTGAAACATGAAGAGGAAATACCATTCCGGCCGAATGCCGGCGGGAGCCGGAGCAAAGAGGTCCGCCTTGGTGCCGAGTTCCCAGGGAAAGATCGCTGCCAGCGCCCCCAGCACCCCCAGTGCCACATACCAGCCGATAATGTCGCGCAGGAGGAAGTTGGGAAAGAAGGGCATCACGCGGGCAGTGGCCTTTCCCTCGGCGGTAGCCCGCTCAACGCCGGGCGGGACGCTCATGCCCAGGTGCTGTACAAGCAGCAGGTGCATCGCCAGCAGGACCGTCGCCAGCCCCGGCAACACGGCCACGTGGAACCCAAAGAAGCGGGTGAGCGTCGCTCCGGTCACCTCCTCACCGCCCCGGAGAAAAACGAGAAGCCACTTACCGAGACCCGGAATGGCGCCCGCCATCTCCGTCCCTACCTTGGTGGCAAAGAACGCCAGGGTGTTCCAGGGAAGGAGATAGCCGCTGAAGCCAAAGCCGAGCAGAACAAAGAACAGCAGCATGCCCGTAATCCAGGTCAGCTCGCGCGGCTTGCGATAACCCTTCAGGAAATAGACGCTGAACATGTGGACGAAAGCCGTGAAGATCATCAGGCTGGCTGACCAACTGTGCACGGAGCGGATGAGCCAGCCAAAACGCACCTGGGTCATGATGTGCTGCACGCTTTCGAAGGCGTCGTCGGGGGTGGGCCGGTAGTAAAGAAGCAGGAGGATGCCCGTCAGCACCTGGATGACGAACAGGAACAAGGTCATGCCCCCGAAGTAGTACCAGATGGTATGAGGGTGAAGGGGGACCGTCTTGTGGCGTAGGAAGTCCTCCACCGCGCCGGCGCCAAAGCGTTCGTCGAGCCAGTGCAAGATTTGGCGGTAGAGGCTGGCCATGGCTAAGCGCTGCGTGTGACCACGACGTCCTCACCCTGCACGTTGACCTTGAATGTTTCCAGGGGGCGAGGCGGTGGCCCGCTCACGTTGCGACCCTCCAGATCGTAAAGCCCGTTGTGGCACGCGCACCAGATCTGGCGAAGGTCTTCCCGGTACTGCACGGTGCAGTTCAAGTGCGTGCAGACAGCCGAATAGGCCTTGAATTCGCCGTCCGCGGTGCGGACCAGCAGGGCGGGCCGGGAACCGAATTTGAAAATCTTGCCGGTGTTGCGCTTGAGCTCCGCGACTTTGGCCGCCACCACGGAGCGGCTGGGGGATTCCCCGACCACCGGCGGAATGATGTATCGAATCGCGGGATAAATGAACGAGGCGATGGAAGCCACCACCCCACTGCCCAGGAGCAGGTTGATCCACCGGCGGCCGGGGCGGAAACCTGCGCTTTGAGGAGGGTCAGCCGTAGCCATCATTCGCCTCCGGTGGGGCGGGACAGGGGCCCCTCTGGGTCCCGGCCGGGCGCGACCGCTGAACCTGCGTCGCTGCCCATGATCTACCGCAGAGCAGCGAGGGCGGGCGCGACGGCGTTCGCGCCTGGTCCTCTGCTGAGGGTTGAGCCCGCTGGCTTGCCCGGACTACTTCTTCTCCGGAGCCTTATAGCCTTCCAGCGAGTGGTTGTGGTCTTTGTAGTATTGCCCCATGGGCGTGAACTTCTTGGGATTCCCGCCCTCGTGGCAATCCACGCACTTCTTGTTTTCTTTCTTCGCATAGTCGGGCTTGGCGTTGGCCACGGTCAGCAGGATTCCACTAACGAGGGCCGCCGCGACAAAAAGCTTGAGCAGCTTCATGAAATTCCCTCCTGGACTAAGTGTAACCCCAAAATTCCCCATATCCGCATGGCGCCCGGCCATCTTGCCTGACCTCGCCGGAGCCCCCTGCGCTACGTTGGTCAGCTTCCCCCCGCAAGCTCGCGCAGAATCTTGGGATCGGGGTCTTCCATGGCCAGGAGATTGTGGCAAGCATTGCAGTCCTGCGTAATCTCCCGGCCGTCTTTGGATTTGTGGTTGCCATCGTGGCAGCGGAAGCAGCCAGGAAAATCCTGATGGCCCAAGTTATTAGGATAGGTGCCCCAGGTCACGTTCATCTCCGGAAAGATGTTCCCGTTATAAATCTCAAGCAGGCTCTCGGCGGCCTGTTCAATCTGCGCCCGCTGGCTATTGTAAACGGAGAAGTAATGTGTGCGGTAGTACTGTCGCAGGGCCTCGGGCAGCTCCGTCTGCGCCGCGCGTTTGCTGGGATACGGCCGCCGCAAAAGCTCGCCGGCGACCTTGTGAACAAAGGGTAAGGAAGGGCTGATGCGGCCCGCCGCCATGGCGCGATTGACGGCGCCTTCCGGCATGTCAAAGGTGTGGGTGGGGCGGTTGTGACAATCCATACAATCCATGAGACGCCGTTCGCCTCGCGCCAGTTGTTCCGGCTTGGGTGGCGCCTCGGTCGAAACGAACTCGGTGACGGAGCCGTCTTCCTTGCGGTAACTCACCCAAGGGATCGTTTGGCGCTTCTCATCCGCGGCCACGTAGGTCACCACATCCAAGTGCCGGCCATGGATGCCCACCAGGGAATTGCTCAGGGTGCGCCCGCCAATGTGCAACAGCAGGACGGTCTTGACCGGGCTATTCTTCTCGTCGTCGCCGGACTTGGTCTTCACCACGAACTTGTCGCCCGAGAATTTCTCGGGCCAATGACATTCCTCGCAGGTTTCCCGCGCCGGGCCACCGGGAATAGACCGACCCGCACGGCGCGCCGGAGACGTATCAGGCCCGTCGGAAATGCGGATTCTTGTACTATGCTTGCCCGGTCGTTGCAACAAGTAGGCGGCAGACGGAGGGTCAGCCCAATCGCGCCCGCCTCCTTGCCCCCACCCAGAATTACTTGCTTGCTTCACTCGCCTTGTAGCCTTCCAGCGAGTAATTGTGTTCCTTGTAGTACTTGCCGGCCTCGGTCAGTTCCTTGAACTTTCCGGCAGGATGGCAGAACGTGCAGGGCTTCCCTTCCTTCTTCGCAAACTCCTGCTTGGGCAGCCCCCATGAAATGCAAACTAGGAGCGCAAGTACCGCAACAGTAGCAGAACGCACGAGCGACATACGAAGTGCCTCCGTCGGTAATAAAGTCAACTCGAGGCTTGCTCCTCACCTTCCAAGGCGCCTGCCCCGCACCCTTCCCAGCACTCAAACTGCCAGCCAAGTCGGATGTTAATTTTTTATACCTGCCCTCTATTACAGAACTTAGCAGTCTCACATAGAATCTAATTGGTTGTAATCAAACGACTTGTGCAAAATTGCGGACACTTTTTGCGTAAAATCGCCCAACAGCGCTCCGCACAGGCGTCGAATAGACAAATGGTCATCTTTCACATCGGTCCCTTATCTCAATGAGTACAAAGGGTGGAACCTGTCGCGAGAGCTGTCACTTTGCATTGCTCAATGGCGAGGATACATTGGCAACGGACATGCCGCCCCAGAGATTTGGGGTTTGTGTTGCAAATATCTACAGCCCTGTTTCATTGAAAGAACTGGTCTGGCCCACGGAGTTGAGACTAATGAATCTCATGCTGGCTGGCCTCAGCCACAAGACGGCTTCAGTTGAGGTGCGGGAACGATTCGCGGTTTCCGAGCGTAGGATCCCCGAGGCGCTGCGGAGGCTCCAGGCAGAACCAGAAATCCAGGAAGCGCTGATCCTCTCGACCTGCAACCGCGTGGAATTCGTTGTCAAGGTTCGCGAGGATGGTGACGGGGTCGAAGCACTACGGCGGTTTGCAGGCTCCTTTTACGGTCTGGAGTATAACGAACACGCGCCCTTCTTTTACGTGTATTACGACTACGAGGCGGTGCGGCATCTGTTCCGGGTGGCTTCCGGACTCGATTCGATGGTAGTCGGAGAGCCGCAGGTTCTGGGACAGGTCAAGAAAGCCTACGCGCTGGCCAAGGGAGCGCAAACCACGGGGAGCCTTCTGGATGCGGTCTTCCCCCAAGCGTTCAACGTTGCCAAGCGCGTTCGGACCGAGACGCCCGTGGCAGAAGCGGCCGTCTCCGTCAGTTCGGCCGCCGTGGAGCTAGCCGAGCAAGTTCTTGGCGCGCTCCGCGGCAGGACGGTGATGATTATCGGCGCCGGACAGATGGGCGAATTGGCCGCGCGTCACCTCGTGACCAAGGGCGCGGCGACGGTGCTGGTGAGCAACCGCACTTACGCGCACGCCGTGGCGCTGGCTGAGGAGTTGCAGGGGCTGGCCATCCGCTTTAACGAGCTCTGGGAGGCCATGACCCGGGCCGACATCGTCATCAGCTCCACCGGCTGCCCGCACTGCATCATTACTCGGGCGGACATGGAAGCGCTGATGGCCAGGCGAGAGCAGCGGCCCCTGCTTCTGGTGGATATTGCCGTACCGCGTGACATCGAACCCGCGGTGGGTAAAATACCGGGATGCACGCTGGTCAACGTGGATAATCTGCAGGAAGTGGCGCACACCAACTTGCGCCAGCGGGAAGAGGCAACAAAGGCAGCCGAGCGGATCCTCAGCGAGGAGTTGGCTCAGTTCCATGAACGCCAGGAGACGCTCCGGGTAGTTCCCACCATCCTCTCCTTGCGGCGGCGCCTGGAGGAGATTCGCCAAAGCGAACTGGCGCGAACGCGAGACTTGTTCGGTGCGCTGACGCCCGAGCAGGAAGAAGTCTTGGAGAGCGTCACGCAGGGGCTGGTGAACAAGATCTTGCACACGCCGTTCACCGAATTGAAGCAGGCCTCTATCCGCCCAGACCGCGCGGCGTTGCTCGGAGTCGTACGCAGCGTCTTCGGCCTGGAAGAGGAGCACACAAACGCCCCACTTGCGGTAAACTGATACGGCGTGCTGAGATTTGAGCGCATCCTCTGTCCCCTGGATTTCTCGGATTTTTCCGCCAAGGCCTACGACTACGCCCGCTCGCTGGCGCGGCACTATCAGGCCAAGTTGTTCCTGGAGCACGTGCTCCAGCCGCTGTTCTCAGCCTACCCCCTCTACGCCTATCCCGACATCGCGAACAACCTCTACCAGGATCTGCGCGCGCACGCCGAGCAGCAACTACGGGAATTCCTGAAAGGCCGAGCGGCGAACGGCCTGGAACTGGAGAGTGTGGTGTGCGAAGGCGCGGTGACAGACTCGATTCTCTCTTTCGCCGAGAAGCACGCGGTGGACCTGATCGTGATGGGGACCCACGGCCGGCAGGGGTTTGACCATCTGCTGCTTGGATCGGTGACGGAGAAGGTCTTGCGGAAAGCCCGGTGTCCGGTGCTGGCCGTGCCCAAGCCTTCGCACAATTTCGTCGCACCAGAGAACGGCGCCGACCCCGTCCACCTGCGCAAGATTCTCCTCGCCACGGATTTCTCTCGCCATGCCGAGCGCGCCCTAGACTATGCGCTCTCGCTGGCGCAGGAGTACGAGGCGGAACTGACGCTATTGCATGTGTTGGAGGAGATTCCTCCCTCGTGGGACCTTTCCACGGCGACGGCGGACGTCGTAAGCCGGCTCGAGAAACCTATCCCCGCCGAGGCGCGGAGCTGGTGCACGCTCAAGTCCCGGCTCCGGGTCGGCCGGCCCTACCAGGAGATCGTGCGCTTCGCGCTGGAGACGGAAACTGACCTGGTGATCCTGGGTGTGCGCGGCCGCAACGCGCTGGACCTGGCCTTGTTTGGTTCCACCACTCACCGCGTGATTCATCAGGCTCCCTGCCCCGTCTTGGCCGTCCATATTTGAGGGACGTAGCCGCTCGCGTTCGAACCGGGCCCCGCCGGCATTCCTCCGCGCTCCGCCGACCGGACGACACCGAGGAATCACCTTCAGAGATATCCCGCGCGGCTATATTTCTTCCAACTCCTTGGCGAAAAGGCTGTAGCCCGGGTTGGGGGGGAATAAGTCGGCGAGCAAGTTCATGCGCCGACGCAACTGAGGAACGGGCAGGTGTTCGGGGCCGACTCGGACCTGCACGTCGTGCCACAGGCCGTGCATGTATTCGGCCACCGTGCCGACGAAGGAGAGGTTTCGGTACCGCTCGAATTTCTCGCCCGACCGCGCATGTCGCGCGCGGCGGTTGTGGAGCGCTTGCTTGGCCGCGTAAGCTTCCTCGTCGATCTCGCCTGGCACTTTCGTCCGCAGTTCCTCATCCAGGAGCCGGCTGTACTCGTCCAGTTCATCCCGAGTCAGTCGCGGCCAGAGCACTTCACCTACGCTAGCCAGAAACTCGAAGCCGGTGTCGTGAGGATTGAGCTCGCGGCAGGGTAACACCAGACAGATGCGCTCGCCCGTTTCCACCCACACCGCGGAGTGGGTCTCTCCCTGGGGCTTGGAGAAGCAAACGACATCGCCGGCTTCGCGGCAGGCCACGAAAGGCACCGCCAGCACGCGCAGTTTGCCCAGACGCTCAGCAATGGTGGCGGGTACCGCTTGCGCGGGCTCGCGCAAAATCGTGCGTTCTTCGGCGGGAGTGAGCGGAACAGCCGCATGAAGCTCCCAGCCGTGGGCAAGGTGAGAAAGCGGGACAAACGTGCGCCGAACATACTCAGCAACCGGGGTCTCTTCGCGTTCTTCAGGTGGTGAACCGCTCACGTTGCACCGTCACCTAACCAGGAGTCCGGGCAGCCGGAGAACATTCTGAAGGATTCTGTGCCCCGTGTCCAGGACTGCGAGTGCTGGTACCGCGATTCGGCGCTATGAACCCGACCCTCACGGATCGTGCGCCCCTGCACGTTCGGAAACACCCGTTGATTCGTCTCCCATTCCGCCTAGGGAATCTGGGCGGCGTGCGCGTATGGCCCGTTCCGCATTGTGGAGGCCTTCCCACAGGCCAAGCAGAGGCAAGCCTGGGAATCCTTCGCCCGTCGGCTTCACGCCCCTACCGGGGCAAGGACCGCGCCTCCCCCCCCTGCGACATTGTGTCCCTGGACTCACGTGTCAAGATGTGGTTATAAGGAGGGAGGAAAAGCTCAGAAGCTGTGCTGGGGAGAACTCTATGCGCAGACACAAGAAGCCCAACGGGAAGCCCGGCGTATCGCGTCGGAATTTTCTGCAGACGGCCGCAATAGCCGGCGGGGCGGTGGCCTCGGGTCTACTCGTCAAGCCTGCGGGCAGGGTAAGGGCAGCGCCTTCGCCTGCCAGTGCACCGCTGGGGCCCGGCCCGGTTGAGGTCACCCTCGAGGTCAACGGCCAGAAGCACGTCTTGAAGCTCGAGCCGCGGGTGACCCTGCTCGAGGCTTTGCGAGAACACCTGGGGCTGACCGGCACCAAGCGCATTTGCGACCACGGCGAGTGCAGCGCTTGCACGGTGCTCGTGGATGGGCGGGCAACCTGCTCGTGCATGACGCTCGCGCTGGATGCCCAAGGCAAGAAGATAACGACGATCGAGGGGTTGGCCCGGGGCAAGACTCTCGCTGCGCTCCAGAAGGCCTTCATTGACCACGATGCGTTGCAGTGCGGGTTCTGCACGCCGGGGATGATCCTGTCTCTCAAGGCGCTACTGGACAAGCACCCGCAGGCCACGGCGGAACAGGTGAAAGCCGCCGTCGCCGGCAATTACTGCCGTTGCGGGGCGCTCCCCAACATCTTGAAAGCCGGCAACGCGGTGGCCAAGGGATAGGCTTGCCGGGGCGCGATTCGAGATGGTCGGAAGGCGAGTGATTGGCAAAGGAGAACGGCGATGTCCAAGAAGCTCAAAGTCAAAGTTGGTCTAGCGGAGAAGCCGCAGGTGGTGGAGATTGAAGTTCCTGACCAGGAATTACCGGTCTGGGACTTGGACGCCAAGCTGGCCGTCGTGGGCAAACGCATTTCCCGGGTCGAGGGTCCGGAGAAAGTGACCGGCGAAGCCAAGTACACGCTCGACTACACGCCCAAGGACTTGCCCGGCCTCCTTTACGGCAGGATTCTGCGCAGCCCCTACCCGCACGCCCGCGTGGAGAGGATCGACGCGACGAAGGCCCAGGCGCTGCCGGGAGTCAAGGCGGTGCTGTTGTTTGACAAAGGCGAGGGCTTCAATCCCGGAGAGATTCTAAGTGTGATGTCGGACGGCCCCGGGGCAGAACCCCGAGACCGCGTGGTGATCTTCGCGGGCGAGGAAGTGGCGGCGGTGGCTGCCGAGTCGGAGGCCGTCGCGGAAGACGCGCTGCGCCTGATCGACGTGAAGTATCGGCGCCTGCCGCACGTCGTGGACCACGAGGAGGCAATCAAGCCCGGCGCCCCCATTGTCCACAAAGGAATGAAGGACAACATCCGCCGCCAAGATCCGCAGGTGCGCGGCGACGTCGAACAGGGATTCAAGGAGGCGGAGGTTACGATCGAGCGCACGTTCCGCGTCCCGGTCCTGTTGCACAACTCGCCGGAATGCCACGTGGCCGTGGCGAAGTGGGAGGGGAAGAAGCTCACCGTGTGGGCTTCCACTCAGGGAGTGAACGGCTTCCGCGAAGAGCTGGCGAACACGTTCAAGATCCCGAAGGCCGACGTACGCGTCATCATGCAGCACATGGGCGGAGGATTTGGCAGCAAGTTCGGCATGCAGGCATACGGAGCTGTCGCCGCGGCTCTGGCGCGGAAAGCGGGCGCGCCCGTAAAGCTTGGCTACGACCGCCACGAGGAGAACCTGGCAGCCGGCAATCGGCCGAACGCCACCATGTGGGTAAAACTCGGGGCGAAAAAGGATGGGACGCTCACCGCGGTTCAGTGCCGCTCCTACGGCACGGCGGGTGTGGGCTGGGACGCCAGCGTGACGCCCATAATGGGAATTGTCTACAAGTGTCCCCACATCCGCCTGGAGGACAGTGACGTCTCCACGCACGCGGGACAGGGCATGCCCATGCGCGCGCCAGGATTCCCGCAGGGCTCCTACGCGCTGGAATCTGCGCTGGACGAACTGGCGCTGGAACTGAAGATGGATCCGCTCGAACTCCGCCGCAGGAACTTCGTGGACCAGCCGCTGCTGGCTTTGGACAAGATCTATGCCCTGGGCGCGGAGAAGATCGGCTGGAGCCGCCGCAGTGAACTAGGGCCGCGTGCCACCTCACCGGTCAAGCGGGGCCTTGGTATGGGGACGGCGGTGTGGCCCAACTATTCCGGCCCGCCCGCGCGCTGCCGGGTGACCATCAATTCCGATGGCAGCGCGGAAGCGGCGATAGCGGTGCAGGATCTGGGCACCGGAACACGCACGGTGGTGGCGATGGTGGCCGCCGAGGAGCTGGGCCTGCCCGTGGAAGCCGTTAAGGTCACGATGGGCGACACCAGCCTGGAGTTGATCGCGCCCGATAGCGGCGGCAGCGTGACCGCGCTCTCCATCTCCCCGGCGGTGCGTGCGGCGGCGGCGGCGGCCAAGGCGCAACTGCTCAAGCGCGTCGCGCCGGCGCTTAAAGCGAAGCCCGAAGACGTGGTGATGGAAGATGGCAAGATTTTCTCGCGTACCAAGCCGAAAAGGTTTCTGACCTGGAAACAAGCAGCCGCGCGGCTGGGAGCTTCGCCGGTGGCGGGCCTGGGCGAGCGCCTGCCCAATGTGGAGCCTTACGGTGGATTCCCGCTTTGGGGCGCGCAGTTCGCCGAGGTAGAGGTGGACACGGAGACGGGCCAGGTGCGCGTGGTCAAGGTTGTGGCCGTGCACGAGGCTGGCCGCGCTATCAATCCCGCTATGTTCGAGAACCAGGTGAATGGCGGGGTGATGATGGGCCTGGGTTACGCGTTGCTCGAGCGCCGCACCATGGATGAAGCGGAAGGCCGCGTCATCAACACCAACCTCGAAGACTACAAGATGGTGAGTTCGTTCGAGTTACCTGAGATTGAGAACATCATCGTGGAACCGATTACGCCCATGAACAACATCGGCGGCAAAGGATTGGGCGAGCCGCCCACCGTACCGACAGCCGCGGCGGTCGCCAACGCCGTGGCTCACGCGCTCGGCATGCGCATTTACGAGCTGCCGCTTTCTCCGGACCGCGTCCTGGACGCGCTCGAGGCGCAGAAGGAGGCCTGACATGAAGCAGTTTGCCCTTTACAACCCCACGACTCTCACAGAAGCCGCCGAGCTGCTGGGCGCGGACCCGCCGCGGACCCGCCTCCTGGCCGGCGGGATGGATCTGCTGGGGCGGATGAAGTTTCGCGTGGATGCCCCGGAGCGGGTGGTCAACTTGAAATCCATCGCGGGGCTCGACGCCATCCGCGAGACCCCGGAAGGTCTGAGCCTGGGACCGCTGGTCAAGCTCACCGACCTGGCGGAAAGCCCCGTCGTGCAGAAGAACTATCGCGCCTTGGCACAGGCCGCCGAGTCGGTGGGCTCCGTCCAGATCCGCAATTCCGGAACGGTGGGCGGCAACCTCTGTCAGCATCCGCGCTGCTGGTACTACCGCCATCCGGATTTTCCCTGCCTGCAAAAGGGCGGACCCATCTGCTACGCCCAGGGCGGAGAGAATCGCTACCATGCCATTCTGGGCGGCGGGCCGTGCTTCTTTGCGCACCCCTCGGACCTCGCGCCGGCTCTCATTGCGCTCGACGCCAGCGCGCGCATTGTCGGCCCGAAGGGCGAGCGCACGGTGGCGCTCGAGAAGCTTTACCGCTTGCCGATGGAGCAGTTGGGCGTTGGGCTGGCGCTCGAACCCGGAGAGATCCTCGGCGAAATTCGTGTTCCTGCTCCGAAGGCAGGGAGCCGAAGCACCTATCTGAAATTCAAGGAACGGCCGTCTTTCGATTTCTCCCTGGTGGGCGTGGCTGCTTCGCTGGTCCTCGACGGCGGGAAGGTTAGCGCGGCCCGGCTGGCGCTCTCAGGCGTTGCTCCGGTTCCGTGGCGTGCGACCGAAGCAGAGAAAGCCCTGGTAGGTTCTGCGCTCGATGAAGGCACCGCCCGTAAAGCCGCAGATGCGGTGGTTGAGGGGAATGTTCCCCTGCTCCACAACCGCTACAAGGTTTCCCTCACGCGCACCATGGTGCGCCGCGCCCTGCTGAGCTTGGCGTGATGCAAAGACTTTCCGCTGGAACGTCTCCCGAGACGGCTCGCCGGGCCGTCTCTAGTTGGCTGGGCGGACGCGCAGCAGCAAGCTGTCCTTGAACGCAATCCGCAAGTACGGCTCCGAGCCTTTGACGGTTCCTAGCTCCCGGCGATTGCCGTAGTCGTAGACCTCGTAGGTCTTCTCCTTATCCAAGCCACGCAACTCGATGGGGCGTCGTCGCGACCACACGTCGGCGAAGATGCCGTAATACATCTCCTGGCCCTTGCGGACTACATGCACCTCGGGTTTGTCGAACGCTAAATCATAAAGGTTGACGTACTCAGCCTGGCTGAGTCCCAAATCGCGATATTCATGGAACCAGCGGTTCCAGAGGGCCTTCTGGCGGTCCTCGAGGTGCGCGTAAAAAGTGGTCAACTGCGCGCCGGTGCCGATGGCGCTCTCGAACGACTCGGGAACCGAAGCCCCGGTCCACTCGTGGATAGGAACCTGGTAGCAATCCCCCACGGCAAACGTCCCGCCGCGAATCGCCTTTTCCACCTTGATGCGGCTGCGCACCTCGAAGGTGTTGACAGGGTCAGAGGCGTTGGCGATGTCGTAGTACGGCATGTTGTAGGGCGAATGCGGCAAAGAGCAGATGCACACTTCGTTATAGGGGTCTCGCTTCAGTTCGTGAAGCGTGCGGGCAATCATCTCGAAGAGTTTCGGGACAGCCTGAAAGGAATCCAGCGGTGACCTGTGGTGGTGGGCTTTGTTGAAACACGCGGGCACGCCGGAGAGTCCCTGGAAATCGGTGTAAACGCCGTCAAAGTCCCAATCCTTCACGGCGCGCGTGAGAACCCCGTTGATGTGGCGCAGGGCAGGTTCGTAGGCTGGGCACAACTGGTGCAGATCGCTGATGTCCAGCGGGTAGTTCCCGTTTTCGTCCTGCACGAGCAGGTCCGCGTGCTCCTTGGCCAATTTGCTATCCGGACTGACGCCCAGCGGGTACCACCACAGACTCGTCTTGAATCCTTCCTGGTGGACTCGGCGCACGAACTCCACCATGTCAGGCTCGCCGCGTGGGAACTTGCCGGGCGAGCGATTGATTTGCCAGTCGCCCATGTAGTCGTACCAGCCGTCGTCCAGGTTGGCGATGCCGATGCCGAAGGATTTGAGCTCAGGCAGCAGAGCCAGGATTTTGTCCACCGTGAAATTGCGTCCCCAGCCCCAACTCTTCCAATAGGGCTCGTAGGCCGAGGGTGGAGAGGTTTCCGGAATTGCTATCCCGCGGTGGCGGAGAAGCTGGCCGTAGATCCGCAGCGGGTCGTAGTAATCGAGGCGATGAAAGATCACCGCGCTCATCACCGTCCGGTAACTCTCGCCCGGCTTGAGCCATTCCTGCTGCCCGAACTTGGCCAGCGGGCTTTCCGTGATAGCCAGTTCCACCCTTTGGTCGGGTCGAACCTCCACCGGCAGTGAGACCCATTGGGGTGTCTTCTCCAAATGGGCCAGCGCCACGCCCATGGTGGGGCCCCAGACGTCGATGAAGGGCATGCCGCCGCCCACACCCTCGACGCCTTTCACGTCGTCCACGCCTTGAAAGTTGCTCTGCTTGAAGCCGGGCTGCAAGCGGATTACGGCGTAATCGTTTCCCCACTTGTAGGCGCCGCCTTGAAACGAGGCAAAGGCGTAAGAGGGCACCTCAGGCTCGGCCAGTCTGCGATCGAGCAGAAGGCGCTGGCTGTAAACCCGGTCGAGATGGACCGGCTTCTTGCTGAGGTTGCGATAAGTGCTTTGAAAGATAGCGGCGTCCGGAAGCTTGTCGGGCAGTAGCACGCGCACCTGACGCTCCAGATGCAGCTCCTTGTCTTGATCCGCGAAGAGTCCGGTCACGATGCCTTCCAGTGCCGGACCAAACTCGGGGTCAACGATTCGTTTCTGGGAGCTTCGCGCGGGATCCAGGCGAAACTCGTGGCATTCCCAACCCAGCGTCTCCACGCCTTCCTGGGCCGCGGGGTCAAAAGCCACGATGTTGCGGTCTCGATCAACCAGCCACTCGATTTGCCGCTGGAGACGATCGTTGTAGCTAATCGCGAGCCGCGGGGTTTGCAGTTTGACCTCTGCGGCGCGCAGGGCCGCCGGATTCAGGAGAAACAGGCAAATTCCGACCGCCAGACTGCCTGCCCGGCTTTGCATGCCAGTCCGCACCGTGCCGCCGCGGCGGGCTTTCAAGATGTCCGTAATTCTCATGACACAGCCTCCCAACAAGCCTCCCAGAGAGGAATTATGGTACGGGATTATATGATACCCGCGCTGTCCGCTCCGGGTGTTTCCTCGGGCGGGCGAGGGTTTTGGAAGTTGGGGGCCTTGCGGCACGGACGCGAGATTTGTTCCCGCCTAATTGCCCCAGGTTTTGAGTGACGTCCGCGAGATAGACGGAATGGGGACTGCAACTAGCGGGGGAACCGGGGACGCCGTTTCAGAAGGCCTAGCGGATCTCTGGTGGGGCAGCCTCTGAACGCCGCAGGCACCGGTGACCACTGCAGCGACGACAAGCAGGAAAGGAAGGCTCCGGGAAATAAAGCCTGCGTTCGGGGGACGTCTACTACTATTGGCGTACACCAGCAGGTGGTGGCCTCCTCGTTCCAACCGCCAGGCTGGTTTCCCCTGCCTCGGCCAGCAGCAACGATTCGGCAACCCTGAGCGCCGCCAAAGCCTCCGCCGGCTGCTCACATCGCCTGGCGCGGCCAAAGAAATCGAGCGCCAGAATCATGACGCGGTCCTCGACCGAGATCGGGAGGGTCGTCGGTGCCCGCTCACGCGCGGCCACACTGACAGGCTCGAGGAAACGGCGACGCGGCGCGCGGCCCTCTTCGTTGGCCGGAGGAATATCATACAGAGGGACCGCCGTACCCGCCCGGTCTGCGCGCGTGCGGATGCGCCGACCATCCAATCTCCCGGCTAGAATCAACATAGCCAGACCCCACAGCGCCAGACTTAGAGGCGAAAGGAGCCAGTTCAATACTTCCATTTGACCCTCCCACACCGCGTATTTTTATTTATCGGCTGTTGCGGGGGAGTTCAGGAGCTGGAACTTGTGCTGCCCGGCACGGAGGGCGACTCGGGCGCGCGGTTCTGTAATTCCGGGTAGGCGTAAAGAGTCTCATTCTCGACGCGCCCTACGCACACCTCAAGCAGCACGTTCGCGGGAAGGGCGGAGAAGGGCAGGGCAACCTTCAAGTAGTTGCTGCTGAGCGCCAGGCGCGCCTCCGCAAACGTGTCGGCGAGCGTGAGCACGGAGAGGGTGCGGTTGATCTGATCGGCCAGAAACGCCTGGCGCTTTTCCGCCATGAGCCGGCGAATCTCCTGGCCGCGCTCGCGAATCACGCGCCCATTCAGTTGTCCCGGCCGTGCGGCGGCGGGCGTTCCCGGGCGCGCGGAATAAGGGAAGACATGAAGATAAGTGAAGGGAAGCGATGCAATGAAGCGCAGGTTCACGCGGTGGTCCAGGTCGGTTTCACCCGGAAAGCCCACCATGACGTCTGCCCCGATGCCGCAGTGGGGAATCTGTTCGTGAATCGCGCGGAGGCGCTCAGCGTATTGTGCGGCCCAGTAACGACGGTTCATGAGGCGCAGGATGCGGTCGCAGCCACTTTGCAGTGGGATATGGAAATGCTCCGCCAGGCGCGGCTCGCGCGCCACCAGGCGGATGAGTTCGGAGCTGACATCCATCACCTCGATGGAGCTGAGACGCACCCGCGCGATGGAGGTTTCAGCGAGAATCCGCTCCAGCAACCCGCGCAGAGTGAGGCGTCGGTCGAGGTCCTTTGCGTAGCTCCCTAGATTGATCCCGCAGAGAACGATTTCCTGGTAGCCGCTTTGTGCTAAGTCGTGGATCTGTTCGATGACTTTTTCAGGAGCAAGACTGCGGCTGCGCCCGCGCACCCGGGGAATGACGCAAAATGCACAGCGGGCGTTGCAACCGTCTTGGACCTTGAGCGTGGGGCGTGTGCGGTCGTCGGGAAATGCGGGCGCAAAGTGGAAACTCTCGCCGATTTCTCCTACGAGCAATTGGGGCAAGCCTTCAGCCGTCACTCCAGATTCTCCCGGCCCGGTATGGTCAGCGGCAGGATGTAACAGTGCTGAGGTCGGGACCCCTTCTTCGGTCTGCACCAATGGCCGCGGTCCTTGCTCTTCTGACTCCTGTCCGTCAGCTGACGGACTGACTTCTGACTCCTTGCACCTGGCGAGCACTTTCGCGATCAGGTGCCGATGCGAGTTCCCGACCACCCAAGCAACTCCCGGAAGCTGGGCGATCTCCTGCGGCGCGCGCTGGGCGTAACAGCCCGTCACCAGGATTCGGCACTGGGGGTTCGCGCGGTGGATGCGACGAACTATCTGGCGAACTTCAGCGTCGGCGGTGGCGGTGACCGTGCAGGTGTTCAGAACGGCGACCTGACTCTCCGCCGCGCTCGCCACTTCTTCCAGGCCCGCCTCCAGCAGTTGTCGCTTGAGTGCCGCGCCATCTGCCTGGCTCGCCCGGCAGCCAAAATTGAGCAAGTGAAACGTGGCCATGCGCTTAACAACATTCTATCTGAGCCGGCGCTCCTCCGGCCAGCCGAGAATGGTCTCGGGCGTCTCTCGGGGAGCACGCGGCAGGGTCAGTGCCCACCTGAAGGTGGCCGCTACGGAGGGAAATTCATGCGGCTGGTAGGGGAGGGCCGGCGCCTGTCCCGACCTCGTCGGGACGGCCCTCCCGTGGGAGCACCACAAGGGTGCTCCCCTACGGCGGGAAATTCATGCGGCGGAGGAGGTCCTGGAAGCGCGGGTCGGAGCGCAGGGTCTGCGAGAAATCGACTCTGAGGCAGGCCAGGTTTGGCGACCGGTCTCGGAAGGCGCACTCGAGCGACTGGAGCGCGAGTTGCTTCTCGCCGAGGCCATCGTAAAGAAAGGCAACGACGTAAGGGTCGACAGGCTTTCGTCCCCCGAGCCTCTTCACTCGTTCCAGCAGGGCGAGAGCCTCCTGACGCCTTCCTACCACGGCAAGGTCGTGACCACATGATGCCAAAACGAACTGATCATCAGGTGCCAACTCGACCGCCCTCCGGCACGCCGCAGCGGCTTCGGCGGGCGCATGCTTGGCCACGTAGTTCCAGGAGAGCATCAGGTGCGCATAGGCGAAGCCCGGCTCCATCTCGAGGGATTTGCGGTGCGATTTAATCGATTCGTCGTAGCGGCCCGCGTAGTACAGAGTCCATCCGAGCTGACCAGTGACACCTGGCGAAAGCGGGTCGAGCTCCACCGCGCGCCTGGACTCTGCGATCGCTTCCTCGAATCGCAGCATGTTGGTCAGGAACCAACTGTACCCGAAATGGGCATCCACACTGTTTGGGTTGAGCTCCAGGGCACGCTTGAACTCCCGCTCTGCGCCTGACCAGTCCCAGTCGGGGTTTTCCATGAGCTGCGCGAGCGCGACGTGCGCCTCGGCCAGCGATTCGTCCAGCTCCAGCGCGCGCTTTGCGGCTGCCTTCGCCTTGGGCAGGGCCTCGTGGGGAGCGAGCGCATAAAAGAGAGCGGCATTCGAGTATGCGACGCTGATTCCCGCATGGGCCGGCGCATAGGCGGGGTCCAGGTCGATGGCCTGCTGGAAGTACTCCAGGGCCTTCATGTGCATTCCCGCAGTTAAGAGGTGCCGACGACCCTTCAGCCACAACTCGTAGACCTCGGGGTTGACGGGGCGGGCGCTGGCCAGGCGCGTTTGCTCCTGCGGCGTTAGCTTGACCTTGATCTCACTGGCAATTGCCCGTGCCACTTCGCTCTGCAAAGCGAGAATATCGCGCAGGTCGCGCTCGTAGCTCTCCGCCCAGAGGTGCCGGTCAGTGGGCGCGTGGAGTAGATTGGCGGTGATGCGGACGCGGTCACCAGAGCGCTGCACCGTGCCCTCGACCACGGCATCAACGTTCAGTTCGCGCGCAATTTCTGGTAGGGGCTTCTTCGTTCCTTTGTAGCGCATTACCGACGTCCGCGAGATCACCCGCAGGGCACTGATCTTGCCCAAGTTGGTGATCAACTCTTCCGTCATGCCATCGGCGAAATACTCCTGCTCGGGGTCGCCGGAAAGATTCGCCAGCGGCAGGACGGCGATGGATTCAATCTTCGGTAGGGGCACGCCATGGCGTGCCCTTACGAATGTCAGCAGCCGGTCGCGCAGGCCGCCGACGTTAAACCCGACCAACACCGCCATCGCTATCAGCGCGAGGGCAGCAAGTCCCACTGCCGCCCAGCGCATGTAGGGGAGGGCTCCCCGACTGCGCCGGGGCAGGCCGCCCTCCCGCGGGAGCCCAGAGGGCTCCCCTACCACCGCCGGCCGACGGTCAGAGACCGCCGCTACAGCGCGCGCCGAACGGCCCGAGTCGGTGTCCCGTTTCAGGCGCTTCAGGTCGGCGCGAATA
>Ga0315291_10003807_pt1 | contig 19371 bp, 19 predicted proteins | sample YL17G12_20_MG_FD_203070 | JGI IMG/M metagenome (GOLD analysis project Ga0315291, IMG submission 203070) | Sediment microbial communities from Yellowstone Lake, YNP, Wyoming, USA - YL17G12_20 | ecosystem: Environmental > Aquatic > Freshwater > Lake > Sediment | place: USA: Wyoming | collected...
TAGCCGCCAAAGCGTGTCAAGCGCCGGTATGAGCTTGCCCACCCTGATTTTTTGACAACGCCGCGTATTTTCGGTCTTGGTAGGGGCGCAATTGATTGCGCCCACCTCCCGGCAAGGGCGCGATAAATCGCGCCCCTACCCCCGGTTCACGAAAAAATGAGAATGGGCAAGCCGACATGAGCGTCAATAACCCGGTCCAGGCGCAGGCGCGGGCCAGGCGCTTGCGCCGGCTTTTTGCTCAGAGTCCGTAATCCCTGGGGTCCAGGTTTTTGGCCGAGCAGTAGCGCCGCAGGTCCGAGCGGATCAGCGCGATTACCAGGCCGAGCACGAACAGGTCGTCAATGGCGCCGAGGACCGGGATAAAGTCCGGGATCAGGTCAAACGGGTTCAGGACGTAGAGCAAGCCGGCGGTGCTCGCCGCCACCACCCGCCAGGGCAGCTCATACTGGTCCTGCCACCAGTCCCGGAGCATCAGGTAGAGCAACTTGGCCTGGAGATAGACCTGGCGCATGATCGTCGGCGCTTTTTCCAGGTCGTCGAGGGTCTTTTGCCCTTTCTTCAGGACATACTCGACGTCCTCCTCGCCCACCCGCTGCTGGGCCTGGTCAAAGCTCCGGCGCAAGAGGGCCTGCTCTTGCTCGTTCAGTTCTCGCTTCTCTTCGGTCATTTCTCTCTCGGGTGCTGAATCCGCGACCGAAGAGCGGTCGCGGCTACGGAGCTATCCTAAAGAGGTGTCAAGGTGTGAGGGTGTCATGGTGTCAAGGTCTGAAGCCGCCTGCCTCACGCCTCTTGCCTCAAGCCTTTCTCGGACACGTTCACGTTCAAGTTCACGTTCACGGGAAAGATGCCATCTATTTTTCGGTGATGGTTTCCTTGACCTTCATCCCGAAATGCCGGCCGGCTTCTTCGAGGAAGGCCAGCACTTTGTCCCCCGGCTTGAGCTTGGCGATCGAGACCGGCTCGCCCCCGGGCCGGGTCAGGCGGATGGTCTCGGCGTTCTGCAGGATCAGGGAAAGTTTCTGGCCCTGGGCAACCGCTTCCACCAACATCATCGGCCGCTTCTCGATCTTGCTCCGGCCCACGTAGGTGACCTCGCCCTTGCCCCGGCTGTCCACCATCAGCACCGGGTCGCCCACGGCCAGGTCGGCCAGGTAGGCGGTCTTGCCCCCGGGCGTGCGCACGTAGGCATGGACTCCGCCGGCGTTGACCCGGAAGGGCCGGGGCGCGCAATAGGGAGTCTCCACGTTTTCGGCGTGGACCAGGAAGAGGCCGGAGGAGGAATTGCCGACGAGCAGGCCCTGGCCCGGCCTCATGTTGGTCATGGTGTCCACGCAGACCCGGTCGCCCATGCCCAGTTGCTTGAGCGCGGTGATCTTGGCCTGGACCAGCAAGAGCTTCTCGCCTTGCTCGGCCATGAGCTTGCCGGTCTTCTTGATCTCGTTCACGTCGGTGGTATGGAGCAGGATGCCGTCAGCCCCGCGCTCCATGATCTCCAGCGCCAGCTTGGCCTCCTTGCTGTTGGAAACCGAGGCGATCAGGTTGCCCCGCGCCGCGATCAGGTTCTCCAGCGGGATCACTTTCCAGTTTTGCGTCCGCACCACCACGAATTTGCTCGCAGGGGCCCGCAGCGCCTTCTCCTCGTCCTTCTTGGAGTTGACCATCACCTCGACCACGTCCTCGCCCGGCTTCAAGTCCCCGTCCGGCGCAATGGTGGTGATGATGCCCAACTCCTTGACCTTGGCGCTCAGGCCCTTCATCACCCACACCGCCTGGGCCCCGCTCTCCAAAGCCGCGGTGACCAGGTTCTTGTCCCACTTCTTGACCTCGACCCAAAACCGTTTGCTCATGGATCACCTCGTTAATTTGATAACCCCACTCGATTTTTCAGAATGTCCCGAAGCTTGATAAGCTCAACGGGAATTTGTTTATTTTCTGCTTGCCAGTCGGCGACTGCCTTGGCTAGGTCAACGTCCATTTCGGAAGGACTCGCATAGCTTTCGTTGAAAAGAAAGCCGCGGATACGCCGGAAAATTTCCTTTCCGGAAAACTCCTGGACCCATCTTCCGGCTGATAGTTTTTCCTGCTGGTCAGAATGAGCCGAAGAAAGGTCGCTGGATAAAGCGGAATCTTCGCCAATACCGGCAGCGCGAGATTGGATGTCCCGATACCATTCCTGCCCTTTGACATAATTTTCCGCATCGGAAAGGCTTTGAATATTGTCAATCGTTGGATGCTTTGGAAAATCGCCGATCAGACGATCACGGTAGTTGGATAGAACTTGGCGGCAAGCCATCCACCAGGTCATTCCCTGGGCAAGGGATTCCGCTTGGCGTTGAACCTCGGCTTCAGTCCTTTGAAGTCTGTTTTCTTTGCATCCGGCCAAGGCAGGCCAGGAAAAAAGGTAATTTTCCATTTCGAAAAAGTCCGGAACGAAAACATTGACGCCTGGGTTAGGCCATCTTGGCTGGTTGGAATCCCGAAAATCTCGGTCCACCAAACCAAAAATATGGGAATAGCCTTGAGTCCTCAAATCGAGCACGATCCCGCGGATAGTTTCATTGCCTCCGCCGATGAGAATGTTGAAAAGTTTATCGTCCGGGGACCAAATTCTGCTCAAGTATTCTTTGGTGAGAGAATCCTCCACCCAAAGCACAATTGGGCGAACCGTGAGCAAGGGGGCGAGATGGCCGGGTGCCGGCATAGGTCTTATTCCTGGCTTATTCCAGTCGTTACCAGACGGATGCGGGGATCATCTTCAGGGAGCAAGGTGAAACGCTCATAGCTGTAAGCTGAATCCAGGATTTCTGCGGAATGGGTGGCGCAAATGATTTGCGTCGAAGGGAGGACGGTTCGCAGTGCTCGCATAATGGCACGATGCCAAGCGGAATGCAGGTGAAGCTCCGGTTCATCAATCAAGATGATGCCTTGAGAAAAATCTTGAATCGCAAACCACCCGAGCATGGTGAAGACTTCAAGCTCGCCTGAACTTAAAGAATCAACAGGTAATTTTCGACCAGATTCATCGGTCAGGAAGATATCAAATCCCTCCTCGATGACTTCACTGGCAGGTTCCGCTAGAAATTCTTGATGTCTCCCGGAATAGAAAATTTCCCATCCCCTGTTAATTTTTATGAAAGGGTCTGTGAAATTCACAGTATTTTTATCTGAGCTCCCCTGTGTTCTTGACTCAAAAGGCTTCCTGGCAGTGAGATTAATTAAATATTGCTTGATTTGACGTAGCCGATATGCTTCACCAGTGGGAAGCATTGGGCTAAACACTACAGGAATGTTACCCGGAAGCACGGGGAACCTCCAAGATGAAAAATATTCAATCTGGAGGTCTTTTGGCCTACTGACAGGATTAAATAGGGTAAGCGTATTCTTCTCCAAACCTCCAACTAAGCGTTCTTCAAATTCTTTCCCTTCCTCCTGATAAAAAGTAGTGACAATTTCGAACTGTTTGTTTCCGATTCGAACGTTGCTTTTTGAATGTTGTATTTTTCCAAGCAGATGGGATTTTTCACAGGCAAATAGGCGGCCTCAAGCACACTTGTCTTTCCACATCCGTTCGGCCCAGCCAGCACCACTAGATCCAGCGGCTTCCCGGCAGGGTGGGTGAAATCCAAGCTGAGCGAGTCAATGCCTCTGAAGTTTTTAATAGTGATGTTCTTGATCTTCATGGGGGCCCCTCAATCCCTTTCGGTTCTACCCCGCAGACCATGAGGGCGAAGACAAGCTTCGCCCCTACTTGCCTATGCCCTTGAGCAGCTTCTTGGCCTGGGCCGCGCTGGCGTTGTCGTGGACAATGGCGCAGGCCGCGGCGACCAGCCGGTCCGGGTGCTCGTGCTGAAAGGCGTTGCGGCCCATGGAGATCCCCGCGGCGCCGGCCTTGACCGCGCCTTCGATCATGTCCAGGGTCTCTTCATCGGTGAGCTTCGAGCCGCCGGCGATCACCACCGGGATCGGGCAGCCCTCCACCACCGCCTTGAAGCTCTCCGCCGAGCCGGTGTAAGGCACCTTGACGATATCCGCGCCCAGCTCCGCCCCGACCCGCGCCGCCAGCTTGACCACCTCCATGTCCTTCTCCGCCTTCACGTTCTTGCCCCGGGGATAGACCATGGCCAGAAGCGGGATGCCCCAGGAATAGGCCGCCTCTGCGACCTGGCCGAAATCGCGCAGCATCTCCGCTTCATCCTTGGCGCCCAGGTTGACGTGGATGGAAACCGCGTCAGCGCCCAGGCGGATGGCCTTTTCCAGCGAGCAGACCAGGACCTTGTGGTTCGGGTCTTCGGCAATCATGGTCGAGCCGGAGAGGTGGACGATCAGCCCGATGTCGCGGCCATAGCGGCGGTGGCCTTGGCCGACCAGGCCGTTGTGGATGACCACCGCGTTCGCGCCGCCCCGGGCCACGTTATCAATGGTCTCGGCCATGTTGATGAGCCCCGGAATCGGGCCGTTGCTCACCCCGTGGTCCATGGGGATGATGACCGTCCTCTTGGTGGTCCGGTTCATGATCCGTTCCAGGCGAATGGCTTTACCGATTAACATAGCTTACTCCCTCCTTACGTCTCCGCCCCATCCCTGATCCCAGGATTATTGGCTCCATTATACTCCTTCTCCCGCAGAATTTCCAAGTGTTTTTTCAGGCGGTTGTGCCATTCCTTTGCCCGACCGCTCGCGAGCGGCACCCGCTTCCTTCTTCGAAATCCCTTTGCGCCCAGGGCTTCGACCGGGCAGAACTATAAGCAAAGGCGGTCTTCTTGTATTTCGATCCGAGCTTGAACCCCGCAGGGAGAAGTGGTATTCTAAAGCTTTATGGCCGAAGTGGGCGCATTTTTCCGGGAGCAGGTTCGCCGGACGCGGGACCGCGCGGCGGTGCTCTGGGATTGGATGATGCACGCCTCGACCCTGCGGACCCTGTCCGTGATCGGCGTGCTCCTCATCGTTCTGGCCATCGGGGTGTTCGAGGCCGAGCACTACGTGCCGGGCACCCGGTTCCAATCCCTGTTCGACGCCATCTATTGGCTGGTGGTGACCAGCGCCACCGTCGGCTACGGCGACATCACGCCGCAGACCACCCTGGGCAAGAGTTTGGCGCTGGGCCTGATCGGCCTGTCGGTGGTGATGATGAGCCTGCTGACCGCGGCCATCGCCTCCTGGCTGGTGGAGCGGAGGATCATGGAGGGCAAGGGCATGGAGCGGATCGGTCTCAAGAACCACGTGGTGCTGTGCGGCTGGAATGTCAACGCCCGCAACCTGGTGGACGCCCTGGTCCGCACCGATTCCGAGCGGGCGGGCGTGGTCATGGTCAACGAGCTGCCTGAAGAAGAGGCCAACGAGATCCTTTACGTGTATCGCGCCCACCTGGTCAAGTTCGTCCGCGGCGATTTCGTGCGCGAGAGTGTGCTCGACCGCGCCAACATCCGCCACGCCCGCTCGGTGATCATCCTCGCCGACGGCAAGGTGGAGACCGGCTTCGCCAAGGCGGACGAGCGCGCGGTCCTGGCCGCCTTGACCCTGAAAGCGATGAACCCGTCGATCACCATCGTGGCCGAGCTGGTCAACCGGGAGAACGCCAGCCACCTCCGCCGGGCCGGGGTCCAGCACGTGGTAGTTTACGGCGAGAACCACGACTTCCTGCTCGCCCAGGCGGTGCGCGCGCCGGGGGTCACCCTGGCCATCCAGGAGATCCTCAACCCCTCGATCGGGCACCTCCTGCAACAAGTGCCCACGCCCGGTCCGCTGGTGGACCACGAGTTCGCGGAGGTGAGCCGTCAGTTCCGGGAAAAGCAGCGGGCGCTGGTGATCGGGGTGGTCTCGGAAGAAGAGCACGGCGTGGGGCTCACCGATATCCTGTCCGCGGACATGAGCGCGATTGACCTGTTCATCAAGAAACAGTTCGAGGGGATGGAGAGCGATTACTTTTTCAAGGGCAAGAAGACCCAGGTCCGGCTCAACCCCCCGGACAACTATCGGCTTAAAAAGAACGACCAGGTGCTGTTCCTGGCCGAGCTGGTTCGGCCGGGGTAGGGGCCCATGCGCGCGGAAGTGGTTGAATTTTTGCGGGGCGTTTCGGCGTTTGCCGGGATCGGGGAGGACGGCCTGCGCCGGTTGGCCGCGATCTGCGAGGAAGTGGAGTTCCCGGCGGGCGCGGTCATTATCCGCGAGGGCGAGGAAGGCGATTGCGTGTATCTGATCCGGGAGGGCGAGGTGGAGATCTCGGTCACCATCTCCTTGAAGCTGTTGCCCGGCCAGGTCGGCGACCGGGAAAAGAGCCTGGTGCGCCTGCATCCCGGCGCCTTGTTCGGGGAGATGGCCTTTATCTTTGACACCGACCAGCGCACCGCCACCGCGATTGCCAACACTCCAGCCAAGCTGCTCCGCATCCACAGCGCCGAGTTCAAGAAGTTCGCGGAGTCCGATTACCAGAGCGCCTACCTCCTGATCCGCAACATCGCCCAGACCATCGCCAAGCGCCTGCGCAAGACCAACCAGGACGTGATCAAGCTGACCACCGTGCTCAGCGTGGCCCTGAGCAAGGCGGCGCCCAAGGGGTGACCGAGCATGGAACCCGTCCGCATTCTGGTGGCCGACGACAACCGCCTCCTCCTGGCCATCACCAAGGATGCCCTCGAGACCCAGGGCTTCCAGGTGGTTACCGTCGGCTCCGGCCGGGACGTTTACCGGGAAGTGCTGGCCCAGCGGCCGCACCTGGTCCTGCTCGATATCATGATGCCGGAGATAGACGGGATCGAGATCTGCCGCAACCTCAAGCGCAGCCCCGTCACCCAGAAGATCGTGATTGTCATCCACTCGGCCAAGCGCGACATGGACCTGATGGACCTGGCCTACGAGGCCGGGGCCGAGGGCTTTATCATGAAGTCAAACCAGATCGAGGAAATGGTGGACCGGATCCGGGAGATCGTGAAGGAAAAAATCCGACCGGCTTCGGCCTGAAAGCAACCCCGAGAAGAAAAGAAGGAGGAGAAACATGAAACTGCGGGTATTAGGGGTAGGAGTGGCGGGAGGAGTAGTTCTGGGCCTGGCGATCTTTGTGCTCACCTTGTACACTTATATCCAGGGTGGAGGCGGGCATCTGAGCTTACTCGCCGCCATTTACTGGGGCTACGATGTAAACGTGATGGGCGCGTTCACGGGCCTGGCCTATGGCTTCATTGACGGCTTGATCGCCGGCGCCCTCTTTGCCGGGATTTACAACCTGCTGGCCGGAAAGGAAGCAACCAAGGCCGGCTGAGCGCTTTTCTCGTCTAATCGTTCAAGGTTAGAGGCTTCCTGGCCTCGAGCGAGAAGGACTTTTTGTTCTTCGGGTGGATCAATTCCATCCGCCAGGACTGGAGCAGATAGCGGGAAGAGGCCGGGTCCGGCTCCGGCCCGTAGAGGTCGTCGCCCTTCACGGGATGGCCCTGGCTGGCCAGGTGAACCCGAAGCTGGTGGGTAACCCCGGTGACGAGCTCCAGCTCGAGCAAGGTGCGGTCAAGGCCGCGCTCCCGCACCCGGAACCGGGTGATCGCCTCCTGCGGCCGTCCCCGCAGCCGCTGGCCGGGCAAAGCCGCCACCATCTTGCGGTCGTCTTGAGGGTGATGCCCAAGGGGAAGATGGATTTCGCCGCTTTCCTCGGGAAAATGCCCCTCCACCACCGCCCGGTAATACTTGCGGATCTTCCGCGCCTTCATCTCCTTCACTAACAACACGCGGGCCGGCTCGGTTTTGGCCAGGAGCAGCAGTCCCGAGGTCTTGGTGTCCAGCCGATGGATCAGGCCCAGCTCCAGCGGCTTTTTTCCTACCCGGGAGAGTTCCGGCCAGCGGGCGAGGGCGCCGTTGAGCAGGGTTCCGGTTTCTCCCGGGTCCAGGGGGTGAGTCGGCATCCCCGCGGGCTTGTCCACTACCGCCAGGCTTTCATCTTCAAACACGACTTCGAAAACGATCCCCGCCTCCGGCCGCACCCCGGGCACACCGGGCTCCAGGTTTTCCACCCGGACCCGGTCGTGGGGTTGCACGAGAGATCCCTTTTTCGCCCTCTTGCCCTGCACCTGGACCCGGCCGGCCCGGATCAGCTCCCGCACCTGGCGCAGGGAATAGCCGGGCAACTGGCGATGCAGCCAGCGGTCCAGACGATCCTCTTCTTTCTCCACGAGCCTTTCCCAGGCGGGCATGAGCTCTATTGTGGGAAACCCGGACCCGCAAGTCAATCGGAAGGATGTTGTTTTAATCCTGCAACCAAATTATAATATGAGGTCGAGATGGCCTCGATCATGGAAATCGCGCGGTGGATCTTCGGCTCCAAGAACGAGCGGGAGCTGAAACGAATCCAGCCGTTGGTTCTGCGGATCAACGAGCTGGAATCCAAATACGAGCGGATGAGCGACGACGAGCTCCATGACCAGGCCCGCCGCTTCCGCTTGGAGATTTTCAGCGAGAGCGACTGGGCCCGGGTCCAGGAGCGGACCGCGAGCCTCTCCAAGGAGGAATGGGCGCCGTTCAAGGCCAAGCTGGAAGGGCTCCTGCCCGACGCCTTCGCCGCGGTGCGGGAGGCGAGCAAGCGGGCGCTGGGCCAGCGCCATTTTGACGTCCAGCTCGTCGGCGGCATCGTGCTCCACCAGGGCAAGATCGCGGAGATGAAGACCGGCGAAGGCAAAACCCTGGCCGCCACCAGTCCGCTGTTCTTGAACGCGCTGCTCGGTCGGGGCGCGCACGTGGTCACGGTCAACGACTACCTGGCCCGGCGCGACTCCGAGTGGATGGGCGCCATCTACACCCGGCTGGGCCTGACCGTAGGCGCGCTCCAGCACGATCATGATGACGTCGCCCGCCGCGAGCTGTATCGCCGCGACATCCTCTACGGCACCAACTCCGAGTTCGGGTTCGATTACCTGCGCGACAACCTCAAGCACCGGCTGGAAGAGATGGTCCAGCCCGATTCGCTCTACTACGCGATCGTGGACGAGGTGGACTCGATCCTGATTGACGAGGCCCGCACGCCTCTGATCATCTCGGGCGAGGTGGACCGCGACTCGCACTCCTTCGGCGAGCTGAAGCCGGCGGTGGAGCGGCTGGTGCGCAAGCAGAAGATGGTGATGAAGCGGCTGTTTAAGGAGGCGGTGGATTACCAGAAACAGCACCCGGACGATGAGGACGGTTATTACTTCCGGCTGCTCCAGGTCGAGCGGGGCGATCCCAAGAACCCGGACCTGCTCAACCTGATCGCGGAGAACAAAGAGGCCAAGAAGAAGATGGAGCGGCTGCATTCCAACTTGCGCATCAACCACGAGGCGGACCGGCTCAAGGCCGGGCTGCTCTACGCCATGTCCGAGCGGGAGCACGCGATTGAGCTGACCGACGAAGGCCAGCGCGATCTAATCGGGTTGATCGGCGACATCTTCGTGCTGCCCGAGCTCAGCACCCGGGAGGCGGAGATCGAGAAAGACGAGAAGCTCTCGCCCCCGGCCAAGGCCGAGACCCTGGAGGCGCTCCAGCAGGAATTCCAGCAGAAGAGCGAGAAGCTGCACAACATCAACCAGCTCCTCAAGGCCTACACCCTGTTCGAGATCGACGACGAATACGTGGTGGACGCGGGCAAGGTGGTGATCGTGGACGAGTTCACCGGCCGCAAGATGGAGGGCCGGCGCTACTCGGACGGACTCCACCAGGCGCTGGAGGCCAAGGAGGGACTGACCATTGCCAAGGCCAGCCAGACCATCGCCACCATCACCATCCAGAATTATTTCCGCATGTATGAGAAGCTCGCGGGCATGACCGGCACCGCGGACACCGAGGCCGAGGAGTTCCACAAGATCTACAAGCTCGAGGTGATGGTGATCCCGACCCACATGCCCATGGTCCGGGAGGACAACGCCGACGTGATCTACAAGACCGAGAAGCAGAAGTTCCAGGCGGTGGTGGACGAGATCGAGCGGGTGAACGGCGTCGGCCAGCCCATCCTGGTGGGCACCACCTCGGTGGAAAAGTCGGAGCGGCTGCACAAAATGCTGAAGAACCGGGGCATCCGCCACCAGATCCTGAACGCCAAGCACCACGAGCGGGAGGCCGAGATCATCGCCCAGGCCGGCCGCAAGGCCGCGTTGACCATTTCCACCAACATGGCCGGCCGCGGCACCGACATCATCCTGGGCGGCAACCCGGAGATGATCGCCAAGTCCTTTGCCGAGGGCGAACCGGAGAAATACGAGCAGCTTTTAGCGCACCACCGCCCGCTCTGCGCGGCCGAGCACGAGGAAGTGGTCCGGCTGGGCGGGCTGCACGTGATCGGCACCGAGCGGCACGAGTCGCGCCGGGTTGACAACCAGCTCCGGGGCCGCTCCGGCCGGCAAGGCGACCCCGGGTCCTCCCGCTTCTTCCTCTCCCTGGAAGACGACCTCATGCGCATCTTCGGCTCCGACTCGCTGGCCAAGATCATGGACCGGATCGGGATGGAGGACAACGAGCCGATCGAGCACGGCCTGGTCAGCCGCTCCATCGCCCGGGCCCAGTCCAAGGTGGAGGCCAACAACTTTGATATCCGCAAGCACCTCCTGGAATACGACGACGTGATGAACAAGCAGCGGGAGATCGTCTACGGGCTGCGCAAGCAGGCGCTCCGGGACGGCTCCATGCGCGAGCGGGTCTTCGATTCCATTGACCGGATCGCGGAAGAGATCGTCTACGAGTTCGGCGACGAGAAGACGCCCGAGGAAGAGTGGGACTGGAAAGGCATGTCCGCCAAAGTGGTCCAGCAGTTCGGGGTCTTCCTCGACTTCAACCCGGACCAGCTCGAGTCCACCCACCCCGACGACCTGGTTAAGATGATCGCCGAGGAGGCCAAGAAGAATTACGAGCGCAAGATCCAGGTGGCCGGCGACGAGCTGATGCGCCGGATCGAAAAGGACGTTTTCCTCTACACCATTGACACCCTCTGGCAAGACCACCTCCTGGACATGGACCACCTCAAGGAAGGCATCGGACTCCGCGGCTACGGCCAGCGCGACCCGCTCCTGGAATACAAGCGCGAGGCCTTCGAGCTGTTCGAAGACCTGGAATACAAGATCAACGCGGATTCGATCGGCCGGCTCTTCCGCCTCCAACTCGCCGGGCCGCAAGCGCCGGCCGCGCCGGGTCGCCGGCGGCCCCTGGCCCGGCCGCTCCAGCTCGGCCGCGGCGCCGGGCCCGGCGCTCCGGTCGGCGAAGGCCAGCAGCCGCTGCAGCCGGCCGATACCGCGCCCGTCACCATCCGCCGCGAAGGCCCCAAAGTCGGCCGCAACGACCCCTGCCCCTGCGGCTCGGGCAAGAAGTTCAAGAAGTGCTGCGGGGCGTGAATTAATGCACCATGGACGGTGCACAGTGAAAAGAAGCGAATCGCTTGATCACTCTGCGACAGTTTAAGCGCAGTGGCAGGAGCCACGGCCTGGGTTTGCGGCCGGGGACCGGAAAGGAGGCGGAGCATGGAAGCCATTCTCCCCGAGAAACAGCGGCGCTTCATTGAGCAGAACCAGGGCATGTGCAAGGGCCGGTATCACATCGGCTACCTGGTGATTCTGGGGATCGCGGGCGGGGAGGAGTTGAAGAAGAAGGCCCTGGAGAAGGTCGGAAGGACCCAATATCGGCCGGATGAGATGTACCCGACCCAGGAAGCATGCGCCATTGTCCTGTTCGGCGCCGAGAATGGGGTCCCTCCCTTCCGCACCGGCACCATGGCCGCGCAGGCTTTCAAGCGCACCCAGCCGCAGCTCTTTAAAAATCTAACTCCCCAGAAAATCTTGGACCTTCTCTGCACGGCCTATGCCATGGAGACCGATTACGGCTCCACCGTCAAGGTGCTGGAGCTCGGCCCCAACCGCGCCATCGTCGAGCGCAAGAACAACCCCATGCCCTGCGAATTTTTCCGGGGCGTGATTCAGGGGGTCTTCGAGGTCACGAACTTTGCGGCCGAGGTGAAAGAGATCAAGTGCCAGTGGCGGGAAGGGGCGCCGGCGTGCTGGTATGAAGTTACCTGGTCTTCCTGAGCGAGCGGAGGAAGCTTTGAATGATCTGCCTCAACCCTTAGGCAGACTAAGGAGGCCATGATGGCCGACCGGCTAATTTCATCGGATCCCGACGTGATGCAAACGCGCCAGGGCGGGGGCTGTCTGACCCTGTTCGGGCTGCCGTTCTTCCTGGCCGGCCTCTTTATCTTGAGCCTCCCGTTTAAATTATTCCCGGTGGAGGGTGAAATCCCCTGGTACGTGGCCTTGCCCTTTGGCGGGGTTTTCGCCGCGGTGGGAGCCGGGCTCATGTTCGGCCGCTCCGGTTTGATCATTGACCGCAGGCAAAAGACCATTATCCAGTGGTGGGGCCTGCTGGTGCCGATGAAGCGCACCGAATACTTGCTCGACTCTTTTCGCCGGGTCACCCTGGGCAAGGAAGAACGGGACAGCGGCGAGACTTCTTACACGGCTTTTCCGGTCCGGCTCGAAGGAGAAGGAGCGGTCAAGCCCCTGGAGATCGAAGCGCCTAAAAATTATGAGCAGGCGCGGCACTCAGCCGAAGCGCTGGCCAAGTTCCTCAACTGGCCGCTGGCAGACAGCTCGACCGGCGCCAAACTGGTGCGCGAGCCGGACCGGCTGGATGAGCCTTTGCGCGAGCAGGCGCGACGGGAGAGGGCACCGGCGGAGTGGGCCACGCCGCCGTTCGGAACGCGGATGCAGGTCCGGCAAGAAGCGGGTGCCACGGTCTTCGATCTCCCTCCGCCCGGCCTCTCGCTCACCCACTATCTTCAACTGGGGTTCGGTCTGGTTTTTGCCGGAGTCGTTATTTATTTCTTCCTGGGGCCTCTGCTGAAGCTGCCTATGCCCGGAGTCCTGCGCTACTTCTTCCTGGGCTTCATCGGGCTTCTTTTCGTGCTCGGGCCGATTTTGTCCGCACTTCACTCTGTGTGGTCTCAGGCCTGGAGCCGGACGCGGGTGGTAGCTTCGCGCGAGTGGCTGCGGGTGGAAGAGCGGGGCCTGATCCGAAGCAAAGTCCGGGAAATCCCGGCGGCCGAGATTGAAGAATTGGTGCTGCCGGAGCAAAAACTGGAGATACCCCTGGAGCGGCTGCCGGACGGCGCCAGCCTCCCGCCCAACTCGCGGACCATGGCCTTCCTGAATTGGATCGCGCGGTGGACGCCCGCACGCCCGATTCTGGCCCGGAGCGACCGCCAGACCCTGGAATTTGGGCGGGGCCTGTCGCCCGAGGAACTCCGTTACCTCTATGCGGAAGTGAAAAGAATCCTGGCCGAGTGAATCTTACTGCTGAGATTCCATCACTGTGCACCGTGCACTGTTCACTCATCCTTTAAACTGGTGCTGCCGCAATCGCTCGATGATGAAGAAGTTGGAGAAGATCCGCGCCGGGCCCAGGGCGATGTAGGCGGCGCCCAGGTAGAGGTCGTCGTTGTCCGGGTCCACCTGCACCACGTAGTCGCGCAGGAACGCGCCTTCGAAGAGCGAGTTCTTCGCGTCGCCGTAGTTGAGAATGAGCGCGTGCGGGTGCTTGTCCTCCACCCCGCCCGGCTCCACTTTCTTCACCGAGTAAAACCCGAAGCGCCTGGGGTTCTCGTTCGAGGGCTGGCATTCCCAGGGCTGATCGGCGGCGTTTTGCTTTTGCGGAATGTTGTAACCAAACGGGACCTTGCCCTCTTTCACGAAAAAGCCCTTCTGGAATTTCTGGATGCCGATCAGCTTGGCAAAAAACGGCGCGTTCCAGCCCCGGAACTCCCAGCCCTTCAATTTCTCGAAGTCCGGGGTCTTCCCTTGGTTGAAAATCTCCCAAAGCTGCTCAGTGGGCAGCTTGGCCAGATTCTCCAAACGGCGCTTGCTGGTCATTTTCTCCGCCTTTTCGGGGCGCAACTGACCTCAGTTGCGCGGTCTTTGCTCAGGCCGAAAACGTGGCCGCGGCGTTGGCGATCACCGTGCGGCCGTCCTGGGTCTTGGCCTGGAGGATCACTCTTCCCTCGCCCTCTTTCCACATCGAGGTGGTCAGGGTATCCCCGGGATAGACCACGTCGCGGAAGCGGACCTCGTAGCTCTTGAGCTTGGCCGGGTCGTTGTTGCAAAAGGTCTTGAGCACCGCCCGGGCCACAAAGCCGAAGGTGCACAGCCCGTGCAGGATCGGCCGCGGGAACCCGACCAGCTTGGCAAAGTTGGGGTCAATGTGCAGCGGGTTGATGTCGCCCGAGAGCCGGTAGATCAGGTTCTGCACCGGCAGCGTCGCTTCCTGCACCACCGCGTCCGGCTCCCGCGCCGGCGGGTTGTTGCCGGCCTCCGGCCCTTTCTCCCCGCCAAAGCCGCCCTCGCCCCGCACAAAGATCGAGAAGATGTTGTCAAAGAGTTCTTCCCCGGCCGCGGTCTTGGTGGTGGTGTGCAGCCGATAGAGCGCGCCCTTGCCCTTGTCAAAGATATCGGTGACCGTGGCCTCGCTCACGGTCTCGGCCTCGATCGGGAGCTTCGGGGTTTTCAGCACGATCGTCTGCTCGCCGTGCAGCACCTTCATCGGGTTGGCCTTGACCACGCCGAGGCTCGCGGCCAACAGCGGCAAGGTCGGGACCACCGCAAAGGTGGGGATGACCTTGAGCTGGGTCTCGTAAACAAAGGGCAGCTCGGTCGCGCCGATGCCGATGTTGTAGAGCAGGATGTCTTTCGGCTTCCAGGAAAACTTGAGCGGTTCCAGTTTCTTCCCTTTGGCATTGAGATTAATCGCCATCTGCGAACCTCCTTCTTTCGTTAAGTGCACCGTGCACCGTTTGTAAATGACAAGCGGGAAGCTTGTTTCGGCCTAGACTATAGAAACTCTCCGACTCGCTTGTCAAGCCTGAGAATTGGTGCCAGGCACGGACTTATGTGAAATGTGAAGATCTGACCAATTGCTCAAAAACCAAAGCCACCCATTCTTCCTCCCGCGGTCTCTCCACCAAGCGCAGGCCCGTTTGCTGGAACGCCGCTTCCACCTCCTCCGCCTGTTGAAACAAAATCCCGGCCAGGACCAGCCAGCCGGCCGGGGCCAGGTGGCGCAAGAGCAGGGGCTTAAGCCGGATGAGTTCGTTGGCAAAGATATTGGCCAGCACCAAATCAAAAGGCTGATTGCTGAGCCGGGCCTCGGGGTCCGCGCCGCCGGCCCGGAACTCGATCCCGGAAATCCCGTTAATCTCCGCGTTCTTTTGGGCCACCTTAAGCGCCGCGGGGTCCAGGTCCACGGCCAGGACCCGGTCCGCGCCCAGCATCCGGCCGGCAATGGCCAGGATGCCGGAGCCGGTGCCCAGGTCCAGCACCGAGCGCGTCCGCTCCGGGACCAGGGTTTCGATTTCGTGCAGACAGGCGCGGGTGCTGGCGTGCAGCCCGGTGCCGAAGGCCATGCCCGGATCGAGCCGGATCACGAGCCGGCCCGGCTGTTTCGCCGGCTCCGGCACCTCCCGCCAGGTCGGCACCACCCAGAAGCGCTCGCTCACCGGCAGGGGGCTGAAGCTCTTCTTCCACTCGTCCACCCAGTCCTGCTCGATCACCGTCCGGGTCTCGAGCTCGCCCCAGGCGGACTCCGGCCAGAGTTGGCGCAGGCCGGCCAGGTAGGTGCGCAGCTCCTGGAGCTTCTCGCCCAGGTCCGCGGCGCGGGGCAGAAAGGCGGTGATCACCTCGGAGCCGGGCCGGGCCTTGGGGTCTTCGGAAAAGACCGCGCCGGCGGAGCCGAGCCGGTGGAGAAAATCGGCGATGGCCTCCATGGCCAGGGTCGGGCCGCACAGGCTCACTTCCATCCATCCCGGCGCGTCGGCCGAGGCCGGCGGGGAGTCGCGGTCAAGGCCCATGAGGCGAATTTTCCGGCAAGGAACCGGCCGCAGGACAGGGCAACGCAGCCGGCAACTGGTAGAGCCTCCGGGTCTGTTGGTCCGAGATAATAAAATTCCCCCCTCGCACGGCCAGGTCTTTGCTTTCCCGGCCGGGAGTGGCGAAGGACTGAATCACGCCGCTCCGAAGCGATTTGCTGGCCAGGGCTTTGCCGGGATCGAGCTGAAAGACCCGGTCGTGGCCGAGCGATTGGGCCGATTCGTAGAGGTAGGTGCCGTCAAAGGCCAGACCCTGGCCGAGCCCGGTGTTGCGGTACCAGCCGAAGACGGCGCCTTCGGTGTTGCCTTGCTCGAGCGCCTTTTGCCAGTTGAGGAAGTAGGTCTTGCGGGTATGCATGTAATCGCTGACTGCCAGGTAGCTCTGCCCGTCCAGGACGACAAAGGCGCAGGCCTTGGCGCCGAAGAGTCCGGTTTCGAATATGCGCAGGATCACGGCCTGGCCGCGTTCGCGGCTGGCCTGGGGATCCAGCTCGAAGCAGCGGCGGGAGTCGCGGTCAATGGCGTAGAGGTAAGGCTCGTGAAAGCAAAGGCCCTGGGTATGGCCGGTGTCGGGCGGCATCCGGAAGGAGCCGAGGACGGTCTGGCCGTCGGGCCCGAGCTGGTAGATGCGGGAGCTATGGGTTTCCGGCTGGAAGGTGGAAAGGAAGAACCCCTGGGCCGAGGCATCCAGGTCCTGGGGCACTTCGTCCGCCTGCGCGCCGGGGGTAGGTCCCAGCTCGGTCCAGTCGCAGACCAGGGACGGAGAGCCCAGGTAGGTGCGGAGATAGGTGAATTCCGTGACCACCGCGATGAGGACCAGGGCGGAAACCGGGAGCAACACGGTCACCGCCCGGGGAAAGCGGGGCACGGGCTTGCCCTGGGCCGCGAGTTCCTGGTCCAGCTTTTTTAGCGGCTCGCGGTCAATGGCGTTGAAGATGCCGTTCTTCATCCGGATGTAGCTCCAGATGGTGGTGATCAGCATCAGCCCCGAGGCCAGGAGCATCAGGGCCGGGGCGAGGTTGTAGCCCCAGATGGCCCAGATGAGGTAGACGATGAACAGGAAATACTTGCTGCGGAAGAGCGGCTGCACCGGGATGCCCATCGCGTTCTGCACCACGGAGAGGGCGATCATCAGGATGTAGAGGACGAGGTAGAGGGCGCCGAGCATCGCGGGCACGAACTGGAAGTGAATCATGGCCAGGCTGACCACGATCATGCCCATCTGGTCGGTGACGATATCGGTGAAAGCGCCGGCCTGGGTGGGCCGGCCGAGGTGCCGGGCATAGGCGCCGTCAATGCCGTCGCAGAGGATGTAGAAGCCGAGGAAACAGACGGCGGCAAAGGGCCGGGCCAGGAAGAGCGCCATCACCCCGAGCAGGGAGGACAGGCCCAGGTAGGAAATGGCGTCCGGGTGCACGTGGGCCCGGACCAGCCAGGGGGTCAGGAAGCTGAAGAAACGGGTGCGGCCCTCCGCCCAGTTCTTCAAGGTGGCCTTTTCCGAATCGTAAAAATAGTTGAAAAAATTCTGGCTCATCCCGCCCACAATCCTATGCTGGAAGCAAAGCGGTGTCAATGCTGAATTGCGAAAAAAAGCCCCGGCCTTGGCCCGGCGTAGCCCCCGAGAGGAATTTTAGATTTTGGATTTGGGATTTTAGATTGGTGGTTCCGGATGGATCCAAAATCAAAAATCTGAAATCCAAAATTTTTGACTCGGAGCCGCGCGAGTCAGCCCAAATCTCCGGCTAAGCCCGGGATAAAGCTCTGCGGCCTTGGAAAATAGGCCATTATACACTAAAGCATAACACCCGGCGGGTGGAAGGGGGTATGGAGTGCGGCGGCTTGCCGCCGCTTTTCCGTGGGTGGCTTTTCCACATCCAATGTAGGCGAGGCAAGCGTCGCTCAAAAAAGCGCAAGCAAGCTTGCGCAGTCCATAAGGCTTAGCCGGAGATTTAGGGTGGGAGCCAGCGCCTCCTTCCGGCATCCATCAGCGCGAGTTCGCGGGGTAGCGGATGAGCCGGGTGCGGGGCTGGAGGTCGTCGCCCCAGAGCCGGGTGCGGAGCGCGCCGGAATCTTGTCAAAATTCGCGCCGGGAGCTCAGTCCGCGATGTCCTTGCGCTGGAAAATGATCAAGGCCAGGGCGAAAAAGACCGTGCCGACCGCGGCCAGGACGAGGTTATCGCCCCAATGGATCTGGCCGGTGTAGAGAATTTTGGTGGCATCGGCGTAGAAAAAAGGAGTGAGGCGGGCGAGCCACAAGGCGACGCCGGCCCCGGAAAGCCCTTTGTTGAGAATGAAACTCACCAGGATCACCCCGATGCTCAAACCCAGGGCGGGGCGCTGCTCGTTGAGCAGGGTGGCGCAGAAGAAGCTGATCCCGGCCAGGGCCAAGAGCAGGAAGTAGTTATTCAGGAAGATGTAGGCGTATTCCAAAAAGGAAGCCTTCTCCTGGACCCAGAGCGCGGTCGCGCCCACCAGGCTGGCATAACCCACGATGCAAAGCAGGAGCAGAATCAGCAGGAGCGCGGCGAATTTCTCCATCAGCACCCGCCGGCGCGACACCGGCTGGGCCAGGAGCATCTCCAGGGTTCCGCGTTCCAAATCGCCGGAGATCACGCCGGTGGCATAGATCACCGGATAAAATCCGACCAGGACGCCGAAGTAGGAAAAGAACTCCATGCACAGCCAGAGGTCGAAATAACTCCGCCCCACCATCAAGGGGGCGTAGAGCCCGATGAGGCCTTTGATCATGGAGGTCTTATCCATAAAGCTTCGTATCATCTCTCCGAGCGTCTCTCCGAGCGCCGGATACAGGGAAATGATAAAGGAAACCACCAGCGCGATCCCGACCGACCAAAGCAAAAGCCAGCCCCGTTCGTCCTTCAGGCTGAACTGAAAAACCTTCACGGCTGGCGATCCTTGTCTTCGGCGTAATACTCCAGAAAAATCTCCTCCAGGCTCGCGTCCCGGATGGTGAAGTCGGCGATCGGACTCCGGGCCAGGACCTGGAGCACCTCCTGATACGGGCCTTCCAAAGCCAGCCGCAGTTTTTTGCCTTCCTGCTGGAGGGATCGCACCCCCGGCACCCGGAAGCTCTCCGGGTCCACCTCCCTCGCAAATTCCACCTCCGCCCATTTCACCCGCTTCTTCCGCAACTCCTGGATCGCCTCAATCACCACCAGCCGGCCTTCCCGGATCACTCCCACCCGCACGCAAGTCCGCTCCACCTCGTTCAAGAGATGCGAAGACAAAAAGACCGTCTGTCCTTGCTCGCGTTCCTCCTGGATCAACTCGTAAAACACCTGCTGGGCCAGCGGGTCCAGGCCGGAGCTCGGCTCGTCCAGGATGAGGAGCCGGGCCTCGTGCATCAGCGCCTGGACAATACCCAGCTTTTGCCGGGTGCCATGCGAAAGCCCCTTGATCTTGCGGGAGAGGTCCAGGTCCAGCCGGCGGGAAAGTTGTTCGGCTTTTCGGCCCGGTTCGCCTCCGCGCAAAGCGGCCATGCGGGCAAGGAATTCCCCCCCGGTCAG
>Ga0315291_10003808_pt1 | contig 19371 bp, 17 predicted proteins | sample YL17G12_20_MG_FD_203070 | JGI IMG/M metagenome (GOLD analysis project Ga0315291, IMG submission 203070) | Sediment microbial communities from Yellowstone Lake, YNP, Wyoming, USA - YL17G12_20 | ecosystem: Environmental > Aquatic > Freshwater > Lake > Sediment | place: USA: Wyoming | collected...
GGATGAATAGATATACACCGGCTGATTTACGACGCAGGAGAAGAAGCCCCGCCAGACCCACAAAATACGTTATACCCGTCTCGAAGAAATCATGATAGTGATAGAGGGTCACATAGAGAGAACCCGCCTTAGATGCCTTCCTGAGCGCCGTCAGGTCCTCCCAGAAGCCGTGTGTCCCGCTGGACGCCATGAAATAGAGAAATATAACAAGCGGAATGGGGGTGCAGACAAGCGCCCAGAAATGGCGGGGCTTTTTCTGCATAAGGATAATGAGAAATAAGAAAGGAATAAATACAATGGAATAATAAACCGTCAACAGCGCCGCTCCCGCTACAACGCATGTTGCGAGGCACCAGATAAAATCACGCTTCCGCAAATATCGAAGCGCAAACAACATGAGGAGAATCACCTCAACAAGATAAAGATTATACGGGAATCCCATCCGGTTATACATGACCGCGTCTGAGTGAATGGCATAGAAAAATGCGGCAAGAAGTCCGAGGATTTCGGCATGGGCTCCCGGAGGCGCCAATGGTTCGCCATACCTTCCAGCCTCATATCCCAGGAAAAAGATGAGCAGGGTGGCAAGAACGCCCAGCAAGGCATTGGAGAGGCGGAAGAAATGCATATCAGTATGAGTTGCCTTCATAAAAAGGCTTGTGAGGGCGAAATAAAGCGGGGGATGCGTCATATTTGGTCCCACAAAGGTAATATTGACCGCCCCCAGCTGGAGCTGACCGTTGCCCATTCGGCGTGAAACCTCAAGATAAGTCCCCTCGTCGCGAAACCATCCCGGTGTGTAATCAAGGCGATAGGTGCGGAAGCGATAACTGAGAATGAGGATGAGTGCAAGAAGGATAAGGACTACCGGTCTCGGAACGCCAATTTTCGTACGTTCTTGAGTCATCAGTAGCGATTCTCTTTTACCAAATCTTTGAATCGATAAACGCTTGAATGGTTCTCCTCAAAAACCTTTTCAAGATGACTCTCCATAAACCGCTCAATGAGTGCAAGGGCATTCTGGAATCGGGAGATGTTTTTTTGCCTGCTGTAAAGCGATTTCCCATATTTGTGCATGTCTGCCCTGATGTATTCGTCCACGACCACGTAACGGCATTTATATTTATGAAGTCTGGCGGCAAACGCCTCGGGCGACCCCGCTTCAAGCGCCATATTGAAGAAATAAGACGCCTCAAACATGCCGTCCGCATAGTAGGGCTGAGGGCAGTAATATCCCTTGTTCTCGAATAAAAACAAGACCGGTTCAGCGGGTTTGCAATGAGTCTTCAGATATTCAAAGGAGGGATATGAACGGACGCGCGAGCGCAGAAATTCGGCGCGGGTCTGGCGTCCTGAGATAATTGGCAAATAGGAACCCTCGCGTTTCAACTCGGTATATATGTGGTCTGCGGCAAGATGAACCGGCGCCACGGCAATAAGCGCAAGAAGAAGTGTGTAAAAAAACTTCGGGCGTTTCTCCCTCAGACTATCCATACCCGCGGCTGAGCATAAGGCAAGAAGCGGCAACGCAGGAATCAGGAAACGCACCTGCTGAGCCCCGGATGCCCAGAATATAAAAAAAATGGTGAAGAAAAGAAAAATGAAAAGGACAATTTTCCCATTTCTACGGATGAGAAGGGATGCAGGCAGGGGGAGCAATATGTATGGATAGAGGGTTCCTGCAAAACCTGCATATCCAAGCGCCTGATTGCTTTTTATAAAGACTCGCAGGGGAAGCAAAAGATAATCCATAAGCGAACGTCCCATGCCAATGGAATGCTGCCAGTCCACAAGCCAGGAACTCTGCTGTGCCGACCACTCATGTCCGCTGAAAATTGAATACATGAGAGGGTAAATGGGGTTGCCGGTATAAAGCGCATTCTTTATCAGCCACGGAAGAATGAGGAGAACTGCGGGTATCAAAAATAAAATTGAAGGGGAAATATCATGAATGACAGGTGAGGGGGAAGACAGTATAATGTGATTCTTTTTTTTCACAAAAATCGGGTAAAAAAGGAGGATTAGAAATGCCGTCAGGGCGGTTGCTATCATGGTATATTTGGCACCCATACACATGCCGGCAAAAAGCCCGGACAAAAAGGCGAAACCGGCTCGTCCCGTCCGAATCGTCTCTAAGCAACAGACTGCGGTCCAGAAACAAAAAAGACCAAGCCCCACGTCTATAAATGACACACTGAACTCATACATCACCATCGGATGACATATGAAGAGCAATGACGCAATTATGCCGACCATGGGTGAGAAATGGCGTCTGCCAAAGCTGTAAAGGGAAAGGCATAAGAGGATGCCCATCGCATAATGAAGCAGGTTCGCAACCACATCATCTCCGACTTTCATGGATACGAGGAACAAAAGGTCCATCGTGTGGGGCATGTTGGAATAAACGTTGAGTGGAATACGGACGAATCCGTTGTTTTCAAGATATATCTTTGGGATGACAAGGTGATAAACCTGGGCGTCCCATGAAAAGGGCGGCGTCAGCGCCATATACCATGCATAAAAAAGGAGGATAAAAAGAACAGCGACAAAAAAAATCCCGACACCACCCAGACTTTTCAACCGGTCGGGACTCCTGGGAATGATTTCCCCCAGGTGGTAATACAGTTCATGAAGGGAGAGGGCAATAATGAAAATCCAAAAGGGGAGGAGGATATTCACCCCCGCCACTCTGACAAGAGAGGAAAATGTTGCATAGGAAAACAGGACCAGTCCAACCGATACAGAGAGACAGAAGTTATATACGGAGCAATCTGAAAGGAGCCTTAGATGTCGGAGGAGGACATGACCGATGCCTGCGGCAAGAAGAATGAGCATGAGGATAACTAGGTTGCGCATCAAAAGGAGTAGAATTTTTGCGAAAGGAGAAGTTTGATTGGAAAGGGAATGTGAAATCAGGCTCAGAGCGATGGTGATTAAAAACAGGGCGGTCAGGATAAGGCGCCCGGGGGATACAAGGGAGGATGAAGGTCGGGAGGTCATTCCATGCACTTTAACAAGATAACTGTGATGTTATCAAGTCCGCCTTTGTCATTTGCAGTCTGGATGAGACTTTTGCAGGCTCTGTCAGTCTTCCCTTCCGCGTCGGTGAGTATTTTCAGAATTTCCGAGTCATCCAGCATGGTTGAAAGGCCATCCGTGCATAAGAGAATAAGGTCGTCGGTCTGCATCTGAATGGTGTTCAGGTCAATATCGACATTGATCTTGTTTCCCAGGGCGCGTGTGATGACATTCTTCCAGCGGTGATTTCTCGCATCTTCCTGAGAGATGATATTTTTCTGGATTTGCTCACTTATCCAAGAATGGTCAATAGTGATTTGCGAGATTGTCCCATTGCGGACAAGGTATGCGCGAGAATCGCCCACATGAGCGATATGCGCAATTGAATCATCCTCCACATAAAGGGCAACGACGGTAGTGCCCATGCCGGTGTAATCGTAATGTTCCGCCGCCTTCACACACACATTACGATTGGCAATACGGATAGCGGTTATTAGTATATTAGCCTCTTCGGATATATTGGGATTTATGCCGAAGGGCCATGTAAAATCCTTGTCCTTAACACAGCGTCTGATGAACTGCTGGATTGTATCAACGGCTGTGGAGGATGCCACTTCGCCTGCATTATGCCCCCCCATGCCGTCTGCAACAATGAACAGCCGCAATTCATCAGAAATGCTGAGGCTGTCCTCATTATGAGCGCGCTTGCGCCCTACATCCGTTGTTCCAAAAGATTCCAGTTTCATTCTTTGCTAAAAAAGTTCCGTATATTAACTATAAAAGCTATAATACATTTCTAATATTATACTTTTTTTATGGCAAGATTAAAATCAATTCGGACTAAATGAATTTTTCAAGAGTGTATCTTTTCCCTGAGAATCTTGTTGACCAGTTGGGGATTTGCCTTTCCTTTTGTCTTTTTCATAACCTGTCCCACAAGAAAAGCCATCGCCTTTTCGCGTCCTGCGCGGATGCCTTCGGCAGCCTCCGGGTTTTCCGAAAGGACGTTTTCAACAACGCGCTCAATTTCTCCGGTATCGGTTATCTGAGCGAGTCCTTTTTCCCTAACTATATCCTCCGGCATCTTGCCGGATTCAAGCATTTCCGCAAACACCTGTTTCCCTATTTTTCCGCTTATAATATTATTGTCTATCATTTGAACCATGGCGGCAAGGTGGCGCGGCGAGACGGGGCACTCATCAGGCTCAATCTCACGATTGTTTAACTCCCTGAGCAGCTCAGTCATAATCCAATTACTTGTTGTTTTGGGGTTGTTGTAAATCTTCAGGCATTCTTCAAAATACGATGCCACCGGCTTGGAGGAGGTTAGTATGGCGGCATCATATTCAGGCAGACCGTATTGCTCAATAAACCGCGTCCTCCTGATATCCTTGAGTTCCGGGAGGTTTTTCCCGATTTCCTCCTGCCACTCTTTTGAGATATATGCCTCCACGAGGTCGGGTTCGGGGAAGTAGCGATAATCCTGGGCGAACTCCTTTGTGCGCATGGCGCGGGTTGTTCCTGTTGCCTCATCCCAGAGACGGGTCTCCTGCTCCACCTTTCCACCGGAAGATAGAATCTCCCTCTGGCGTTTGATTTCGTATTCAATGCACTTAATAGCGACCTTTATGGAGTTTAAGTTTTTAATCTCCGCGCGGGTGCCGAGTTTTTCAGAACCCATGGGGCGGAGGGAGATGTTGACTTCAAAACGGAGCTTGCCTTCCTGCATCTTACAATCTGAGACCTCAAGGTATTGCAGGAGATTCTTCAGGGTGGTCATGTAGGCGAGCGCCTCCCCGGGACTTCGCATATCCGGTTCAGAAACAATCTCCATAAGCCCGATGCCGGCGCGGTTCAGGTCAACAAGGCTTTCCTCGCCGCCGTGTTCCGGATGCAGATTTTTGCCCGCATCCTCCTCTAAATGGACATTATTGATGCCCACACGCCTCTTTTCCCCATCGAGGTTGATTTCCAGCCAGCCGTTGTAACCAAGACAGGTGTAATTCTGGGAAATCTGATAATTCTTGGGCAGGTCGGGATAGTAATAATTCTTCCGGTCGAAACAGGTATACTCGGAGATGCGGCAGTTCAGGGCGATAGCGGTGCGTATGGTGTATTCGAGGGCGGTCTTATTCAGGACGGGCAGGACGCCGGGCATCCCCAGGCAAATTGGGCAGACCTGGGTATTGGGCGCGGCGCCAAAGGTGGTGGAGCATCCGCAAAAGACTTTGGATTTCGTTTTCAGCTCGGCATGGACTTCCATGCCCATGACAGGTTCATATTCCATCAGAGAGTTCCCCGTCTTCAAAGTGGCGGTTTTCTTTTGTGATGCTCGGTGCTCTGCTCATAGGCATAAGCCGCGGTTAAAAGGGTATCTTCCTTAAAGATGTCGGCGATGAGCTGCAGACCGACAGGCAGTCCGGCACTTGTGAATCCGCATGGGATGGAAATCCCGCACATCCCCGCAAGGTTCAGCGATATGGTGTAGATGTCTGAGAGATACATGGTGATGGGGTCGGTGGTCTTTTCCCCGATGCGGAAGGCTGGTGTTGGAGCAACAGGTGTGGCAATCAGGTCAACCTTTTCCCATGCCTTCTCAAAATCCCTTTTTATGAGCGTCCGCACCTTCAGCGCCTTCAGATAATATGCGTCATAATAGCCCGCAGAGAGGACATATGTCCCAAGCATAATGCGCCCTTTGACTTCAATGCCGAATCCATCGGCGCGTGTGCGGGAATACATGTCAATAATGTTATCCGTCCCTCTCGCACGGTAGCCATAGTGTGCGCCGTCGTATCGCGCCAAGTTGGAGCTTGCCTCAGCCATGGCGCAGATGTAATAACATGGAATGGCATATTCCGTGTGAGGGAGTGAGATTTCCACAGGTATGGCGCCAAGTGATTCCATCTGTGCAATAGCCGCCCGGATGAGATTTTCCACCTCCGGGTCAATGCCCTCTAAGAAATACTCCTTCGGAACACCGATGCGCAGTCCCTTCACATCCCTGCCACAGGCGCATGAGTAATCCGGCACGGGGGAGTTCACGCTGGTGGAATCCCTTGGGTCATAACCGGCAATGGTATTCATGAGCAGGGCGCAGTCCATAACGTCTTTTGTGATTGGACCTATCTGGTCGAGGGAGGAGCCATAGGCAATGAGTCCATATCTTGAGACGCGTCCGTATGTTGGTTTTAAACCAACCACGCTGCAGTATGAGGCTGGCGCACGGATGGAACCGCCCGTGTCCGAGCCGAGCGCCACAATGGCGGCATCCGCCGCAATTGCCGCTGCTGAGCCGCCGCTGGAGCCCCCCGGGATGCGCTCTTTATCCCATGGATTACGGGTAATCTTAAATGCGGAGTTCTCCGTGGAAGAACCCATGGCGAATTCATCCATGTTGGTTTTGCCAATAAAGACGGCACCGGCGTGGCGGAGTCTCTCAATAACTGTGGCATCATAGGGCGGGAGAAAGTTTTTTAAAATCTGCGAGGCGCAGGTGGTGGGAATATCTCGGGTACAAATAATATCCTTGATGGCTATGGGAATGCCGGTAAAGGGAGTGATGTCCATGCCGGAGGTCAGCCGAATATCGGCTTCCTCAGCCTGTTTCATGGCGAGGTCTTCCGAAATGGTGAGATAAGCCTCAATTTGGGGTTCGACAGACTTAAGGCGGTTCAGGATGGCTTTTGTAAGTTCCCGACTTGAGATTTCTTTCCGACGCAGTTTTTCACTCGCCTGCGCACCTGTCAGCTCGTATGCTTCCAAATCAATGCAATCTCTCTTCCCACAATTCTCAATCCGCCTGAGGCGGGCTAAAATTACAGAACTTCCGGGGCTGAATCAAATATTCGGCTGAATCAAATTTCCTGAATGATTTTGGGTACACGAAAACAATTATCCTGAGTGTCCGGCGCATTAGCAAGGGCGGCTTCCACAGGCAGGGAGGGCATCACCGCATCTTCGCGAAACACATTCTGGATTTTGATGGAATGGGATGTTGGGGGCACATTGGTCGTGTCCAACTCATTTAATTTAGCAAAATAGTCGAGGATGGAATTAAGCACCTGAGCATAGGATGTAATTTCCTCATCCGTCAGGCGGAGTCGTGAGAGGAGGGCTACATGTCTGACATCATCATACGTGATACGCTCCTTGCTCATTCCCCCCTTCCCTCCTCTTCCTCGGATTCTTCCCCACCCACCTCAAGTTCACCTTCATCTTCCAGTTCTTCCTCATCCTCAGGAGCCTCTTCTCCAACCGGAGCCTCTTTTTCCGTCTCCAATTTGGCACCTTTTTCCCGTTTTGCCCGTCGCTTTGTTTTCTTCATTCCCCCACGGGCATCATGAGCGCCCGTATCTTCGATGGCGGCAATGATTTCCTCCTCGCTGATTCCCTCCGGTTTTTCTTCCGCGGATTTTGCCTCCTTGATTCTTTTCAACTTGGCATATTTCAGGAGAAGTTTTTTCTGCCCCTCCTCCGGGAAGACGACAATTGCCTTTGCCCGTTCACCTGTTCCACTCTTGTAAAGCACAGTCCCGATGCCGAATTTCGGATGTTTCACCTGGTCGCCAATTTCAATCTCTTCTTCCTTTTGTTCCCTCAGGGATCTTATCTTAGACATCTGACTTTTTCACCTCGCTCTGTTAAAAATCTTTACTGCATTAAAAAATCATTCAGTAAATCGCTGAAGAATCTCATTTAAAATGGAGGATGTGGAGCGATGACAGACCGGCGGGCAGAGAACTACCCTGCCACCGTCATCCCAGACAATCTGGCGACCTACCACACCATCCATCTGATAATCGCCCCCCTTTACAAGGACATCCGGTCTGATTTCGCTGATGAGCGCCTCAGGCGTGTCTTCGTCAAAAAAGGTGACATAATCCACCGCTTGAAAGGCGCCCAAGATGTGTCCGCGCTGACTTTCATCCAAGATGGGTCTCTTATCCCCCTTGATGCGCCTGATGGATGCATCAGTATTCAGCGCGACAATCAGGCAGTCACCGAGGCGGCGCGCCATTTCCAGAAGTTTGATGTGACCGACATGAATCAGGTCAAAGCAACCATTGGTGAAAACAATGCGCCGACCCAGAGCGCGCTCACGCCTCACAATCTCCAAAAGTTCCCTTCTCTCTTTTATTTTTTTTATGCTCACATTCTCCATTAAGTCCAAATAGTCTGTGAGTCCAAGTCGGGTCAATGAAAAAAAGGAATTGTTTACGGGAGCTTTTTATAAATGTAAATAGACTTTTTAACAATGGGGTGAAATTTACCCACGTCAAGCAAATTCTCAAATATCAAGAGTCTAATTCGTGCCGATTCGTGTGAATTCGTGGATAAAATAGTCTTGTCCACGAATCTTCACAAATTGACACGAATTATTTTGTATTCCCCTTTCGAGTGGTGGAGCGAATCTCCCGGGTATCCATGATGATTGTCACAGGACCCGAGTTGACAAGTTCAACATCCATCATGGCACCAAAGCGACCCGTCTCCACCCGGATGGCGTTTTCCTTTAATATGGCGATAAAAAGGTCGAAATCGGCGGATGCCTTTTCCGGCGGAGCGGCGTTTATGAAACTGGGACGCCGTCCCTTGCGGCAGTCGGCAAACAGGGTGAATTGCGAAACTACAAGGAGCGCCCCGCCCGTCTCAAGGAGGGAGCGGTTCATCTTGCCCGCTTCATCCTCAAAGACGCGCAGATTCACAATCTTTTCCGCCATCAGGCGATAGTCCTCCTCGGTGTCCTCATGGGCGATGCCGGCAAGGACAAGGAAGCCGTGTCCGATCTCCCCGACAATTTCCCCCTCTATTCGCACCACCGCCCGCCTCACTCGCTGCAAAACAACCCGCATGGGTTACCTCCTTGAGGAAATTGTGTTAAAATTGGAAACGCAGGTTGCATCATCTTATAAAATTTTTTACAGACGCAGGATATGCACTGCAACATAAAAAACCTTGACTCCCTGTTACTTGATGAACAGTAGGTAATCTTAGTTTTACCGTGGGAAAATTATCCGATGTCTAATTTTGAGGGGAGGAGCACTCTTTATTCTTTTCAGAGCTTTAATGCCCTGAGTTACTGGATTATCCTCGGTCCGCCGATTGTGCTTCTCACCCTGTGGCTCGGCGGTGATAGTCGTGCCGTGGGCATTGTCTCCTCCATCATGCCCTTTTTGACAATTCTACAAATACCATCCACACGCTATATTGCGCGCTTAGGATATCGACGCGCCATGCTGACAGGCTGGACCAGTCGCACCATGATTATCCTTGGCCTTGTTTTTCTTCCTTTTTTTAAAGGCATCTGGTCCCCAGAACGGTTGATGCTGGTTCTGGTTTTTTTCATCTTCTCATGGTCGTTTCTGAGAGGGATGGCTAACGCCTCATGGCTTCCGTGGTTGAAAGAGTTGATACCGTCCGGGCAACGTGGGCGATATTTTGCCTGGGAAAATATCTTCATTCAGGTGATGAGTCTCATCATACTTTTCCTCTCCGGTCTTATTCTGGGAAATAAACCCACCGCCCTTCGTTTTTCCATCATCTATTTTATCAGTTTTGCCTCAGGTGTGGTAAGTCTTTTATTTCTGGGCAGGATACCTTCTGTGGAGATTTCCGGATGTGATGAGTCAAGGACTTCCATCTTTACATCGCTTAAAAATGCAGTGAGAGACATCTCTTACCGGCGTTTCCTTTTATTCATTTTCATCTTTACCCTTTCAAATGCCGGTTTTGATTCATTCACGGTTCTTTTTCTGAAACGCGAAACAGCGCTTGCCGACAGAATGATACTCTGGCTGGGAGCCGCCTCATCTGCATCCATGATAGGGTCTCTGGTATTTGCCGGGGGCTTGATTGACCGGTGGGGGAGCAGACCCATAATGAAAATATGTCTTATTCAAACTATCGTATACCTCACCGTCTGGGTTTTGCTGTCAGAACGCGCGTTGAATCCTGTCATTTTGCTTATGGTATTCCTGTTTATTTTTTACGGTATGGTAAAGGCGACCATCTGGATTGCCACCTGGCGTCTGACGTTTATTTCCGTGCCTCATACAAACAGCCTGATGGCGCTTGCCATTTTCAACACCGGCATGGGTATTCTTGGCGGTATCTCACCTCTCGTCTGGGGTTATCTTCTGAATAAAATTCCGCATGTATGGTTGTCGCCCTTTGGTTATTATTTCCTATCTTTGATACTTCTGACACTGGCGGCTTTTATGGCTCTTTCCAGGGTGCGGGAGGCAAAGGCTGAGCAAACGCGGGATGTCGCTATCGCCCTCCTGACGCTTCCCGTGCGCTCCATTGTGCAGTTGATAGGATTTTTTCCCCGCGGCAGGCGCTTCACACAAGATTATGGCATTCAGGATGAACCCCCGGAACCCGAGGCAGACACCAGAGCACAAAAAAGCGCTGAATGACCCGGCATGTGTTGGATAACCTCGGGATGCCATTGGACTCCGAGGAAGAACCGCATCCCCGGCTTCTCAATGCACTCTATGATATTATCCTCGCTGAAGGCTGTTGGTCTAATTCCATCCCCCGGTTTTAAAATACACTGATGATGGGCGCTATTAGTCTCAAAGGTTTCTTTTTTGACAATCTGGTATAGCAAGGAGTCGGTGAGAATACGCACAGTGTGAGGCATGTAGTAAGGCGGAATTTTGAGATAATGTCGGGGGTGATTTCCCTTTAACTGGAACTCGATATCCTGAACGAGGGTTCCATTGCAGGCAACGTTCAAAACCTGGCAGCCAAAGCAGACGCCCATGATGGGTATGTCCCTCTTAATGGCACAGCGTGCCAGGGCGAGGTCAAAATCCTGGCGGAGCGGCGAAAGGGTCACAACAGTGGGGAGTTTTTCTTTTGCGCCATAAACCGAGGGGTCAAAATCCGGTCCGCCAACCAGGAGAATGCCATCAATCCTGTCAAGATAGCATTCAATGACGCCAGGTTCATCATTGGCTGGCAGAATAACAGGCACGCCACCTGCCTTCAAAATGGCGTTCGTATAGCTTCCGCCCAATGAATATCTGTGGGTTTTATCATCATCATCCTGAACAACGCCTGAATTTATTCCAATAATGGGTTTCACATTCATAAACCTTTTCAAAATTAATGGGACTGGATAAACATCACTCAACATGATATGAGAAAATGTCAATGGGAAAGATGTGCAGGAAAAAGTCCCAAAATCATTAGATAGTTTCACGCAGAGCAAAAGGAACAGAGAAAAAGTGCAAAAAAAAGTCTTTACAAGCTGGCGGAATATTATTTAAATCTCGTTTTAAATTAACATTTTGATGGATATGGAAATAACTGTTACCATTATCCGGATATGTCATACATGACAAGGGCGCATCGGAGACGCCTCAATCATAAATCTTGAGTTCACTCAACAGGTTTGAGTTATGGAAATCAGACTACCATCTAAACTTTATTCCCTCAAATACCGGTTATTGATTGTCACCATTTGCAATATTATCATCGCCTCGTGCCTCACCATTCTGGCAATGAGTATGCTGGATAAGAAAATGGGCTGGAGCCTGGGAATTGCTTTTCTGGAGTTGTTGCCATTTTTAGCATTATTTCTTTTTGTTTATATTATCCTGAGCATCATTACGATGCGAGTCATTCTACATCCCATTGATATGATGACGAGGGAAGTGCGTCAATTGATAGACAAGGGGATGCTCCATGAAATTGACCTTTCGCGTTATCCCGAGCTGGCAAACCTGTTAGCCTACACGCTTGATTTGGTAGAGTCCGCCAAAAAGGAACGTTCTCTGGCTCTGCTCATCAAGGGTGCGTCAGATTCGCGAATCAAAATGGTTCACAATGATGCCCTCACCGGACTTTATGATCGTGAATATCTGGAACAATATCTCCCATTTGAACTCTCACGTTCCCATATCATGAACCAACCCGTGTCCGTCATGATGCTGGACGTGGATGAGTTCAAATTTTATAATGATAAAAATGGTCATCCCGAGGGGGACCAAGTTCTTTCACGTCTGGCGGAATTACTGCGGCACGTCACACGCAATTATGATGTTTGCGTACGTTATGGTGGGGAGGAATTTCTTGTCATTATGCCGCGCACACCACCATATCAGGCGCTGGAAGTTGCGGAGCGTGTGCGCAAGGCTTTTGAAAATGAGCCCTTTGAACACAAGGAACTTCAACCGACAGGAAATTTAACAATCTCAATTGGCGTTGCCTCCTTTCCCAAGGATGCCAATGATGACAAAGAGCTGATTAAGTGTGCTGATGAAGCCCTATATAGAGCCAAACGGTCGGGTAAGAATAAAGTTTGCACCACGAGCCCATAATCCAAAACATAAAGCGAGCGCCACTGCCTTATCAGGCATTCACGCCTGAGCAATATTTCGTTCCATGTGTTGTTAAAACTCAACCGGTTGGTTTGTCCGTGCAGATTCAATGAGACCGATGGCAAGCCGGGCAGACTCAAATGCCTCATTCACGCCCGTCATTGGTTTTTTGCCACTGTTTATACAGTCAATAAAATGCCTTTGCTCCATCAGGTAGGGGCTTTCAAGGGATGGGGATTCAGGACTGATAGTTCCAGCCTTTTTCCCCCGAATTTCCTTTTTGACGGAAAAGGTAAGTGTGCTGGCATCACGCATGTCAAATTCGATAATGCCGCCCCTGCCGCTAATCTCAAATGCCGTCCAGAATGAGCCCGGCGCCTCAGCCCAGCTCCCCTCCACATGGGCAAGGACCCCGTTTTTGAACTTCAGGATGGCAAGAGCGTAGTCAGTGGTGTCGCCTCTGGTTGCCAGTGTCTGGGCAAAACCCCTCTTGACTGCGCCAAACGTCCAGAGGAGCCAGTCAAGGTCATGTATCGATAAGTCAAGGAGCACACCGCCACTTTTTTTGGCATCCAGATACCAGTTATCCTGCCGGTCATAGCTGGCGGGCAGACCAGAGCACCGCGAGATGCGGACAATGCCCGGCTCCCCGATTTCTCCGGCGTGTAACCTTTCTCTGGCGAAGGCATATTCCCAGAAAAATCTCAGCACGTGACCCACCATGAAGACTTTATTATATCCTCTAAGCGCCTCAAGAATCTTTCTTGCCTCCTCCATAGTGCGGGCAAGGGGTTTTTCGCAGAGGATGTGTTTCCCCGCGGCAATATATTGTTTCAGAAATTCAAGGCGATACGGTGTGGGGAGGGCATGAATGACAATCTCCGTTTTGGGGTCGCCTGTGATTTTTGTAATATCCGGTGTCCATGTTGCGTTGTATTTTTGCGCCAGCATTTCCCCGCGCTCTTTGTCCTTATCCATGACCCAATTGAGCGGGACATCGCTGTGTGAAAGATTTTCGGCGTGAATGGTACCCATAAATCCCGCGCCAACAATCGCTGCTTTCATAAGACGCTCCTCTTTATATCACGAGAATATAAATATTTTCCACGAATCTTCACGAATTTCAACAAACATAATTGTGAGGCTATTTTTATCGTCTTCCCGGAGGTTAAGGCGCGCCGCCGCGTCCTGGTCCTTCCCTTCCACCAGGACGAGGCGCACGTTTCTCTTTTGTGGATGTTGTTGTCGCATCGGGTATTTCGAGATTGGGAATATTGAATTTTCTTTTAATTTCGCCAGGGGAGGGGACAGGCTGGTTCTCAAGGATTATAGCTTCGCCTTGTTCGAGGATGGAATAGCGATTGCCCGGTTTGAAATCTACCCCCCAGCAGGAGGGAATCTGTGTGCCTGCGACGGGTACGGCGGCGATGCGGTAAGGACCACCGGGGATGTCCACGCTGTGGGTCTCATATGGATTGAGCGGCATAATGGCGCTTTTTTTACCGGAGAGATAAAAGATAACGTCCTGTCCGCTTCCATTTAAGAGACTAACCCGAGTCATCTCTTGCGGGATGACTCCTACGAGGCGGACTGTGTCCGATGACCAGTGTTCATGTGCGAAGGCATCCTCAACCTGCCGGTCAATTGCTTCCTCATCAGCCTTTTCCTTAGGTGTCATCCATCGATTCTTAAACAGGACAAGCCCTTTGCTTCTTTGTTCAGCGGCGAAGGCGGCCTCTTTTGCTTCAGGTGTCATCCACTGTCCATTATAAAGAATGAGTCCGCGCTCTTTCTGCTCTGCGGCAAATTTTTCCGCCGGTGTCATCCATTGTCCCTTGTATTGAACCAGCCCCGCATCAAGCGGATTAACCCATTTTTCACCAATGCGAACCAGCCCCTTTTCCCTGTATTCCTTCTCCAGCAATGCAATTGTCTTTTCCAGTTTAAAGGAGAGAGATTCCCTGTGGAAGGGATAGGTTTCTGCAAGCAAGGGGCGCGAGGCATAATAGCCCTCCTTTTCAATGCGGAAGAAAAGGGCGGAGCGCGAGGCGCGCCGGAAGGTGACCGGCGTTCTGGCGGGATGTGCCTTTTCACCGAGAATCTTCCAGGGTCCCATAGCGCTCTCGGAATAATAAACAATCGCCCCGGGAGGGTCGCTTTTAATCCTGACAGATGCGCACCCCGTCAGGATAAGGAAAAGAATGAATGTCATGGATAAATGTGCGAATTTCATGATTTTAACTCTGGATTCCTCCTTTCCAAACGCATTGGGATACCCCGTTCCAGCAGATAGGATTTCGCTTCCTCAATGCTGTATGTGCCAAAATGGAAGATGGATGCCGCAAGCACCGCATCCGCCTTTCCCTCAGTGAATGCCTCGTAAAGATGCTCAAGATTACCCGCTCCGCCGGAGGCAATCACGGGAATGCCCACGGTCTCAGAAACGCACCGGGTGAGTTCAAGGTCATACCCTTTCTGTGTGCCGTCGCAATCCATGCTTGTAAGGAGGATTTCCCCCGCCCCCAACGTCTGCACCTCCTGAGCCCACAAGATGGCATCATGTCCGGTTGGAATGCGTCCTCCATGAGTAAAGACCTCCCAGGCGAGGGGCGCGCTTGGGTCGTCATTTTTTTTCCGCCTTGCATCAATGGCGACAACGATACACTGGCTCCCGAATCGCTCAGCCCCTTCGCGGATAAACTCTGGACGATTTATGACCGCCGTGTTGAGTGAAACCTTGTCCGCCCCTGCCCTTAGCATCTTCTTGATATCCTCCACATAGCGGAGTCCGCCCCCGACAGTGACAGGCATGAAGACCTCGGCGGCGGTGCGTTGAACCACATCCACCATAATGTTGCGCATTTCATGCGAGGCGGTGATGTCTAAAAAAACCAGTTCGTCAGCGCCTGCGCGGTCATAAGCGACTGCACAGGCGACGGGGTCGCCTGCATCCACAAGATTGACAAAGTTAATACCCTTGACCACGCGTCCCTCTTTGACGTCAAGGCAGGGTATAATGCGTTTAGCAAGCATGTGCGAAATCCTGCCGGAGAAAAAAACTTCATAAAAAATGCAATAAAGTCCATACCCATCTTCAGCGATGTCGTCAACAAAATGTGAAAGATTGCAAGTAATTGTTGACTATATTCTTGTAAGATGACTATAATTATAAAATATTTAATTGGAAGATTGAATCAACTTTGATTGTGTAATTTTATACATTTTTATAGGGGTCTGACCCTCTGATGTCTCAAAAAGATATTTTCGTCTCTTATGCCAAGGAACACATCAATCCCAGCGATAATACAATCATAATCCAGCAGGTGGCATCATAAATGTATAAACTTCGAACAATATTTATTTTGGCATGGTTGCCCTTATTATTGGGGCAGCCATGCCTTCTTTTCAGCGACTATATCATGATGTGCACATTCTTTCAGAATCCAATCGCAAAGGTATTTTCAATGTCTGATTCGGGGACGATAACGTTTGATTATTTCCTGGATGTCGGGGGAAATCCAGAGTCTTTGTGTTTTTCTCCGAATGGTTATTGGGGGTTGATTGGAAGTCATACAACGACTTACCCACCAACACAAAGAGTTACAATAATACGGATCAATAAGAATATGGACATTTCAGTATCCGGTTATCTTTTTAATGATCAAGAAAATTTAGTATCCATTTCTCCAGATTCTTTATACGGGGTTTATGGTTTCGATTTGAAAACAATAAGATATTATTCAGATGGGACATTTAAGGCAATTCCAAACCAAAATCCTCCTCTTGCAGCATTTGATGCACCATTTTCATCATATAATGGTAGAATGATTTCCCAAAATGGTAGAGGAATTATTATAGAAAGTACTCTACTTGATGATGGTAGAACCACAACAACAGGATTTATTCTTGATATTAATCCGGACTTTCCGAATGCAGATATTGCCATATCTCCCGATGGAAAAACATGTGTATTAATTGGAGTTGGTCCTCATCATGTAATATCGTTAAGAATACATAAAGAAGGCGGATTTCATATTGCACAGATGTTAGTTCCGCCTTATGGCGAGCCAATGCAGGTAGATTTTACTCCCGATTCCAAGTATGCGATTATATCCTACTGGTCGGATTATCACAATCCGGGGCTGGTCAGTTATTCGATTGGGGACGATTCCACATTAACGGAAGTTGACGCCGAGTATATTCCACCGACCGGAGCGGGCGAGGATATGGCTGTCACGCCGGATGGAAAATACGCCGTGACGCGAACCATATCGGCCCAGTCGGGATATTCCGACTTCTACGTCGTGAGCATATATCCCGATGGAAAAATGCAATATCTTCCCGATAAAACCTATCGAACTTCCGGTGATGTCTCCGCCATAGCCTTCGTCCCACCGCAAAAAACTGAGGCTGATTCCTCCTGGGCGATGTATCATTGAGGTAACCCGCCTTCTATTTTATGATTCCTGTCAATATGTGGAATCCGCTTGACGAGAGTCGCCAAACTCCAGCAGAAAAATTGAGAAAAGTTTGACGGTGTATGGCAACTTTCAGTATTGAATCGGGATGAATTGCGATGGCGCTTGTTAGTTTGAAGGATGTCCTTGCAGATGCGCGCGCCGGTAGATATGCCGTCGGTTCGTTTAATGTGGTTGACCTCGTTTCTTTAGAGGCGATTCTTGAGACGGCGGAGTCGCTCCTTTCGCCTGTGATTCTCTCTATTGCCGAGGTGCATTTCAAATACGTGAATCTTGAAAATATCACTCCCACGATAAGGGAGGTGGCAAGACGCGCAAACATCCCCGCCGTTTTGCATCTTGACCATGGGGAGTCTTTTGAGGCTGTGATGCGCGCCCTTCGCGCCGGCTTCACATCCATTATGTATGACGGCTCCAGACTCACCTTTGAGGAGAATGTCCGCCGCACCTCTGAGGTGGTGAAGATGTGTCATGCCGTTGGGGTGACAGTTGAGGGTGAGCTGGGGCATATTGGAGGGGCGGAAGGGGGGAGCGGGGGCGCTGTGGCTCCGCCGGAGGAGTTTTACACGAAGGCTTGCGAGGCGGTGGAGTTTGTTGAGCGCACGGGGGTGGATGCCCTTGCTGTGGCGATTGGCACGGCGCACGGGCTTTACAAGGGCGAACCGAAACTCGATTTTGAAAGGCTCGCCGCACTCAATTGCGCCCTCGGAATTCCGCTCGTCCTTCATGGGGGAACAGGTCTTTCCGTAGAGGATTTCAGCAGGTGCATTGATAACGGTGTTGCCAAGATTAATTTTTACACGGGGATGAGCGTTGCCGCAACAGAACACATCAAGGAAAAACTGAAGAAGAGTCCGGAGTTTTATGATTATCCCGGTCTCCTTCTGGAGGCAAAGGAGGGCATCAAGGAAACTGTGGCGGAACAGATAGGGATTTTCCGCAGTAAGGGGCGGTGCACGCCGGAGAGCGCGCTCTGCCGCGTTTGTTCAGGCTGTGGTCGCAGGAGCGGGGACATCCGGACTGCCACTGCCGGCTCTTCCCTCACAACCGACATGGAAAAAGAGACGCTTGTTCAGCAGATTGTTGATGCCACCATTGACGTTTTGAAACGGATGAAGATGTGATGGAGAAAGAACGATGAGCGATTGATATTTTTCCATTGCACAAGCGATTTGGGGCAATTATATTTTTATTTTATGTTTACAATAATTCAGGATTAGACATTTGAAATGATAAGAAAGGAGACAGGAAACTAATGGGGAGTGTAATCAAGAAGCGCCGCAAGAAGATTCGCAAGCACAAGGATAAAAAACTTCGCAAGCGTATGAAGTACCGTCGTTAGTCGCGGCTGTTTCAGGCAACTTGCAAAGATATTGTATTGCTCATATAATGCGGCGTCAGGGGCAAAAACTCCCCAAGCGCCGCTTTATTTTTATAAACGGTTTTCCGGAGGTCTCATGAAGGTTCAGGTTTATCCATGTAACCGCCTTGAGGGAAGGCTCACGGCGCAACCCTCAAAGAATTACACCACGCGCTACCTTCTGGCGGCGGCGCTGGCGGAGGGTGAGAGCATTGTCCGGCGTCCCGCACAAAGCGATGATGCCGCGGCGCTCATATCATGTCTGCGCGCCCTCGGGGCTGAAATCAGGGAGACGGGCGATGACTGTATCATCCGCGGTTTTGGGTGTCATCCGAAAAATCCGGGAACACTCAACCCGGGCAATGCGGGGACTGTTCTGCGCCTCCTGCTTGGCACTGCCTCACTTCTCCCTGAAGTTCGATTCATAACAGATTATCCAGACTCGCTCGGCAGGCGACCGAATCAGGACCTGCTGGATGCCCTTTCATACCTTGGTGTAAGAAATGAGTCAGTGGAGGGGCGGCTTCCCATCACACTTCGGGGCGGCAGACTGCACGGGGGAGAAGTATTTGTCTCCGGCGAGAAGAGCTCCCAGTATCTCAGTTCAATTCTCTTTCTTGCGCCGCTCATCGGCGAGGCAGTTGAGATTCATGTGACCGGCGGGCTGAAGTCCGGCGCGGCTGTGCTGACAACGCTTGATGTGATGCGAGAGGCGGGCATCAGTGTGGAGGCGTCCCCCGATCTGGTTCATTTCATAGTTCCCGGCGGACAGGAGTATCAACCCGGGACGCATGTTGTAAATGGGGACTGGCCAGGTTCGGCGGCGATTCTTGCCGCTGCCGCAGTGTGTCCGGAGTCCAATGTCATTGTGGAAGGGCTGAGTGAGGACAGACAGGGTGAGCGGGCGATTGTGCAGGTCCTTTCTAACATGGGGGCGGACATTTTATTTGAAAATGGACAAGTTCACGTCAGGGGAGGACGACATTTACGCGGTGTTGAATTTGACGGCGACAGGGCGACGGATGCCGTTCTTGCAATGGTGGGCGCGGCATGTTTTGCCCGTGGGAAGTCGCGCTTTTATAATGTGGAGAACCTGCGCATTAAGGAGTGTGACAGGATTAGCGAATCGCTTAAGGAACTTTCACGTCTTGGAGTTACGGGTTTCGAAAAGCGCGATGAGATT